>OGKG01002480.1_pt1 | contig 19208 bp, 16 predicted proteins | sample 1572201 | NCBI WGS metagenome assembly OGKG01 (sample SAMEA2582146, study PRJEB24529) | metagenome | biome: Human gut stool | place: China | collected 2011 | reverse complement strand
CATTAAATTAAGATTCTGCCGCCCCTATTGTTCTTTGTTATACCCAAATATTTTACTACTTTTGTCACACAACAAGAATAAAGTTCAATTTAAACATTTCAATATGAGAAAAGGATTATTTTATATATCAGGTATTTTAATATTCACGTTACTTTTCTCCTCTTGCGTTTCAAAAAAGAAATACGAGGAATTAGCCAGAGCAAAGAGAAGCGTAGACCGGGAAGTGGCAACACTTGCTAACGACAAGAAGACTCTGGAAACCGAAATGCAAAAACTCAAGGATGATTTTAATGCCGTCCGCTACCAACTGACAGCGAACAACGCGGCCAAAGATAAACAGATTGACGATCTGTACACCCAATTACGGACATTGCAAAGTAAAGAGTCCGCTTTAAAGTCCGAATTGAAAGACGTTTCCGAACAGGTAAAGTCAAAAGTAAAGGATAATGAAGGACAATTGAGCGGTTTACAACTCCAGTTGAAAAGAGCGACTGAAGAACGAGACTTACTTCAAAAACAATTGGCAGAGTACAAAACCAACGCGGATTGGGATAACCGGAAACTAAAAAATGAAGTAGAAACACTCAAGGCAAATATCAAGTTCAAGGACAGCGAAATTGCCCGATTGGAAAAAGAGATTGCCGGGGTGAAAAAACAATTGGCAGATGCTAAAAGTACATTAGCCAAGAAAACTCAGGAAGTGGAGAAACTGACGAATCAGGTAAATCTGTTGAAGAAAGAACTTTCCAAGTAATTGAAATGATTTATATTATCATCAGCATAGTAGGGCTTCTAGTAATAGTTGCCCTTTTTACATACCTTTTCAAATCAAAACAAAAGCCGGATGACACTCCGGTTGTTGTCCCTCCCGCCGACTGTTGCGGCGCTCACGCTATCTGCGAGAAAGGACTAAAGAGAGTGGATGAAAAAATAGAATACTTTGATGATGAGGAACTGGATCAATACCGGGGTATCCCCTCTGACCGATACAGCGATGAACAAATAGACCAATTCCGTGAAGTATTGTATTCCATTCAGCCGGAAGAACTGTCAGACTGGTTTATCAGCCTCGAAAAACGAGGCCTTGAATTACCCGATGTATTAAAACAAGAACTGTGTTGAATCCGTTTTTCGGATTCAACAATTTTAGATTTAATGATTTTAAATTTTAGATTTCTACCCGCTTACCATCGCACAAGAGAATCACGAAATCTGCAATCACCTAATCAACGAACTCCTCCATCCTTAACGCCAGTAAACCTGCAACTTGCCGAAGGCAAATGCAACCTGTAACTTGCAACTCGCCGAAGGCGACTATATAAAATGCGTTAAATAACATTAGACGCCTTGCTTCCATTCATTTTATGACCTACATTTGCTTATGAAAATTCTAAAGCAAATTCATAATGTATAGAGCAGAAATAGAAACTGAAAAAGGTGTCATGAAAGTCCTTTTTTATGAAAAAGATGCGCCTAACACGGTTGCCAATTTTGTAAAACTAGCCAAAGAAGGTTTTTACGACGGCTTGACCTTTCATCGGGTGATTCCGGATTTCGTGATACAGGGAGGTTGCCCCAAAGGGGACGGAACCGGTGGTCCGGGATACACGATCAAGTGTGAATTAACCGGGGAAAACCAATATCACGACCGCGGAGTTTTATCCATGGCTCATGCGGGGCGGGATACCGGAGGTTCGCAATTCTTTATCTGCCACAACCGTAGAAATACCGCCCATCTGGATAGAAGACATACTTGCTTCGGTCAAGTATACGAAGGTTTGGAAGTGATTGATGCTATCCGCCAAGGGGACAAAATCATAAAAATTGTGATTACTGAAGAGTAGCCTGTGTTCTTAGTTGTTTTTAAATAATTCAGAGAAGGGGAGCGTTGTGAAACGCTCCCTTTCAGATTTCAGACATTTTGTACTCCCCAGCCTTGCTTGTAACAACTTGTTGCAATTCATCCAACGATAGTTCACCTTTCGTAAATTCAACGGTAGCTACCGGCGGCTCCAGAGTTACAACGGCTTTCACTCCGTCAATGCTATTAAGGGCATTTTCTACATGAGTACGACAATGATTGCACATCATCCCCTCCACCTTAAATTTCTTTTCCATACCTTTTTCTTTTACGTGTTCTACTTCATTTATATATTCATTGTTATTATTTCGATTCGCGGTTATACCTATTTTTTTCCGTTTCAAACGCAGACTGTTACTCACGACGCTCACGCTGCTGAATGCCATTGCCGCCCCCCCGATCATCGGGTTAAGCAGGAAACCGTTTATCGGATAGAGAATACCTGCCGCGATGGGGACACCTATCAAGTTATAGATAAACGCCCAAAACAAGTTCTCGCGGATGGTCTTCACGGTCAATCGCGACAAACGGATGGTTTCCGGGATCTTCATCAAATCGGAGGAAAGGATCGTGACCATGGCTGTTTCCATGGCAATATCACTGCCTTTTCCCATGGCAATACTTAAATCCGCTTGTGCCAATGCCGCGCTATCATTGATACCGTCCCCGACCATAGCGACTTTCCGACCTTCTTGTTGCAACTGTTTAACGAAAATAGCTTTCTCTTGTGGCAATATACCCGATTTATAATGCTTGATACCGGTCTTCCGTGCTATTTCTTTGGCTGTCGCGGCATTATCTCCCGTCAACATATAGACCGTCAACCCCATCTTATGTAATTGGGAAATAGCTTGTAATGATGTATCTTTTATCTTGTCTGTTATCCCCATCACGGCAAGAGCTTCGGTTGAATTGCCAAACCAAATGACCGTTTGGGCATCTTTAAGCCAGCTTTCCGCTTTTTGTTCCAACTCTTTATCGATAGACACACCGTTATCCCGGAGTAATTCGGGAGTCCCGACATAATAAGTTTCATCATTCCATTGCCCTTTTATTCCTCTACCCGGAATACTTTCAAATCCCGTGACCGGAACAGATATTTCATCCCCCAATTCATTGACTATCGCTTCCGCTAGCGGGTGTTCCGACAATCGTTCCAGACTATACAATACTTCGCGAGAGTCTTCCGCTCCCTCCTTCCATTGAGCGTTCACAACGACAGGATGCCCTTCCGTGATCGTTCCCGTTTTATCCAGTACGATCGTGTCTACTTTCCGGGCAACCTCCAAACTCGTGGCATCCTTTATCAAAATACCATGCTCCGCCCCCTTGCCTATTCCCACGATAAGTGCCGTCGGGGTAGCTAATCCCAAGGCGCACGGACAAGCAATAATCAGTACGGTAACCATAGCCAGTAAGCCGTGAGTAAAACCGCCCGCCGGAGCAAATATCCACCACACGGCGAATGACAGTACAGCTATACCGATAATGACGGGTACAAAAATACCCGCTATCTTATCGACCATTTTCTGCACGGGTGCTTTACTCCCCTGTGCATCCTGCACCATACGGATAATTTGTGCCAACATAGTATCGGAACCCGTCTTGTCCGTGGTGAAATGAAAAGCACCTTTCTGGTTAATCGTTCCGGCATACACCTTCTCTCCCGACCGCTTGCGTACAGGAACAGGCTCACCGCTAAGCATACTTTCATCCACGAATGACTCTCCGCTGAGGACAGTCCCGTCCACGGCGATACGTTCACCGGGTTTTACCGCGATGGTATCACCCACGCGTGCTTCCTCAATCGGTACTGTTTTTTCTCCCGATTCCGTGACAATGGTTATTGTCTTCGGTTGTAAACCCATCAACTTCTTAATGGCCGTCGACGTATTCTGTTTCGCTCGCTCTTCCAGTAAACGCCCCAATAATATAAAAGCAATGATAACACTCGCCGCCTCGAAATAAAGGTGAGGTGTTACCCCTCTCGACAGCCAGAAATCGGGAAACAACAGATTAAAGACACTAAACAAATAGGCAATCCCCGTGCTGATGGCAACCAGAGTATCCATATTTGAAGTTCCATGACGCAATTGCTTCCACGCATTGATATAGAACCTACGTCCCAAACCTAAAACGGCAACCGTGGAAAGTATCCACAAGACATATTTCATGTAAGGATAATCAATAAAGAACATACTGATTAACATGATAGGAACGGACAAGACCACGGCACTCCACGTTTGGATTTTCAACTGCCGATACTTTTTCTCGCGTGCTTGCCCGACCTCTTCGTCGGTAGATTGATTTTCAGATACCAACAAATCGTATCCCGCGTTTTGTACCGCGTTTTTCAAAGATGAAACGGAACATTCATCGGGATTGTAAACCACTTGCGCGCTAGCCGTCGCGTAGTTTATATTCGCTTCATACACTCCGGGCTGTGCGTTCAAGACTTTATCCACCCGAGCCGCGCAAGATGCACAACTCATCCCTACTACCGGAAATATTTTTTTAGTTTTCATACGCTTTACCTTTTTTCTTTATACAAAGGTAAACCGTATCATCCCCCGGATTGTTACAAAATTATGGATATAATTTACACTTTATCCAAAGGTTCCCGTCCATGTTCCTTCAAACGTTTAAATTCGCTCGGTGACATTCCGGTCACGTTACGGAATTGAGTGCTCAAGTGTGCCACGCTCGAATATTGAAGTTTATCGGCAATCTCACTAATCGAGAGTTCATCATAAAACAGTAATTCTTTAATCCGTTCCACCTTTTGAGCGATATAATATTTCTCTATGCTGATTCCGTTCATTTCAGTGAACAGCTTACTTAGAAAACTGTAGTCATAATGGCATTTCTCCTTCAAATACTCCGACAACTTCAACTTGGAGAGATTACCTTCATAATGTACCAACTGAATAATAGAAGTCCGTATCTGCTCGATGATACGTTGCCGTTTATCGTCTATCAATTCAAATCCATACTCTTCAAGCGCCTTCCTAATCACTTCCCGATCATCCGATGTCAATTCCTCTTTCACGACAGCCGTGCCCAAATCCACTTGTAGCGGGGTAAACTGCAAATCTTTAAGAATCTGTTTTATAACCAAAATACAACGGTTACAAACCATATTCTTGATAAAAATCACGTGTTTTTGTTCTTCCATGATATAAGTTTATAAAGTTCATAAGGTTTATAAAGTTACGGGAGTCCTTTGGACAATGTTTATCGGCAGTATTGCTGCCGTGAGCAAAGTGCCTGCGGGGTCAATATACTTTATAAACTTTATGAACTTTACAAACCTTATGAACACTTTAGTTTTAAATTATTTAGCGAAAAGAGCAGCCAACGCTATTGAATTTAACTTGGCATCCACGCTGTCACCTCTGGAAGACAATACACTCGGAGCGGTAGCTCCAACAAGAATAGCGCCTTGACGAGCGTTTGCCAGCTTGGTATTGGTCTTGTAGAATACATTACCGGCCTCGATATTCGGGAATACCAGACAGTCGGCATCACCGGCAACCGGAGAATTAATCTTCTTGATCTCGGCAGCCTCTTTGTCGATAGCCACATCCAATGCCAACGGACCGTCGATATCAATATTGCCCAATTGACCTCTTTCTCCCATTTTAGCCAGAATTGCAGCATCAGTAGTAGATTCCACTTTAGGTAATACTTGTTCCGTAGCGGAGATCATAGCTACTTTCGGACGTTGCACACCAAGAGCATTAGCAATTTGAGAAACGTATTTCACGATAGCCATCTTCTGTGAAAAATCGGGAGCGGGAATAATTGCAGCATCACCGAATACCAACAATTTGTGATAATTCGGACATTCCATTACTACCACGTGTGACAACGTTGCTTTCGGGGGCAATAAACCACAATCTTTATTCAAAATCGCACGCATATATTTGTCCGTGCTGACCAATCCTTTCATGATAAAATCAGCCTCTTTCTCACGTACCATTTGTACTGCTTTAGCAGCAGCTTTTGTATCAACAGGCTCATGCACAATCTTGAAACGAGAAATATCGAAACCGTGTTCCGCGCATACCTTCTTGATTTCATTCTCGTCGCCGCACAATGTAGCTTCCACGATACCTAATTCAACAGCCTTATTTACAGCCTCGATAGAATGGCTGTCATTCGCGTACGCCACAACCAGACGTTTCTTTTTTGAGTTAGCTTTTAATGCCTCGTAAATGTCATCGATTTTTTGTATTGCCATGACAAACTTATTTTTACTAATTAGTGATTTATGTTTTTAATTTGGAAGCAAAAATAACGCTTTTTGAATAAAACAGAAACAAAAACCAGCTTTTTGATATTAATTTCTAAATTTACCAGTCGCTTGATGCTAACGTTTCCGGTCAATATCATTAAATTTCATTTTAATTCTCCATTTTCAAGTTTCAATTCGTTACTTTTGCCTCTTGAAATAAAAAAATAAATAGCGTGTCGTTTAGAAAAAATATCATCGCCCTTTACCTGATCAAGGTTTCCAAATGGTTTACCTTGGTGATGCCTATCATTGTCTTGTTTTACAAGGAATGCGGGCTTGATTTGGCTGATATTTTCATTTTGAAAAGCGTCTATTCCATTGCCATGGTATCCTTGGAGATCCCCACGGGATACCTTGCCGATGTTTGGGGAAGAAGGAATTGCTTGATTGCCGGGTGTATCCTTTGTTTCTTCGGGTTTACCAACTACTCCCTTGCGGACACGTTTGTCGCGTTCTTCATATCGGAAATCCTGCTCGGTTTCGGTCAGAGTCTGGTATCGGGCGCCGATTCGGCACTGCTTTACGACACGATGATTCATTACCGTAAAGAAGAAAGTTACTTGAAATACGAGGGACGTGTAACCATGATCGGTAATTTCTCGGAAGCCTTTGCCGGTATTTTCAGCGGGTTGTTGGCGACCTATTCCCTACGTCTTCCTTTCTACGTGCAAAGCGGGATTGCCTTTATCGGTATTCCGGCAGCCTTTATGCTCACGGAACACGCGGCAAAGACAAGAATAGAAAACTCGTTTGCCAATATCGTGAAAATCATCAAATATTCCCTCTTCACCAATAAAGAACTATGTTATAATATCATGTTTTCCGGTGTCATCGGGGCTGCCACGCTGACCATGGCGTGGTTTGTCCAACCCCTGCTGATAGAACTGGATACTCCGACCTCTTGGTTCGGCATCATCTGGACGATATTGAACCTGACCGTGGGTATATCGGCACTCTACTCCGACCGACTGGACCAAAAACTGGGAAGCAACAGGATGTACGCGTTTATCCTGTTCTTTATCATAGGGGGATACGTGGCGGTATCGTTCAACATATCTTACACGGGATTGGTATTCCTCTTCTTTTTCTATATCGTGAGAGGATTTGCCACCCCCATTCTAAAAGGATATATCAACCAGATCACGTTCTCCGAAATGCGGGCAACGGTTCTTTCTATCCGGAATTTCGTTATCCGTTTAATGTTTGCAGCCATGGCTCCGCTCGTGGGATGGCTACATGATCTGTATTCCCTTTCCGTGGCATTGCAAGCCACGGCTGTCATTATTTTTATTCCCGGACTATTATTCCTTATCTTACAGTGGCATTATAAGCCGCAAGAACCCGGGATACAATAAAAAAGCGATTGAAACATAGAGTTTCAATCGCTTTTTTATTATACTTTACTTGCTTTACTTTACCCCTTCCAGAATACCCGCGATGGATTGGAAAACCTCTTCTACCGTGGCAAAGCCATTTACTGTATGATGCTTTTTCTGGTTCTTGTAGTGGTCGGCAACCGGCAAAGTCTTCGCCTTGTATTCCCGAAAACGATTCTCGATAACCTCTTCATTATCATCGGAACGTCCCTCTATCTTTGCGCGCTCTAACATACGACGCATTAACTCATCGTGAGGAACATCAATACTAATTAAAGCACTCAACGGATGTCCCGTTTTTGCAAGCATTTCGTCAAGAATCTCGGCTTGTCTGACAGTTCTTGGGAAACCGTCGAACAAGAATCCGTTTACATCCTTATGATGTTCTATACTATTCACGATTAACGCTACCACGAACTCGTCGGATAATAACTCGCCTTTATTAATTATTCCGGCGGCCATTTTACCGAAATCCGAACCTTCGGCAATTTCTTTACGAATCATGTCCCCCGTGGACAGATGAGCCAAATTGTACTTCTCGACAATCTTCTTTGCCTGAGTTCCTTTTCCGGCTCCCGGAGGGCCAAACAACGCGATATTCAGCATGACAATATACTTTTGTTTCTTTTTACGTAGTTAATTTGTTATTTATTTCGTTTTTGTAAACTGTGCCACAAAGGTATATTTAAATCCCTATGAAAAAAGGAAATATCGAAATAATTTTTCATCCGTAAAATAAAAATATATTTCTACTTTTACACCGCAAATAAACACGTGATGGAGAAAAGAAAAAAAGTACAAAAAAGGAAACCCAAGAAACAGAAAAAGAGCTTCTTAAAGCGAGTCGTCAAAACCTTGCTTTTAACCGCTTTACTATGTGTTTTTCTGGTCGGTCTGTTCGTGTGTTGTGTTTATTACGGCATGTGGGGTAAAATCCCGGATTATCAGGATTTAAGGGAGATACGGAACTTCGAGGCTTCCTCCCTGTACAGTTCGGACGGCGAATTGCTTGGAAAATATTACGTGGAGAACCGCACGAATGTCCCGTTCGGCGAAATTTCCCGCAATGCAGTTAATGCCCTGATTGCAACCGAAGATGTCCGCTTTTATGAACACAAGGGATTTGACAAAATCAGCATGCTCCGCGTTCTCTTCAAGACACTGTTACTCGGTGACAGGAGTTCCGGTGGCGGCAGCACGATCAGCCAGCAGTTGGCAAAGAACCTTTTCCCCCGCGAATACCGGAGCAGTCTGATGCTTCCGGTCATCAAAATCAAAGAAATCATCACCGCCCACCGGTTGGAAAAACTGTACTCGAAAGACGAGATACTCACTTTATATTTGAACACCGTATCCTTCGGGGAAGGAACATTCGGCATCGAGAGTGCCGCGCAAAAATACTTCTCCACGACGGCAACACAACTCACAATTCCGGAAGCCGCCACGTTGATAGGTTTATTAAAAGGCCCCTCCTACTACAATCCCCGCATACATCCCGACCGTATGTTACAGCGGCGCAACACGGTGATTGCCCAAATGGAGAAATACGATTACCTCACGGAAGCCGAGGCCGAGCAACTGAAAAAGGAGAAGCTGGAACTCCGTTACAAACCCTTGAATCATTATTCGGGATTAGCCCCCTACCTGCGTGAACAAATCAGGCAGGATGCCATGAAGCTGATTGCCAAATACAACGAGGCAAACAGCACGAATTACGATTTATACAAGGACGGTCTGATTCTCACCTCGACACTCGATGCCGAGATGCAGCGTTACGCGGAAGACGCCATGCACACCCACATGAAATCTTTGCAAAACTCTTTCTACACGCATTGGGACAAACAAGACCCGTGGTATAAAGAACCCGATATCCTCAATAAAACCATCCGGGAAAGCACGGCTTACAAATCACTGAAACAACAGGGATTGGGCGAAAAAGCCATTCTTGCCGCTCTAAACGAGAAGAAATGCATGACTATTTACAGCGCCTATCAAGGAGAGGTGGAAATGCAGATGTCCCCGATCGACTCCATTAAGCACTACTTGAAAATACTTCACCCCGGCATGATCGCCATAGAGCCGCATACCGGAAAAGTAAAAGTATGGATTGGCGGATTGGACTTCAAGTATTTCCAGTACGATCAAGTACTGGCGCCACGTCAAGTGGGTTCAGTCTTTAAACCTGTCGTTTACAGTGCCGCCGTTGAGCATGGAGCCCGAGTGGATGCCTATTACAAGGATGAACAAAAAAGCTACCCGGAATATGACAACTGGACTCCCCGGAACTCGAACAACCGATACGGGGGATTCTACACGCTGAAAGGGGCATTAAGTCAATCTATCAACACGATAGCCGTGGAAGTACTTCTCCAGACGGGAATAGATACCACGATAGCACATGCCCGCCGTCTGGGAATACAAAGCGACCTGCCCGCTGTTCCTTCCATAGCCTTGGGTGCGGCGAATATTCCGTTAAAAGAAATGGTTCTCCCCTATTTATGTTATGCAAACAACGGGGTTCTCACGGAACCTTACTATTTGGTTTCGATCAAAGACCGGGAAGGACGGATTATATACGAGGCGGAACCTCCCCGCAAAGAACGGGTTTTACCCTCCGAAGAAGCTCACTTGATGTCATCCATGCTCACGGCTGTCATTCAAGAAGGAACCGGCAAGCGCCTTATCAATAATTACGGGTTGAATATGGCTATCGCCGGAAAGACCGGAACCACCCAGAATCAAGCCGACGGCTGGTTTATCGGTTACACCCCCCGCATCGTCGTGGGGATACGCGTCGGGGCGAACAACTCCCGCGTCCATTTTAAATCTACCTCTTTGGGACAAGGTGCGAACATGGCACTCCCCATCTTCGGTTTGTTCATGCAGGATTGTTTGAAGAGCAGCACGTACAGCTATTGGGAGAATCTCTCGTTCTCCGTACCGCCTATGAGTACTCAAAAAGAACTGGAAGTCCCCACCTTTAAAGAAAATATAAATATACTGGATAGATTGACTAACCGGAAGCTTGAAAAAGTGAAACACCACGAAGAAGTCGCCCCCGAAACGGAGCAACCGAAAAAGAAAGGTTTCTTCAAGAAAATCGGCGACCTGTTCAAGAAAAAAGATAAAAAATAAACGCAAATGAAAAATATAGACAAAACCTCTCTAATCATATCGCTCGTCGCTCTTGTCGCAGCATTCAGTATCATTTCCATCATTGCGTCCCCAACCGAAGTACGCTTCTCGTGGCAAGGAATAAACCCGTGGAACACGGTAAGAGCGATTCCGTTGATGTTCAAACGGTTTATAGACATTGACAACCGAATCATCTACACAATATCCGTGTTACTTATCGCCTACTTGTGGTGGAGAATGTACGCCTTAATCAAGAAAATAAAGAACAACTGATTGATTTATGATTTCTCGATTTACGATTGACACTCTAACCTAATTGATAACAAACAAATTATTAATTAATTTCCGTTCAAATCATTAAATTCCTAAATCTAAAATCAAGAAATCTAAAATCATAAATCCAAAAACTATTCTTTAACCCCATACACGCTCTGCGAGATACGTTTCACGGCAACCACGAAGAATCCGGTCAACACGAGATTCAGCACCAGACTAAGGATAGAGATAATCAATGCCGGACCGCCCAACTGGTAACCCATGGCAATCACGATAATCCCCGCTCCCACTTCACCGCGGGTAAACATACCGATTGACAGAGCCAACCGTTCCTGTATCTTCCGGTCACGATAGAAAAACAGCGGGAACATCTTTCCCAGATTAGAAAGCACCGTCACGACAATCACGTGAAAGATAAGCACCCCCCACCCGGGCATACTGTCGCCTCCGGTTTCCAGACCGATAAAGATCGGCGTACTCAATCCCACGAGGAACATAAACAAGTAGGAAATAAAGCTGGACGCCCTCTCTTCCTCGCGCGAATGCTTGTGAACCGTCTTCATCACCATCCCCAGCACGAAAGCGGGCAACAACACCTCGATATGAATTGCCCCGTCCTGTCTCATGAGCGATTTCGTGATCAGGTACACGCTCTCGAACGCTGCCACGATACACACGGAATAAAGCAAAATAGCCCTCCACGACTGTGGCAGATTTAGCGAACTCAAACGCTTCCACCCGAAGATCAGAAGCACGCAAACGACCAGTATAATCACGAACAACTGCCACTTGAAACCAATCATTAATATCTGCAAGGGAATCATCAAAAGAATCGTATCCAAATCGTCAAATATGGCAAGTACCTGTGTCTTCTTGTAAATCCACTCCCGTTTCAGTCCGGCGGCAGCCAGCATCGTGAACAATATTCCTGCCGACGTCGGGGCGGCAAACCGGCTGATCAGCAAATTATTCTGCCACGAAAGCCCCGTGTCCAAAAAGAAAATATAATAGAAAGCGATCAGTAACCAAGGTACGGCGGCAGTCGCCATGGCGATAAAATAATCGGTGGTATAAGATCTCCATTTCGTCTTATCCAACTCGAACTCCCGTCCGACATTTATCATGATAAACGCGAGGCAGATAAACATCAGCCATTTACATACACTATAAAAACTCCCGTACATTTCTCCCATGGCGGACGGGAGTATTTGAGAAAAAAATAAGCCGCAAAGTAAAAAAATAGAAAACAAAAAAACCTTCTTCATCCTCTCCAAATTAATTTACCGCAAAGATACAACTTCTCGGGGAATTTCGGAAGCCTATTTAAAACGAATCTAGTTAAAAAGTGTATCGAAATACCGTTGATCTACTCGTATTTAATCGCGTCCGGTTTATAGACACGGTAATCATAAAACCCTGTTTTCCGTCGGCTCGAGGCATCCACCTCGATCAAGTGGGCGTCAGGCGGAACCTTCGGGTAAAAAGCGAAACGTATGCTTAAATTCTTTAGAATCAAATTATCATTACGCAAATTCAGACTGAACCCAATCCCCCAGTACGACTGACTTTTAAATATCGATTTATCCTCTCTGGCAAGTACCCCCCAATCCACGAAAGTAGTCACAGATGCCCGGAATCCCCGCTTGATATACGGCAGGAAAAGTGTTGTCGACACGGAACCGGAAAGACGTTGTTTACCCCGTATAGTGTCGGTATCGAAACCCCGTATATTCGCGTCTTCGAAATAGATATAATCGTCTGGATTCCGCTTGAATCCCAGCACGTAATCCATGTTACTGTAAAAACGTAACCGATACCGGGACAACTCGTACAGCGGGCTGATAAACTGCGCCCCGGCTTTAAACACGCCGCTTTCCGCCGTGTAGCCGTTCCAGAAAGAACCCAATGCCGCGTACCACGAGTAAAAGTTATCCTTGTATTTGTCAAACCACGAGTAATGCCATTCCGTGCCGAGATAACCGTACTCCGTGAAATCACTTTTCTCGTAACCGAAAAGCAACGTGCCGGACAAACCGGAAGGGATATCCTCCGTGCGCCCGAAATCATAGATCAAATTCGCTTTAAAATACTTTATTTTCGTGAATGTCAAAGCCCCCATGATCCGGTTACGGTCGTAATAAAAATGATTCGAATCACTCGTTACTTGCGGACGATCCACGAACTTGGTCCCCGTGTAACGTCCCGTCAGGTAAAATATCCGGTTATAACTGAATTTCTCGTTCAAGTAAAAAGATGTCCCTCCCCAAAAATCCCATAACTGGTAATTAAACGACTCTATCGGCTTCGTGATATCCCTGTCCACCAACGTTTTGGACGAGTACACCCGGCTAAAAGCAGCTCCCCCCGCCCATTTCGTCTTGTATGTCAGGAATCGTTTATCCATTTGCACGCGCAAAACTTCTTGATTAAAGGTATTCTCGTACATCCCGTAGAAATCCATGTGCGTTCCCACGACATTCGCCGCCTTGTACTCGATCAGATTTCCCCACTTCTGGTCTTTACGCCCACGGTAACTGGCCTCGTAATGTACCATATGCCCCAACTTGAACAAGTTCTTGGTTTCGATACCCATGTCCACGGAATTCAAGAAATTACTCCACACTTCTCCCGTCCACGAGAACTCGTCCTTGCACACCACCACCAGATCGACCATCGTCGTGTCGCCCGCCACTCGCTCGATCCCTATCAAAGCATCATCGACATTGGACATTTCCTTCAGCAATTGCTCGTTCTGAACCAACTCGAAGGGATCGATATACATCCCCGGCTTCACCGTCATTTGCTTTTTAATCACCCGCTCGGCGGACTTCTGGTGAATGGAATTGGCGAGGGCAAGAATCCACTGCAAGCTATCCTGCCCGTAAGTAATCGTGTCATTGACACTCGTCCCGAAAGGAGGCAACACTTTGACACGAATCTCCCGGATCATTTTTCCCCGGTACGGCTTATAACGGTCTTCACTATTCTCCGTTTCAACAATATCGATATTATATTTCCGGGGATTAACGAATATCATCTTGTAAAGCTCCTTCGTCCATTTACGACGGTAAGCCACCTTTTTAATCTTGGAATACTCGTACCGGAGTGTGTCTTGAATCAGACTATCGGGCAGGAAGATTTTACTGTTTTGTTTCACAGTGTCCCGCGATAGCGACAAGCATGCGTTTCCTGATAAAGGTCTCGCTCCGGCGCGACTTTCCACGAGTAAAACCCATGCTAGAACCAATATCAATAAACGAATCATTACTTTCACCTGACAGAACTAATCTTTCAATATCAATGTTTTCAACTTTTCAGACACCCACACTTCACGCTCTCCCTGTTCATTTTGATATATAAAACAAGCCTCCACGCTAGGATTGGCCTCCACTATTTCCTTCGCTTTCTCCATACCCAGCACCATAAAAGCCGTGGCGTAAGCATCCGCTTCCATACACGTGGGAGCGTACACGGAAGCCCCCAGTATATCCTGTTGGACAGGAAAACCCGTCTTGGGGTTTATCGTGTGGGAATATTTTTTCCCGTCCACGACGTAAAACCTGCGATAATTACCCGATGTCGCCAACGCACCCTCTCCCATTTCCAGCACGAATTGCAACTCCCTGCGAGAAGCCGCCTCGTCATCTATCGGTTTGTCGATACCGATATGCCACGGGCGGGATTTATTACTTTGTCCCTTCACCCGGACCTCCCCGCCAATCTCCACCATGTAATCCCGGACACCTTGCCCCTCGAGAAACTCCGCTACCAGATCCACGCCCAACCCTTTGGCTATCGAACTGGCATCCATCTGGATTCCCTCGACCGCCTTGACAAGCCGACCGTCCTCTATTTTCAACTTCTCCATCCCCACGTATCGCAGCAACGAGTCCACTTTCTCCGCCGACGGCAACCGCTCGTTCTTGTAACCGAACCCCCACGCGTTCACCAGCGGTGCCACGGTGATGTCGAATGCACCCCCTGTCTCCGCGTGTATCTCTGCCGCCTTCGCGAACAATCTCACGAACAGCGAATCCGTCCGGTCTGTTTCCCCCCGGTTCAAACGGGCTATCGTCGATTTCTTGTTAAACATGGAAAGCGATTCGTTCACGCGCTCCATCTCCCGGCGTATCTCCGCCGCGTAATCCTTGTCACTCTTGTAAGATATATGATAGGTAGTACCGTACACCGTTCCCTCGGTGAACCGGTACATGTTCCGTTGACATCCCGCGCATGCTATTAACACGCAAATAATAATCCCCAATCTCTTCATAAAACCTTAAAAGTAATATCCCAAATTAAAGTAGAACCCTAGTTTCTTCGACCAATCCGACAGCGAGAAAGTGACGTCAATCGGTCCCACGAAACTATCGTACGAGTATCCCACGCCCCCGCCAATAATATCATCGCCCCCGAACACGTCAAAGAAATTGGCATCCTGCTTGGCGTAATTCCCGGACAAAGATATATAATGATTCCGCCCGAGATTATAGCGCAACATGATTTTAGCCACCACCAGCGAATTGTCGAATATCTCCAGATGCTGGATACCGAGGAACGGCAACTGCTGGTCGACATACCGTCCGGCAACGTCACCTCCCATGCAATTCAAGTAAGGATAAGGGATATTATTCCCGATCAGCACCCGACCGTATATCGAGGGAATAAACTTCACGCGCCGGGTAATGGACAACACGCTCTCGAAATCCAAACCTATCGCCGAGAACGGCGCACCGTCATTGTACGTCAGGAAATTATCCGTGTAAAGCGAGTAATCGACTTTCAACGAGATCCCTCTCGTGGGGTAATAACGCTTGTCGAATGTTTCCAGATGCGCCAACCCGTAGTAGCTGAAAAAACCTTCCGGTTTTACCCTAATATTATGATCCCGATCCGAGAACAGGAACGACTCGTAATTGAAATACTCGTAATGCGCCCCGATCTGCATCTTGAAATTCCGGAAATAAATATCCGAACCGCCCAACTCCACCTTGTGGTAAGCGTACTCTATATTATCCTGCTTTTTCCCCTTGTGGTAAATATCCAGATTATTATACTTGAACGTGTACCCCAGCTCGAACCTCCGCAGGAAAGTATTCCCGAGGGAATAATTCAACTTCACGTAAGGATTCATACTCAATCGCCCGGTCAGCGAAAGGCGGGACCCCCGCAACTCCTTGTGCGATATCGTCGTGTTCAACAATATCGCCGCCATCTCCTCCGAGTCGAAACGGAACCCGAGATTCAACGAACTCATGGGCTTCTGTTTCAGAATCAGTTCCAAGTCATACACCGGTCCCCCGCTCAACTTGTAGCTCACGCTGGAGAAAGCCCCGATACCGTACAACTCGGCTATCGCGTGATGCAGGTCATTTAACGTGATGCGGCTATAATTCTTGATCCGTATCTTCTTTCTCAACCATTTCTCGTCCCGCGCGTCAATCCCCGTCAAATGTACTTCATCTATCGTGAGCGTATCGTTCAGAAGCACCACTTTATCCTCCGTATCCGCGGCATTCTTACCCTCCGGTATTCCCAGCTCGCGTTTCAACTTCATCAACTCGTCCCATTGGGCACGGGCAACTTCTTCCCCCCGCATAATCAACGTATCGACTGCCCGGGTCGAGAAACTAGCGGCAGAGTACGGGTACACGTCCGGTTTGATATACACGTTTACCATTTTCTTGTTTTCCTCGTACTTCTGGATTCCCAGAAACGAGGTCATCTGGTCGATAATTCCCGTCACGGACTCCAGACCGGAAGCGTCTTTCAATTCCGCCTGCACGTCCACCCCGATGATAATATCAGCACCCATTTCTTTCGCTATATCCACCGGGAAATTATTCGATATTCCCCCGTCTACCAGCACCATCCCGTCCCTTCTCACCGGGGCGAACACCCCCGGGATAGCCATACTCGCGCGCATGGCAAGCGGCAAAGTCCCGCGATCCTGCACCACCTCCTTGCCGTCCACCAGATTACTTGCCACGCAAGCGAACGGGATCGGCAACCGGTGGAAATCAAGCGAATCGTGATACCCTATCGTCAAATCGGAAAACAGATTGAATATATTCTGTCCGCTGATAAACCCCGACGGGATCTTCAGCTCGCGATTGTTCTTAATCGGCACGGAAACAAGATATTTCTCCGTTTCCTCTTTCTCCGAGAAAGGCAGGTTATAACGATACACTTTATCACTCAACAAAAACATCCAGTCCTGCGCCCTCACCAGACTATCCATCGTGCGCGCGTCATAACCGATCGAGTACAAAGCCCCCACGAGAGCCCCCATACTCGTGCCCGCGATATAATCTATCGGGATACCCGCCTCTTCCAGCACCTTCAACACACCGATATGCGCCACTCCTTTCGCCCCGCCGCCACTTAACACCAACCCCACCTTTTTGCGCTGCGCCTGAACATCCAATACAAGAAACAATACAAGAAGAAAAACCAAAGACCGCTTCATAGTTTATTAAGTTTTGCCTTCGGCAAAAGTTGCAAGCTACATTCGCCGCCGTGCGGCGAGTTGCTAGGTTGCATTTACCTTCGGCAAGTTATAAAATCACTCAAAAATACTTATTTCCCGGGAATAATCAAAATAAAGTTTCGCCGCGGTAAAACTTTATTTTAGTTGTAACCTGCAACTCGCCGAAGGCGAATGTAACCTGCAACTTTTGTCTCACCCCTTCCCATATCCAAAAATAAATACTAAATTTGCCGTGAGACAAAAAAGATGTACTATGACAAAAATACTTGTGATTGACGACGAGAGGAGTATCCGCAATTCCATGAAAGATATTCTCCAGTACGAGGGACACGAAATCGTGCTTGCCGAGAACGGCATGGAAGGACTCGTGGCAGTGAAATCGGAGAAACCGGATATTGTATTTTGCGATATAAAAATGCCCAAAATGGAGGGCATCGAAGTACTGGAACGTATCAAAGAGTTTTCCGCCGACACCCCGGTTATCATGATATCGGGACACGGAACGATAGACACGGCAATCGAGGCCATCAAGAAAGGAGCCTACGACTTTATCGAGAAACCGCTGGACTTGAACCGGCTGTTGATCACCATAAAGAACGCGACAGACAAACACTTGCTGATACACGAAACCAAAACGCTGAAAAACAAAGTCAGCAAGAAATACGAGATGATCGGTCAATCCGATGCGCTCAACCGCGTGCGCTCCATAATCGAGAAAGTGGCAGCCTCCGATGCCCGCGTGCTCGTCACGGGACCGAACGGCTGCGGCAAAGAACTGGTAGCCCACCAGTTGCACGAGCTCAGTCACCGGAAAGAAAGCACTTTCGTGGAAGTAAACTGTGCCGCTATTCCCTCCGAACTGATCGATGAGAACCTGCGTACGGACATCAACTGGATTCGCCGCTTAACTCTTTCGCTTACTAATGCCAAAGAGATGCTCGATGCCCTGGTGATAGACGACGAACTGTCCTACAACGTCAGCGATTTATCCAGTAAGTTCAACAAGAAGAAGTTCTTCGAGAAAGAATTCTATCCCGTCAGCCTGTTCTACTTAGGTATGACTACCCTGAAGAGTGCATACCGCATGGTGCTTCCCAATATGACCATGCGCAGCATCTACATGGATTATTACAACCAACTGAACAAGATCGAAGGTAACGCCAGTCGCTACGTCCCGGTTTATGAACTTTATGATTCCAACCGTAGTTTTGAACCCCTTGTGCAGAACTATTTCGAGCAATATCTGGGACAATTCCCCGCACAGGTTTTCGATAAGATCAACGAGAACTTTATCCGTTGTTCTTTCTACGAGCTTGTCTCCCGCTATTTGAGCCATTGTTACAGTTTTGCCATCGAACAGAATAACTCAGTCGGTCGTTCGGATTTTGAAATGACCGGCATCCCCGGCACGGATTATTACACGGACGACCGCGTGGTAGAATTCAAATACTATCGTTCCAAAGATGCCGACCGCATGCTTGCGCTCACCGAACCGTTGGCAGAACACGTAGAACAAGTGAAGGGCTATGCCGAAGATACGAAAAAGAAGTTTCCCAATTACAATGTCCGTTCGTACGTGGTATATATCTGTGCCAATAAAGGATGGAAGTGTTGGGAGGTATAATCACTTTTTCCCGGCTTCATGCCGTCTGTGAGAAATATTCGTGTAACTTTGTAGGCTGATAGTATAAAAACAAGAAGGAAAAGAATGATAGTTTGCATAGCTGAAAAGCCGTCTGTTGCACGTGATATAGCCGAAGTACTCGGCGCTCA
>OGKG01002478.1_pt1 | contig 19215 bp, 20 predicted proteins | sample 1572201 | NCBI WGS metagenome assembly OGKG01 (sample SAMEA2582146, study PRJEB24529) | metagenome | biome: Human gut stool | place: China | collected 2011 | reverse complement strand
GATTATTTGAGAATCTGCTGTGTGATTTCTTTTGGAATCATTTTCTTTTCACTGTTTGAAAAATTATTACAGGCAACAGGACGTTCACTTTATTCTACGATCGGTCAGGTTACAGGAGCAGTGATCAATATCATTCTTGATCCAATCATGATCTATGGTATCGGACCGGTCCCGGAAATGGGGGTAAAGGGTGCTGCCTATGCAACGGTGATCGGACAGGTGGCATCGGCGTTACTGTTATTTGTTTTTCATATCAGATTAAATAAAGAATTTGACCACGGAATAAAGTATATGAAACCGGATACAGGCATTATAAAGGAAATATATGCGATCGGACTTCCGGCGATCATTGCACAGGCATTAATGTCTGTTATGGTATACGTAATGAACCTTATCTTAAAATTTGCTCCGGCAGCGCAGACTGCATATGGGCTGTTTTACAAAGTGCAGCAGTTTGTATTGTTTCTTGCTTTTGGACTGAGGGATGCGATCACCCCGATCATAGCTTTTGCATATGGCATGCGCAGTAAAAAGAGAATCCAGGATGGAATCAGATATGGCCTTTTATATACCGTTGCACTGATGATCTTTGGCATTATCATTACAGAAATTTTCCCTGGAGCATTTGCAACTTTGTTTAATGCCGGACAGTCGAGAGAATATTTTATCGGTGCAATGCGGATCATTTCCATCAGCTTTCTTTTTGCAGGGATCAATGTGGCATATCAGGGAATTTATCAGGCGTTAGATGGGGGAATGGAATCGCTTGTAATCTCACTTCTCAGGCAGATGATTATTATTTTACCGTTAGCAGAAATTTTTTCTGTTTTAGTAAAAAATGGGCAGGCTGGGGTGTCACTTATTTGGTGGGCATTTCCGATTACAGAATTTGCAGCATGTTTGTTAGGTTGCGTATTTTTAAGGAGAATCCGAAAAAACAAAGTGGAATCTTTGCAGTGAGGTTAGCGTAAAAAAACTTTCGGAAAAATAAATATTGAAAAAGGCAGCTCCTTTGTATAAAGTTTTAAGTGCCGAAACAAAAAACGCAAAATAGCACGTGCGATTGAACGCTTGACGATGGATGTGCAGTCGGAAGACGATGACTACCTTGATTATTTGATTACCGTTGATATTTTTTCGGAAGGAACCGATATTGTTGAAGTAAATCAAGTAATTGTGCTTCGCCCAACTCAATCGCCGATCGTATTTATTCAGCAGTTGGGGCGTGGCCTCCGAAAAGCAGAGGGGAAGGAATATGTTGTAATTCTCGATTTTATTGGAAATTATAAAAATAATTTCATGATTCCAATTGCACTATTCGGAGACAGAAGTTACAATAAAGATAATATCCGAAGATATTTGAGGGAAGGCAGCCGCGTTATTCCCGGTGCAAGTACGATTCATTTTGATTCAATACGCAGGAAATTATTATCATTTTTTGAAAATGATTGATAAGGAGTATAGCGGAGAAATGACGGACAGGGAAGAAGCCTGTCTGGAATTTGTATCCCAGAATCCGGCAAATGAAAGATATAGTAGAACTTGGAATTCGAAGATATAGTGAAGTATCACAAAAAAGAGGATATTGCAAAGAGTACAATGTATGATGACAAAGGAAGATTTCTTCCCATTATGAATTTTCAACTTCAAATGAGTCATCCGGTGAGAGAAGATATTTATCAGTATTTTGTGAATGAATAGAGGTACGATATGAAGACGATACATGTAGTGGCGGCGGTTATAGAAGCTGTCGATGAACAAGGAAAAGAAATACTTTTTGCTACCCAAAGAGGGTACGGAGATATGAAAGGCGGCTGGGAATTCCCCGGTGGAAAAATTGAGCCGGGAGAAACGCCGCAAGAGGCACTCAAACGAGAAATATAGGAAGAACTTGATACCAAAATCAAGGTGGGAAGTCTTATTGATACATTGAAGCAAAGTAAACTTATAACCCCAGAAAAGGAAGTGTGATATGAGAAAAAAATTAAGTGTATTATTATTGATTTTAGCGTTAATTATGAACCAAGCTGCTCCAATGGGCATTAAGGCGGCGGATGCAGCAGATGAAGTTAAGGTTTATGTGGAAAATGGAGAAGGCAGTCTTACGGAAGGTGACGGAACCGCCCAAAGACCGTATCAAAATATACGTACGGCCTTGAAGCAGATTCAGACGGGACAGACACTTGTACTTGTGGGTGAAGTCTCCTACACCAAATACGAGACGTGCGAAGATGGATCTCCGAAACCATTATTTATTGATAAAGATATCACGATTGTTGGTTCAGATACGTCAGCAGGTTTGAAAATACGCAGTATGATTCAGCTGGGAGCGGACGTTACGTTTCGTGATATGTGGCTGCAAATGGTGCCGCAGGCAGGAAATGCACGTGGGACAACAATTTATGCGGCGGGACATATGCTGGTGTTGGATGCGGTAGATACGAGAGTAGGAACCAGTACATTGCAGGACGATGTGAGGCCATTGATCAGCGGTGGCGCGTACCAGGGAGAGGAAGGAAAGATGGGAAGCCACACAACGATTAAAGTGGTCAATCCCATATCCCAGACTAAGATAGCTGCAATTTATGCAGGAGATTATTATCGCGATTCCGAACAAGACAAAGTGGATATAGAACTGGATTCCAAATTGGTAGACACGGAGATTCATGCAGCGGGTGCCGATGGTCATACATTGACAGGAAATGTAAATGTTACACTGGGAAAAGATAGTAATGTAACGGATTTTGACAAGACGGATCTGATAGGTGAGTTGAATGTCAATGTGAAAGCGGGGGCTCATATTGATACCTTGTCATTTTCCGGTATCAATAATCTCACGATGGCAGAAAAGTCGCGGATCACGCTTCCTAAGGAGGCGGATTTTAATGTAAATAACGTCTTTTGCGAGAAAAATGCGGTGCTTGATCTCAGACAAATGTCAACGAATCCGAGTGTTGCAAACAATTTTACCGGTGTAACGGTATCCGGCGAGGATCAAACATGTGGCTCCGTTTTGGTTGGAAATGATACTACACTTGAGATAAAAGGAGAAGTCTATGGTCTAACAAAATTAAACGTAAATGGCTCAGAATATATGGCGAGATTTGTGGAGAATCATTGTTACATACAGGCAAAGGCCTCTTCGAGTGGGAATTTTTCAATTGAGGGCACGCAGTATACAAATTTTCAATTAAATAAAAAGAAAACCGAAGAAATATATTCCTGGATTATTGGAAAACTGGAAAATGAGGACGCAGATGACTTTTATTGGATTGGAGATGCAGATAAAAAATCTGTGATCAGTCAGCAGGGAAAAGAATATTATTATCCGGTTGAATTTAAAAAGGCAGATGGTACGGTTTATAAGCCAACGTTTGAGGAACTTTTTTATGATTACGATTTGGCATTGACGAAGGAAAACGGGGAAGCGGTTGATTTAGAGGAAGCGGCTTTCTGCAGTTGGGATGAGGAGTGTATTAACGAGGGGCAAAGCCAATATAATCAGGTGATTGTATGTATATACGACTGGGAGAACTGTAAGGGTGAACTGACATTGACGCTGACCCATTCGAAAACCGGCAAGAGTATATCGCGAGTGCTTTTGGTGGGCGCGCAACAGCCGATTCCGACAGTAACCCCAACTATGACCCCAACGCCGACGGCAACGCCAACCGTAGCGCCGACAACAACACCAACGGCAACGCCAACCGTAGCGCCGACAACAACGCCAACGCAGGTGCCGACCCCAACGCCGACGGCAACGCCAACCGTAGCGCCGACAACAACACCAACGCAGGTGCCGACGCCGACGGTTCCAACTCCGGCTGCGACAGAAGTACCAAATTCAACACCCGATGCCACACCTGTAATACTTCCAACGCCACCAACGGTAACACCATTGCCGCCAACTAGTGAACCGCGGGCATTTACATTGAACAAGACATCTGTCACATTGTATACAAAAGGGAAAAAAATCATACAGCTTAGTGCTGATACAGAAAGTGTAGTGAAATATACATCTGACAATGAAAAAGTGGCAGTTGTAGATGAAAATGGCCGGGTAACAGCAAAAAAAGCAGGAACTGCTTTGATTACTGCGAGTGCAGATGGTTATCAGAGCACGTGCAGGATTGTTGTAAAGAAACCAACATTTAAAGTGGCGAAAAAGATGATAAAGGTCAAAAAAGGGAAAAAGGCTCGTATTATTGTTAAAGTCCGTCCAACAAAGAAAGTTGTGTTTGCTTCCGCGAATAAAAAGATTGCAGCAGTTACCAAAAAGGGAATGCTAAAAGGCATGAAGAAGGGGAAGACAAAAATAAAAGTAAAGTGTTATGGAATAACGAAGACAGTTATTGTTATCGTGAAATAATCCGATATAAGAGGTAGGTATGAACATCCAAATCTTTGGCAGCAAAAAAGACAACGACACAAAAAAAGCACAGCGTTTTTTCAAGGAACGGGGAATCCGGTTTCAATACATTGATCTGCGGGAAAAGACACTAAGCAAAGGCGAATTCCGATCGGTGGCAGCCGTCAATGGCGGACTGGAAGGCATGATTAACAAAGAATGTAAGGACCGGGATGCTCTTGCATTGGTGACGTATATTGCGGAAGAGGATAAATTGGATAAGATACTTGAAAATCCGCAGATTTTAAAAATTCCGATCGTTCGCAATGGCAGACAGGCGACACTGGGATATCAGCCGGATGTGTGGAAGACGTGGGAATAAAGGAGCTGCCTATGAATCAAGATACTTTAAGTATCTCAAGAAAAAGAATATTGGGAAGAATGCTTTTCGTGGAATTCCGAGAAAAGCATCGGTTTATGTGCCGTCCGGAAAAATGAAAAGCTATCGAAAATGGCTGAAAAAAGCAGGATTGAAATGCCAAGGAGGAAAAAAATGGAAAAGATAAGATGGGGAGTTTTAGGAACAGCAGGAATTGCCAGAGATTGCAGCATACCGGGAATGCAGAAGGCAGAAAATTGTGAACGGTATGGAATTGCAGGGCGCAGCTTGAAAAAAGCAGAAGATTATAAAGATATGTTTGGGTTTGAAAAAGCATACGAAGGGTATGAAGCACTTTTGTCAGACCCCAAAGTGCAGGCAGTTTATATTCCGCTTCCAAATAATCTTCATTATGAATGGGTAAAAAAGGCTATTGCAGCAGGAAAGCATGTGCTGTGCGAAAAACCATTGGCGCCGACACCCAAACAAACAGTAGAACTTTTTGAGGCAGCAAAAGAGAAGGGGGTATTTTTAATGGAAGCATATGCCTACCTTCACAGTCCTTTTGTTACAGCACTTAAAAAAGAAATTGAAGAAGGAACAATTGGAGAAATCCGTTATATTGAATCTCAGTTTTTGACTTCATATTATGATAAGAGCAACATTCGTCTGCACAAAGAAAATTATGGGGGTGCAGTTTATGATCTTGGCTGTTATAATACAAGTATGCTGTTAAAACTTTTGGAAGATATGCCATCCCGGGTAAAAGCAATGGCACAGTATGATGAAAATGGCGTTGATATATATACAGCTGCATTGTTAAATTATGAAAATGATGTACGTGCATCGATAACATGCGGGATGATTTTTGAAAAAGATAAGCCGCATCGTTATGATAGATTGTATATTCACGGAACAAAAGGCGACATCAAATCCGATACGAAATTTAACCAAGAGGGAAATGCTTCCTATACGTTGATTATTGAAGGAAAAGAGCAGATTCGAAATGTATACTGCCCACATAATTATCAATTAGAAATAGAGCAGCTGGGAAGATGCATAATCGAAGGCGAGACCCCTGTTGTGACAGCTGATTTTTCGATTAAAAATGCAAAAATACTAGATGCTATATTGCAAGAGATCGGTTACTTTGAAAGTAATGTAATGTGAGCACAACGAAATTTCGGCATTTATAAAAGGACACAAAAAATTAGCACTCGCCTCTTGACAGTGCTAACAATTAGTGATATAACATAGTTAACGATAAGGAAAGGGGTTACGAAAAGGAACCCGGATCCGAATCGAAATTTAACAATCGACACTTCAGATTTCTCTGATGGTGCTAATAATACAAAAGTCTAAGTGCCTATGGTGTTTTGCAGGAACCCATATTTCCGACACTTGTTACAAGAAGGAAAGGAGAAATGACTTATGTTAAGACCTAGTATTTTTGGAGAGAGTTTGTTTGATGATTGGATGGATGATTTTCCATTTGGTAAGGAATTTGAGAAGGCTATGTTTCCGGCGAAAGATCCTCTTTATGGAAAACATGCAAAGAACATGATGAAGACAGATGTCCGCGAGACAGATGATGCGTATGAGGTTGACATTGATCTGCCTGGCTTCAAGAAAGATGAAGTAACCGCTGAACTGAATGATGGTTATATTACCATTTCGGCAGCAAAAGGTTTGGACAAAGATGAAAAAGATAAAAAGACCGGTAAGTACATTCGTAAAGAACGTTATGCCGGCAGCATGAGCCGAAGTTTTTACATCGGTGAGGGAATTACCCAGGATGAGATTTCGGCGAAGTATGAAAATGGTATCTTGCAATTGAAGATTCCGAAAAAGACAGACAAAGCAGTTGCCGGTAAAAATTATATCGCAATTGAAGGATAATCATTCAACAAGTCCCCTTCAGAGATCGAGTCCTCTGAAGGGGACTTGTTTTTTAGCAAAAACCATTGTAAGATTTGAAACGTACTTTATATTCTTTCATTTGCTGCCCTTCACGGCTTTCTATTTTCGTTGAATTTCCCGTAGGAATCTCATAGTATACTTAAATAAAAATTACAATAATTTACTGGAAATAAATAGATGCCGCAGTGAGAAAAAACTGGCTTGAAAGGATATCCTATGTTACAATGTGGATATAAAAAATGGAGGCAAAGCGCCTTGGCTGTTATGAGGTAACGCTCAATGTGTGGGCCGGAAATACATCGGCAGAAAAATTTTATGAGAAAATGGGATTGAAAACAAAAGAGAGACAGATGGAATATATCTTGTAAGAAGATGGGATTATGAACATCAGTATGACTATTTTAACAGAGAAAGGGGACATCATGGCACTAGAGGAGACGGTTTTGGATGGGGAAAATATGACGAATCTTTTAAAAGCAAATTGGGATATTTCATGTACTTCTTACAGAAAACTTGCGATAGGAACTGCAAATTGTTTTACTGTTAATGATGGCAGTAATACTTATTTTTTGAAAGAATACCAATCGTATATTGAGGATTGCGATATTATCAGGGAAGCAAAAATATTGGAGAAATTGAAAAATTGCGGAATCCCTTCGACAGATTTTATTGAAACAGTTTCGGGAGAAAAAATGGTAAAATACAAAGGACATCGATTCGTATTGCAAAAATACATGAGTGGACAATCTTATGGGTACAATGATTTCCCGGAGGAAATGCTTCCGCAAATGGCGGTTATGCTTGCCAAAATTCATATTGCATTAAAAGATATGGAACTGCCTGTTGATATGGATGCTGTGTGGGTAAATGGTGATGCTGTTTCCAAATATGATAATATATTAGAAGTATTGGAGCAGCATAGGGAAGATTCTTTATATAAACAAATCAAAGAAGATTTATTATATAAGCGTACTGTATTGCAGAAAAATCAAAATATATTTCGGAGATATTTTGAAGGAATAACGTATAGTCCCAGTCACGGCGACTATCAAGGATGTCAGATTATTGGGGAAAATAATCGGATAAAGGCAGTAATTGACTTTACATCGGCAAGAAAACTGCCGGTGGTATGGGAATTAATGAGGTCATTTGTGCAGACATCGCATAATTCAAGAAACAATGCTAAAATTGATTTGCAGGATTTGCGTCATTATGTAAAAGCATACTGTGAGTATTTTCCGTTAAGTGACAAGGATTTAAATGCAATGCCATATGTATATGTGTTTCAATTGCTTCGAAGTACCTATGGTTATAAAGAGTATTTATTGAGCAATTCGGAAGATAGAGAGGGCTTGATTTCTTTTGCTTTTTGGAGAACAAAAATATGTAAAGAGGTGCTTGGACATATTGATGAAATTTAGCACAATTGATAATTGAGGAGGAAAGCATCACTTTACGAAGAACCACTCCGATGTTATAATTGTGGGGAAAATGATATTAAGTGGAACAAGGTTAAGGAGGTGCAGATTGATTTGAAAAGTAATGTTGGACTGCAAGTTATGCCAATAGATGAGTTGATAGAAAGGGTGGCGTCTGTTTGTAAACGATGTGGGGCTGAACATTTGGATTTATTTGGATCATTTGCAACGGGAACTGCCACGGCTAGAAGTGATATTGATTTTGTCGTATACGGTGATGTGGATAGTGAACTTTTAAATCAGATGATTAGCCAGATAGATACCTTGCGAAAAATTGATATTTTTTATTATAATGAAATAAATGATGAATATTTATTGGAGGATATAGAGAATTATGGAAGAAAAATATTTTAATCGCTATCGTTCATTTTGCAGAAGTCTAAGAAATTTAAAGAAGAGTAAATCTGCAGACCCAGCAGCGGAGTTTGTTTTAGAGGGGACCATTCAAAATTATAATTTGACATTTGACTTGGCTTGGAAAGTTATGAAGGATATTTTGGTTAAACAGTTGGGAATAACAGATTTTGCTATTGGGTCTCCAAGAGAAGTTTTACAATCAGCATTTACAAATGGATTAATTAGTGATGATATATGGTTAAAAATGCTAAAAACAAGAAATTTATTAGCACATGATTATGATGGCAAGATAGCAGAGAAAAACTTTCAGGAAATTATTTCAAATTATTATGATGCTTTTGATGGACTTAACGATGTAATTACCAAATTTTATGATGGTAGTTTGCCATCGATTGATAGCTTCGACTAGTAATTGAATCTATATAATATTTTACAGTTTGGATTTAAGTAACAATAAGATACTTGAATATTTGGACTGTAATTATAGTGTTAAGGTGACAGGGTACACACGAAGGTAAGAAGAGAGAGGGGGATGATTATGGGAAGGATTGTAGCAATATCCAGTGGAAATTTATTAACAACCAGACCATTAAATAAGTATGCAATTAAATTATCGAAGAAACAAAATCCGAGAGTCCTTTTTGTTGGAACAGCGAGCCATGATGCGCAGGAATATATTCACACATTTACAAATGAGTATGAAAAACTTGGCTGTGATGTGAATGCCAATGCGTTTGTTCTTGAATATAAAAATCAAATGATTAAAAAAACAAAGGTGGAGTTTAGTGTATTATAATTTTATGGGGAGGACGACAATATGAACTATACATTTAAAGAAAATCAACTTGATTATGAAACATATTACATATTAAGAAAGTCAGTTAAGTGGAATAATTGGAGCAGGGAACAGGCAGAAATTGCTTTGGTAAATTCATATTATACAGTTACTGTTTTTGATAACAAAGTTCCCATTGGAATGGGGAGAGCTGTCGGTGATGGTATTTATTTTATGATTATGGATATTGTTGTTAAGCCTGAATATCAAAGAATGGGAATTGGAAGTACAATTATACATATGCTTTTGGAACATATTGAGAAAAATATGTGTGTTGGAAGTCGTGTTAGTGTACAACTTATATCTGAGCCAGACAAAGAACAGTTTTATATAAAACAAGGATTTAAGCTTATTCCACATGAGTATTGCGGACCGGCGTTGCGGAAGGTTATTTATAAAAAAGGATAGGTTTATGCGAATAGGAAAGCAAGAAAAGTCATTGACATATATATTTGCACTCAATAAAATATAAACAAATAATACCAGACAAGAGAGGACAAAAAGGTGCAGGAAACCAGATATAGAATCATTCGTATTGACGAAGAAGATTATGGATGTGAGGAACGACCGGATGACTATGTTCCTATGGTAAGTGTTTTGGTAAAAACAATCGAGCCGGATGACTTTGGCGATTTTCCGGAAAGAATTATAATGATGGAAGATGAAATTATGTATCGCAGAAACCTTGATGAGGGGGACGAAGCGGTAATTGGGCTCGATGGAGGATTGTTTCCGCCGGGGATGTTTTGCAATGAAGTCGATGACGGTGAAAACGATACCAAGGCCGATTTGCAGGGAGAATGGTTAGAAGATTACTTAGACGCTTTGGAGGAAATGGAAGAGTAAGATGAAAATATATCAGCCGGATTATTATGACAAATTTCAGTGTACGGCATCCAAATGTCCAATGACGTGCTGCATGCAGTGGCGTATTGCGGTGGATGACGAAACATTCCATAAGTGGGATGACGAATGGAAAGAGAAAGTAAAGAAAGTTGAAGAAGGGCGTATAATCGAATTGAAAAATGATGGTATGTGTCCATTTCTGAATGAGAAGAAATTGTGCAAAATTGTATTGCGGGATGGTGAGGGGGCAATTTCTGAAACATGCCATACTTTTCCGCGGGAAGAACATGAGTATATTGGGAGAGTTGAGCGTGCATTGACGCCCGGATGCCCGGCTGTGCTGGATTTGTTATGGAAGCAGGAGTGTTTTCAGATTCAGAAAAAAGAGGAACAAATGGAAGGAATAGCAGAAGAAATTTATGAGATAAATCCGGTGTTGTTTGAAATCCGGGATTGGTTTCTAGATATTGTAAATACGCGGGAAATTAAATTAAATACCACGCTGGAAATCTGTTTTTTAATTGCGCTGGATTTATACGAATTGGAACAAAAGGGCGTTCTTGAAGATGAATTCCAAAGTTACAAAAACACCACAGATATTTGGAAAATTCAAAAAGCAATTGGAGAAAATTACACAATAACAGAAGAACGTCTGGAAGAATATAATTTGCTGTTTTTGGATGTTTCGCAGATTTATCGGGAACAAAATATTTATGGGGATTTTCTGGTGCCACTGGCAGAGGAGGCAGAGAAGATTAACGGTAAAGAAACCGAGTGTTTTAAGACGTATCAGCACAAGATAAATAAATGGGCAAAAGAGCTTCGGAATCTTTTTGCGGAAGAAATCTCATCAGCTATTATTACGCCGGGAACCGGTCAGGTTTTGGATATTCTTGTGAAATTGGAATGGATGGCAATGGAATATGCTGTGTTGTCACAGGCATTATTTTTGCAGCAGCGAAAAGGAGAATTAACGGATAAAAAAATACAGAAAAGCGTATGTGTTGTATTTCGTATGATGGGTTATGCAGATGACGATATTTGGGAATACATGGAGAATTGTTTTGACAGTGTGATCTGGCCATGGGAGTATTATTCTCTGTTGGTATGATGTTTGCCGTACCATTGAGAAATATACAGATGGATTAATTTTTAATGCACGCATGAATGAAATTATGGAAATATTAAGTACCGCAAAAACATCGAAAAAAGATGGGAAAGGAAATCGATATGTAGAATTAATGAGAGGTCATGTACCGTTAATAGATGTAGCAGCAACTGCATCTAGAAAGGCATTTCGGAATGCGTTTATAAGATAAAGAAAAACTGAGTTTGGAAGGATTGGTTTGTGACAAATGTTTGCTGCCGGTTCCTTTGTATTCCAGTAATTCCGTAGAAAAACTTTGTGACGAGTGGGTTTTGAGTACGTCGGTATGAGGCACTGGTGGTTTCAGTGCCCATACCGCTACGCACTCAACAAACGGGAGTGCCCACGAGACGCAAAGCTTTTCTACGGAATTACGGAAAACAAAAAAGTGGCAACGAACACTTGACACAAACGATTCACGATTTTGAATTGCATTTATTATTTATCGTGGTAAAATAGAAACAGGTTCCTTGTTCGAGGAGGGACTAATTTTATATGGATTGGAGAAAAAAGTATGAAAAGATTATTAGTAGCTCTGATTATGCTGGCTGCATTTTTCTGCTTGCCGGTTAAAGCAGAAGCTGCTGGGAAAACGCTCCGCATTCCGGGACCAGCTTGCCAAAAAGGAAATGATATTTATTATTGTTATACCATGGGCGGTCTGCGCATGAATTTGATGAAGATAAATAAGAAAACAAATAAGGTTACAAAAATTGTTTCCTACAAAAACAAAGGGAAAGATACGAATGCTTTTGAAAATTTGAATGTGAAGGGCAATGCCATTTATGCAGCATATGATTTAGTATGTGGAACAGGAGCATCCGATAGTTATATATGCCGGATTGACAGCAAGAAAAAAACGAAAAAATTACTTACCAAGGGAAGAAATCCGGTTTTGATTGGTAAAAAAATATATTTTATTAAGACTGATTATAACAAAGAATACGACAGTGATAAAGATATGGGAATTTATGTTATGAACCTTTCCGGCAAAAAAATAAAGAAGGTCTGTAAAATGCCGGTTTCCGGGCTTTATGAGCTGGGAACCGATGGCAAAAATTTTGTCTATAGTTATTATAACAAAAAAGGGAAATTATCGCTTCGCTATATGACGAAAAAGGGCAAAAAACTGGGTGCTTATAAAAAAACGGAGTCATCTTTTTGCAGTCCGTCTTACAACTTAAGAAGTACAGTAGGAAACAAGCAATATTATATTGCAGGAAATCGCGTAGTGTGTGTGGACAAAACGACAAATGAGACAACGGTTTTGGCCGATTTTGGAACCGGCATTAGGTCCTCTGTGGACAAGTTTCAGGTGTTTCATGATGTGATTTTGGTTCGCGGAGTTAAGGAAGAATATATTCCTGCGTACAAAGAAATGGCAGGAAAAGGATATATCTATATGATTCATTTAAATGATTTATCGAAGGTCGTGCTGAAAAAATACAATAGTGGCGAATAAAGGAGAATGATATGATTTTTAGAAGTCGCTCATTTAAGGAGGCAAAGACATTTTATGTATTATAATAATGTACTTGATTTAATTGGAAATACACCACTTATGTGCCTGCAGGAGAGCACAGGTTACAATATATTTGCAAAGGCAGAGTTTTTGAATCCCGGCGGAAGTATTAAAGACCGTATCGCGAAGAATATGATTGAGACGGCAGAGTCAGAAGGCAAGTTAAAACCGGGAATGACAATTATTGAACCCACGAGTGGAAACACAGGAATTGGTCTGGCTCTTGTTGGAGTGAGAAAAGGGTACGAGGTTATTATTGTGATGCCGGAAAACATGAGTGAGGAGCGAAAAAAGGTAATTCAGGCATTTGGTGCCAAACTTGTCCTCACAGAGCCGAAACTTAGTATTGGCGGTGCAGTGGATAAGGCAAATGAGATAGCAAGTGCAAATTCTGAGAAATATTATATGCCACAGCAGTTTGTGAATCCGGCAAATCCGGAAGCACATTATCGGAAAACGGCAGTCGAACTTAGTGAGCAGCTGGGAAAGAAAATTGATATTTATGTTTCCGGTGTGGGAAGCGGAGGTACCTTACAGGGGATTGCCAAGTATTTGCTTGAGCAAAATCCAGATACGAAAATTGTGGCGGTAGAGCCAAAAGGAGTTTCGGCACTTCACGGAGATGGACCGGGAATCCACCAGATACAAGGAATTGGAGATGGATTTATTCCGGATGTATTAGACACCGGTTTGATTACCGATGTTGTTGAGGTATCGGACGAGGATGCGATAAATACAGCGAGAAAACTTGCAAAAGAGCAGGGGCTTTTGGTAGGAACTTCATCCGGGGCAAATGTGTTTGCGGCAATGCAGATGGCAGAAAAATACGGAAAAGATAAAGTGATTGCAACGGTTCTTGCAGACCGTGCGGAGAGATATTTTAGCACGGGTTTGATTTAACGTGTCAAGATGAGCGAATAAAAAACTGAGGATTTTTATAGGATGAAAGTACAGGTGATTCGTTCCAATCGAAAAACAATCGGACTTGAGGTGCGCGCGGATGAAAGTGTGATTCTGCGGGCGCCTCAGTGGCTTTCCGAAAAAGAATTGGATGAATGGATTGGGGAGCATGCCTATTGGATTGAAGAAAAAGTAAAACAGATGCGGCAGAGAAATTTGAACAAGAAACTGACTGGGGCACCTGCCGTTGATGAAATTTCGGATGTAGAGTGGAAAAGTATCTTGGGAGAATTTACAGAGAGAGTAAACCATTTTTGCAAAATTATGGAGGTCACCGTTGGCAGAATCACTATCCGCAATCAGAAGACAAGGTGGGGGAGCTGCAGCTCAAAGGGCAATGTGAATTTTAATTATCAGTTGTATTATATGCCACGAGAACTTATGGATTATGTAATTATTCATGAACTTTCGCACAGACGTCATATGAACCATTCGGCAGAATTTTGGCAGGAAGTAGAGAAATATTGTCCAGCATATCGGGAATGCAGGAAAAAATTGAGGGATTATGAAATTTAAAGTGTTTTGGACCTTTTTAATCTGACTTTAAATAAATTCAAGGATGCGTTGATTGTTTTCTTCTTTTCGTAATGATATAGTGAAATCACGGTACCGAATAATGAAAAATTAGGAGGAATTGAATATGATGTTGGGAAACAATATTCGAATTGCCAGAAAACGAATGGGATTGACACAGGAAGAACTGGCAATGCAGATTGGAGTGACTGCCCAGGCGGTAAGTCGATGGGAATCAGAGGCAGGGCTGCCGGATACATCGCTTATTGTGCCGTTAGTACAGGCGCTGCAGATTTCTACGGATACTTTATTTGGAATGGACCAAATGAAGCAGGAAGATGCCATGTATATGGAGATTAAACGCGAGTATGAGAAGATTGAAAGCGATGAAAAAACACCTGCGGATGCGGCGAAAAAAGAATGTGAATACATCGCTGGACGTCTTGAGGTAAATCCTTCGGATTTTGTTCTGGCAACCTGCATGGTTGAGCGTGTGGCTAATTTAAGCCGTTATGTAGATGAAAAAGGATCTTTTAAGGGGCAGGAATTCATTTGGGACAAATACCGCAAGAAGGCGATTCAGTGTGCCGCTCAGGTGATTCGGTTTTGTCAGAAAACAGAATGGGTGGAACGTGCACATTATGCAGTCGCGTGGGTGTATATTCATGACAGGGATTATGTCAGTGCCAAAGACCACGTCAGAGCACTTCCCAGTGTAAAATCGAATCGTATGCAGGAAAGTATTATGGCACAAATTGCTGATTTTGAGGGTGGCGTGGATGAGATGAAGAAAGTTGTCTGCGAAAATCTTCAAAATTTTGTAAGAGCGATAAATAAAGAAAATCTTTATGCTATGGAATCACTTGCGTGGGAAGTGTCTGCGGATGAGGCAGTTGCGTATGGCAGGTGGAGTATTGATATTATGAATGTATTTAGCAGGAAAAAGGAACTTTTGCCGTATTGCCGTGGATTTTTTCGTGACATTTATATGTATATGATTCATGCTGATTTGCGTGATGAAAATTATGAGCGGGCAGCCCTTCATTGGAATGAATTAAAAGAAGGTATGCAGAAGCATTATGGTTACTATCAGATGGTGCTTGGCGATGAAGGCGAAGAGGTCAAATTTCCAAAACGCCAGCTGGGGAATATGCGTGCCTATACGAAAGAATATATGGAAGAAAAACAGCAGGAAATTTTACAGAGATTAACAAGCTGGGAAGGAGAAGAAAAAATAAAAAAATTCCGCCAATATTTAGATTAAATTCGAATCACCCCTTGAATTTCCTGGAAAACTTAGTATAATATACACTATAAAACGAAATGAATTTGCTTATTTTTGTGCAAATTCAACAAAAAAACAAAGGGGGACTTAATCTATGGCAAACAGATTTGTATTGAATGAGACATCGTATCATGGTGCAGGAGCAATTGCGGAAATTGCGACGGAGACGAGAAGCCGCGGCTTCAAGAAAGCGTTTGTATGTTCAGATCCGGATTTGGTGAAATTTGGTGTGACACAGAAGGTGCTTGACGTGCTGGATAAAAATGGTATGGCATATGAGCTGTATTCAAACATTAAGCCAAATCCAACCATTGAGAATGTACAGACTGGTGTGCAGGCATTCAAGGATGCAAAAACGGATTATTTGATTGCGATAGGCGGTGGTTCTTCGATGGATACAGCAAAAGCAATTGGTATAATTATTAATAACCCGGAGCATGAAGATGTGATAAGTCTTGAAGGTGCAGTAGATACAAAGAATAAGAGTGTACCGATTTTCGCAGTACCTACGACAGCGGGAACGGCTGCCGAGGTTACGATTAACTATGTAATTACCGATGCGGCGAAAAATCGTAAAATGGTTTGTGTAGACCCGCATGATATTCCGGTTGTTGCATTTATTGATCCGGATATGATGTCGTCTATGCCAAAGGGCTTGACAGCTGCAACAGGAATGGATGCATTGACACATGCGATTGAAGGATATATTACAGCAGGAGCATGGGAATTGTCCGATATGTTCCATTTGAAAGCAATCGAAATTATTTCACGTTCTCTGCGTGGCGCAGTGGAAAATACACCAGAGGGCAGAGAAGGTATGGCACTTGGACAGTATGTTGCCGGCATGGGCTTTTCTAATGTTGGACTTGGTATTGTTCACTCAATGGCACATCCTCTTGGTGCTTTATATGATACACCACACGGAATTGCAAATGCAATTATTCTGCCTACTGTTATGGAATACAATGCAGAAGCAACCGGTGAAAAATATCGTGATATTGCAAAAGCAATGGGCGTTGAGGGCACGGAAAATATGTCACAGGAAGAATATCGCAAAGCGGCTGTTGATGCCGTAAGAAAACTTTCAAAGGATGTTGGAATTCCAGCAGATTTGAAAGAAATTGTAAAGAAAGAGGACATTCCGTTCCTCGCACAATCGGCTTATGATGATGCGTGCCGTCCGGGAAATCCGAAAGAAACAAGTGTAGAAGATATTACAAAATTATATGAAAGTCTTCTGTAAAATGGAGTAATAAAATAAGGCTGCCATCCAAGTGGATGGCAGTTTTTTTGTTTTCGTTATTTAATTTTTCCTTCTTTATGACGTTTGAAGAAATCCCTTGTTTCTTTTGCCACGACACCACTTAGGGCAAAAATAGCAATCATATTTGGAATTGCCATCAAACCGTTAAAGATATCGGCAATTGTCCACACGGCACTGACTGTCATATATGGACCGATAAATACGGCAAGAATGTAAATCCAGCGGAATATTTTTACATGTTTCATATTGCCGCCACTCAAATATTCCAAACAGCGCTCGCTGTAATAATCCCAGCCAAGAATTGTCGTAAAGGCAAAGAATACAAGGCAGAGCATTAAGACAAATGCGGAAACTTCAGGAGGGAACGGAAGTCCTTTCTGAAAAGCATAGGTCGTAACGCCGACACCCTCAAGTCCTTTTACCTGCCATGCACCGGTTAATACAATGGATAAGCCGGTAAGTGTACAAATAACAATGGTATCAATAAAGGTTCCTGTCATGCTTACAAGACCCTGACGGACAGGTTCTTTTGTCTGTGCGGCAGCTGCGGCAATTGGTGCACTACCAAGACCGGCTTCATTTGAGAAGATACCACGTGCAACACCTTTTTGCATAGCAACAAACATACTTCCAACGGCACCACCGGTAATTGCTCTTGGCGAGAAAGCCGCTTCTACAATTACAGCAATGGCACTTGGCACCGCGGTGATATTAGTAATAATCAAAATGCCTGCAAACAGGAAATAAATTATTGCCATAAATGGCACGATAACCTCTGATACCTTAGAGATTCTCTTGATTCCTCCAATGATAACAAGTCCTGCACAGATTGTTACGATAATTCCTGCTACAACAACGCTAATAGAATAATTCATTCCAAATAAGCTGATCGTATGTACATTGGATGGGTCAAAGAAGTTATTCACTGCTGATGTGATTCCATTTACCTGTGTAAACGTTCCGATTCCAAACAAACCTACCATTGTTCCAAATACACAGAACAATTTTGCAAGCCATTTAAAATTCTTACCCATTCCTTTTTCAATGTAATAGAATGGTCCGCCAAGTGTGTGACCATCTTCTGCGATCACTCTATACTTAACCGCTAACATTCCTTCAGCATATTTTGTTGCCATTCCAAAAAAGGCTGCAAGCCACATCCAGAATAATGCTCCTGGTCCACCTGCAACGATTGCTGTCGCACATCCTACGATATTACCAGTTCCGATCGTTGCTGAAAGTGCCGTACATAATGCACCAAAACTTGTAACTTCTCCTTCTCCATCATCTTCATTATGAAATACATAATGTAGTGCCTTTCCAAGATGTCTGATCTGTAGTCCTCGAAGCCTGACTGTCAATAAGATTCCTGTAAAAAGGATCAAGATGATGAGGGGCATCCCCCAGATAAAATTGTCGACGTTGTTTAGTACATCGTTTAGCGTGTTTAACATTTTTCATTCCTCCAAAAATAGATCTTTGCGAATGTAACCTTGAACAGCTTGATTTTTGCATATCTGAGTATACAAAAAAGAGCTGATTAAATCAGCTCTAAAGAGTATCGAATACATTGCTTATAAAGCTCTGTCCTTTTGCCTGAGAGATTAGTTTCCTAATAGAAACTGTACACCTTCGGCGCTCACTTATGAGACTCTCCAGAGTTCATTTCTTTTTGTTCATCAGAAAGAAATGCCTATGTTTATTTTTCTTATCCGCAATATTTACTTTATATGATGATTCTGATATTTGCAAGTATTTTTTTTAATAATCAGTCACTTTCAGCACACTATACAAAAACACTTGTCTTTCTATGGCATACATATGTAATATTTTCCATACAATATTTTTATCAGTTTCTTTGCTTTTTTCCTGCTGCTGTGTTAAACTGATTCAGATACGCTCAATGCGTATGGAAACATTAGTTAAAGGAGACAACTTATAATGAAGAAACACAAAAGAAGCACTTTCTCTGGAAAGCTTGGCTTTGTATTATCAGCTGCTGGTGCTTCCGTAGGGCTTGGAAACATCTGGAGATTTCCATATCTCGCTGCTAAATATGGCGGTGGAATCTTTTTACTTGTTTATATCATACTTGCACTGACCTTCGGTTACACCTTGATCATGGCGGAGACTTCTCTTGGACGCATGACAAGAAAAAGCCCTGTTGGAGCATTTGAAAGCTTTGGAAACTCACGTTTTATATCTATTGGTGGTTGGATCAATGCAATCATTCCGATCCTCATCGTTCCTTATTATTCTGTGATCGGTGGATGGGTGATCAAATACCTGATCGAATATTTTGCCGGACATAGTAAAACTTTAGCTGGCGATGCTTATTTTACGACATTTATTTCCAATGGG
>OGKG01002469.1_pt1 | contig 19275 bp, 20 predicted proteins | sample 1572201 | NCBI WGS metagenome assembly OGKG01 (sample SAMEA2582146, study PRJEB24529) | metagenome | biome: Human gut stool | place: China | collected 2011 | reverse complement strand
TGTCACAACGGCAGATAACCTCAAATTGTATCGTGCAAAAACAAGGAAAGAAGCAAAAAAACTTTCCAAGTATCAGTTTTGTGTGGATATTTTATAGGGGAAATAACGAAGTAAACTTGATAGAAAGTGAGGCAGCGAATGAAGAAAATAGGTATAGCAGTCATAATACTGGTGGTAATAGGCGTGGCGATTGCCGCAGGTGTTTTTGTCACAAGGCATCCAGAGACGACAAAAGTAGAACAGAAACACGAAAAGATAAAAAAGGAAGGAAAAGCGTATGCCGGCAAATACCGGATGAACATATCGCTTGACACCAACAACAAGGTTCTTTCCGGAACGGTCCGTGCGACATTAAAAAATGCGACCGATGATGATTTGAAGAGTATTTGCGTGCGCAATTGGGCAGCCGCTATTTTGCAGGAGAAAACGAACCAGAAAAAGAAAGCGTGCAAAACCGAGATAACCTCGGCAAGAATAGGAGGACATACTTTGCAGATTGATAAAAAAGAAGATACATCAGTTCTTTATTTATCTGATAAGAACCGGGTTTTAGCACCGGCCCGCGAGTGTGTAACTGTTGAATTTTCATTCCGCACCGAGATTCCAAAACAGAAAAACCGATTTGGCTATATCTCTTATGACGGGCATGAAATGTATCAGCTTTCGTTTTGTTTTCCCTGTATCTCTCGCTATCAAAAGGGGGCGTGGAACGAAAATCCTTATGTGGGTGACAACGATGAGACGTATGTGTATGAGGCAGCAGATTATGAAGTTACATTCCGGCATCCGAAAAAATATACAATCGCAGCGACCGGCACGCAGCACTCTGTGCAGGATGGAACAACGATTACCGGCAAAAAGTTAAGAGAGTTTGCAGCGGTTTTGTCGGATGATTTTTGCCGTCTGGATGCGAAGACCGGCAGCACAACGATTTCAATTTTGGGACCAAATTATGAGAAAAATCAGAGCTATTACAAATATTCCATGCAGCTTGCGAAAGAGGCAGTCCGCATTTTTTCGGAAAAGATAGGTTCGTATCCGTTTTCACAGTTAAAAATCGTGCACTGTTTTATGTACAGCGCAATGGAATATCCGGGACTTTGTATGATTGGCATGCCGGATGTGAAGGACTTTCGCAAAATTGACAAGAATTCTTGCGGGGGACTGGAAGCGCATGTTCCGCATGAAATCGCTCACCAGTGGTTTTATGCTGCAATCGGCAACGACTCGTACAAGGAGCCGTGGCTTGACGAGGGCTTTTGTGAGTTCTGTGAAGACGTGTTATTCCCTTATTATGCAAATAAAAAATTACAGAAAAAACTGTGGAGCGACAAGTATTCCACCCGCAAAGACATGGACCGATGGTTCCGAAAAATCGTCATCCCCCAGTCCTCCCGCACCAAAGCAATCAACCGAAGCGTAAGCGATTATCAGGACAAGCCGGACGAATACTCAAACTCTGTTTACGAGGGCGGCAAACTATTCCTGTATGAACTGTGGAAAACAATGGGCGATAAAACATTCTTTCAAATGCTGCATAAATATTATCAGACATATCAATTTCAAATTGTGACAACAGACGACTTTTTGAAAATTGTGCGGTCGTATGAAACGGATAAGAAAGTTGAAAGAATAATAGGAAGATACATAGAAGAAAAATGAATTTGAGATGATGGGACTGCGGCAAATGTTCGCTGCCGGTTCCTTTGGATTCCAGTAATTCAGTAGAAAAGCTTTGTGACTCATGGGTACAAACACGTGGGTATGAGGCTTGCGTATTTTGCATGCCCATACCCTTACGCGTTTGTTAAACGAAAGTGCCCATGAGACGCAAAGCTTTTCTACGGAATTACGGAAACCAAAAAAGCGCCAACGACCACCTGCCACACCAAAGTTGATTTTTTCCTCCAAAATGAGTATACTTACGTTATAAACTTGAGAAACCATATCTCAAACCAAGGAGGATGCCAAATGAAAATCAAGAGGATTGCACACCGCGGTTTCAGTTCGGAGGCGCCGGAAAACACGCAGGCGTCATTTGCAATGGCGGTAGAAGGGGATTTTTATGGCGTGGAATGTGATATCTGGAAATCAAAAGATGGCGTTTACGTTGTCAGCCACGATGGACATTTGCGCAGGATGTGCGGAATTGATCGCTGGATTCCCCAGATGACTTTTGAGGAAATAATCAGCTATCCGGTGACAGCGGGGAAAAAGAGAGAGGAGCATCCCTTACAGCATTTGATTTCTTTTTCGCAGTATTTGTCCATTATGGCACGGAGTGAAACGATTCACCCAATTGTGGAATTGAAGATGGATTATACAACTGTAGAACTAAGAGAAATCGTTAATTTGGTGAAACAAAAGGGACTTCTTGAGCGAGCGGTTTTTATCAGTATGCACCTTTTGGCACTATTACGTTTGAAAGATATCGGAATCCCGGCGTCAAGGCTTCAGTACGTTTATGGGGCGGTTGGCGGCAATAAGTGGACGAAAGTTTCGGATGAGCTGATTGCATGGCTTACTGAAAATGAGATTTCACTCGATTCACGTTACACGCTTGTTTCCAAAGAAGATGTGGAAAAACTTCACAAGGCGGGGCTTTTTGTCAATGTCTGGACGGTGAACAAAGAGGAAGAAATGAAGCGTCTCTTGGATGAAGTTGGTGTGGATATGGTAACGACAGAATACTATTTTGAATGATTGGAGGGTGATTATGAGTTTATTAAAACAGTTGAAATGGAATTTGATTTTGCTCGCAGTAATTTTTATTGCACTTGGTATTGTCTTGATTCTCTGGCCGGGGGCAACGATGAAAACGATTTGCTATCTGCTGGCGGCGATGCTTTTGGCAATAGGAGTGGTTTCTCTTATTAATTATCTTCGAAAAGACATCAGTGGAATTATTTACCGCTATGACCTTGTCGTTGGTTTGTGTGCAATCCTTGGCGGAATTCTCGTGATTGTGAAAGTGGACAAACTGACGGATTTGATTCCGGCGGTGCTTGGTTTTCTGGTAACGATGAGCGGTATTATGAAAATGCAGAATTCGGTCGATATGCTTCGCCTCGGACATGGTACGTGGCACGTGGCGTTTGCGATGGCAATTGTAAATATTGTTGCCGGGATTGTGCTTTTGATGAATCCGTTTGAAGCAGCGCAGATTTTGATTATGTGTCTCGGAATTGCACTGGTCTACAGCGGTATCACGGACTTGTATGTGACGATTTCGATATCCAGACGATTGAGCCGGTTAAAGACGGAAATCGTTGTGGCGGAGGACGATTCGGAAGAATAAAGAAATGAAAAGTGGAGGGAATTATGGCGCAGTATCATTCATTATCAAAGGAATTGCAGGAGCGGATTTTAGAAGACAGGGAGAAACATAAGAAAAATCCGTATGCATTTCCGGATGAGAAAATCGTGAGACGACGCATGGACCACGATAAGGCGAATTTGTGGCGTCCGGCATTTGTGCGGGATGTGGAGAAAATTATGCATGTGCCGTATTACAACCGTTATTCGGATAAGACGCAGGTATTTTCCTTTTACCAGAATGATGACATTTCAAGGCGTGCCCTGCATGTTCAGCTCGTGTCACGCATCGCAAGAAATATCGGCAGTGTGTTGGGACTCAATGAAAGTTTGATTGAAGCCATTTCTCTTGGACATGATATCGGTCATACGCCGTTTGGCCATGCCGGCGAGCGGATTCTGAGCAGTCTGTATCAGGAGCATACCGGCCGTTATTTTAATCATAATGTACATAGCGTCCGCGTGCTGGACGATATGGTAAACTGGAATATCAGTTTGCAGACCTTAGACGGAATCCTTTGCCACAATGGCGAATTGGAATTAAAAGAATACCGTCCCTGCGAGATGTCTACATTTGTAGAATACGATAAAAAGGTGGAAGCGTGCTATGTCGATGAGAATGCAATCGGCGAGTTGATTCCGTGCACGTTAGAGGGATGCGTGATGCGTATCTGCGATATTATTGCCTATCTTGGCAAAGACAGACAGGACGCAATGCGCCTCAATTTGTTAAAAGAATCACCATTTACCGCCGGTGCGATTGGCACCAGCAACGGTGAAATTATCAATAATTTCAGTGTCAATATTATCGAAAACAGTTATGGCAAAGATTATTTGAAAATGGATGAAGAATATTTTGACGCTTTGCGGCAGGCGAAAAAAGAAAATTACGAAATGATTTATAACAATAAGTCGCTCAACGATTTATATGAAAATGAAATCCGCCCAATGTTTGGTGAATTGTATGAGGAACTTTTGCGCCAGGCAGAAAGCGGAGACAAATCTTCTGTTTTTTACCGACATCACATGGCATATATGGAGAAAAATAATTTTTATGTCAAATCCCATGTCAGAAAGCCGTATGCCGAGCAGGAGAAAAATCAGCTTGTCGTCGATTATCTTGCCAGCATGACAGACGATTATTTCATCGCACTTTACCATTATTTATTTCCAAAAGGAAAGCACGATGTCAAATTTGTCGGGTATTTTGATTTGTAGGAGTTTTCATTGACCCCATAGGATGTTTCGTGATAAAATGTGTTAGATACTAGGGTAAAAAGTACAAAAGGCGTTCGTGTCCGCACGAAAAGGCTTTTACACAATATTATTAGAATCAAATGAAGAAGGAGGAAACTAATTTTGAATAAGGAATTAGTCATCGTATTGGACTTTGGCGGTCAGTACAACCAGTTAGTTGCGCGCAGAGTCCGTGAATGCAATGTATATTGTGAAATTTATTCGTATAAAACGGATTTAGCAAAAATAAAGGAAATGAATCCAAAGGGCATTATTTTGACCGGCGGACCAAACAGCTGCTATGAGGATGGTGCTCCTTCTTATGACAAAGCATTATTTGAAATGGGTATTCCGGTACTCGGCCTTTGCTACGGCGCTCAGTTGATGATGCACGTGCTTGGTGGAACGGTGGAGAAAGCACCGATTCGTGAGTACGGGAAAACCGACGTTCATGTAAATACCAATTCAGCATTGTTTACGGATGTCAGCAAAGACACCGTATGCTGGATGAGCCATTTTGATTATATTTCCAAGGTGGCACCGGGATTTGATATCTGTGCACATACGGCAGATTGTCCGGTGGCAGCCGCTGAAAATCCATCGGAAAAATTGTACGCCATTCAATTCCATCCGGAAGTGCTTCACACCAAAGAGGGAACGAAAATGCTTTCCAACTTTGTTTACAATGTATGTCATTGTTCCGGTGACTGGCGCATGGATTCATTTGTTGAGCATCAGATTAAGGCAATCCGCGAGAAAGTCGGCAATGGCCGCGTGCTCTGCGCTCTTTCCGGCGGTGTTGACAGCTCGGTTGCAGCCGTGCTTCTTTCCAGAGCCATCGGCGACCAGCTCACCTGCGTCTTTGTAGACCAGGGACTTCTCCGTAAAAATGAAGGCGATGAGGTAGAAGCAGTATTTGGCCCGGACGGCGACTATGATTTGAATTTCATCCGCGTCAATGCGCAGGATCGTTTTTATGAAAAATTAGCCGGTGTCGAAGAACCGGAGAAAAAGAGAAAAATAATCGGCGAAGAATTTATTCGCGTTTTCGAACAGGAAGCAAAAAAAGTAGGTGCTGTTGATTTCCTCGTACAGGGAACCATTTATCCGGATGTTGTAGAGAGCGGCTTAGGCGGTGAATCCGCTGTCATCAAGAGCCACCACAACGTCGGCGGTCTCCCGGATTACGTTGATTTCAAAGAAATCATCGAGCCTCTCCGTGACCTTTTCAAAGATGAGGTCCGCAAAGTCGGTCTCGAACTCGGCATTCCGGAATACCTCGTATTCCGTCAGCCATTCCCAGGTCCGGGGCTTGGAATCCGTATCATCGGCGAGGTAACCGCTGAAAAAGTCCGCATCGTGCAGGACGCAGACGCGATTTACCGTGAAGAAATTGCAAAAGCCGGTCTCGACCGCGACATCAACCAGTATTTTGCCGCCCTCACAAACATGCGCAGCGTCGGCGTTATGGGCGATGAGAGAACGTACGATTATGCCGTTGCGCTTCGTGCTGTGAAGACCATTGATTTCATGACCGCAGAAAGTGCAGATATTCCGTTTGAGGTGCTGCAGACTGTAATGACGAGAATCATAAATGAGGTTAAGGGAGTCAACCGGGTATTCTATGATTTGACGAGTAAGCCGCCTGGAACGATTGAGTTTGAATAGGAAGAAAATAGCGGGAAGCCTTGTAAATAGGGGCTTCCTGATTTTGATGTAAGCAGAATGTAAGCAAACGTAGGAGTTTGGAGTATTAGTGTAAGAATAAGTGAAATGTGTTTAGGGATGATGTGATGGAAATATATTTTAGCATAAGATAAAAGAATAGAATTGTATGCTAATTGAAGAAATATGAGGGGGATTAAATCCTATTTGGGGAGAGTACTTGATGCAAGGTTGGAATAATTGACTTTTGGAATATATTGAGTTAATAATAAAATTCACAGAATATTCATTGATTTATTGAATATGCATGTTATAATTAAATATATTGTAAAGTGAGATAATATTATGAAGAGAGGAATGTTAAAAATGGATAAGATTCTTAATTTCCAAGTGAGTTTATTTGGAAGATTTATTGATATAAAACCTAAAACGGATATTATTTTGAATTTGCTTACGAATTTGCAGGATGAGTCGTTTATACCAGGAACAGTAGATTTGGCTGTACTTGATCCGATGACTAAGAAAGTTACTACGGATTCTAGAATTCAAATGGTATCTCAAAACAAGACCTGGAGTATAATTTTTTTGGAAGAGAGAATTGATTTTAATTATAATTTTCAAGCGGATACTGTTGGTCTCAAAGATATTGCGTGTGTGTATGAGTATATGAGGAAATTGGTTGAAAAAGTTTTTAGTATATTTCCAGATACGATAGGAAATAGAATTGCTTTTAATGGTAAGATTTTGTTGAATGAAATGACGGATGAAGAAATCGATGCATTTATGAATAGATTTTCTTCTCGATTATCAGTATATAATGGTAAAAAATTGTTAGATTGGTCAGTTAGATTTAATTCAAAAGAACAGATTGCATGGGATGATCATTGCGAAGATTGTAATTGTATTACAGAAATTTCCAAAATCACCAATATGGAAAATCTTCATGAAAACAGAATATTAATAGGAGTAGATTTAAATACAATGCAACAAAATATGGAATTAAGATTTAAGTATGGAGATATACTGCAGTTTTCAGAAAAGGCTAAAGCGATTTCAGAAAGTATTGTGGATGAGATAGAAGGTAAATAGTTTATGAAAGAAATATCATTAGAACAAAAAAGGATTAAGGCTGTTAATGAAGTTATTTTAAGAAATTTATTACAGATTTTTATACCATATAACAACAAAAGTGTAGATGAAATGGCTATTTCTCCAGATTTGAGTATTGATAAGGACGAAATTGTTAATATATATATTAATGCTATTTTATCGGTAATTATGTCTGATGAATTTGAAGATGGAGAGATTTCAAATTCTGAAAGATATATGAAAAATAATATGACATTACAAACAAAAGATTATATTCTTGATGCATTAATGAAAATATACATTGATAAATACAATGATGAACATGTGATGTTAGGTGTAATGGAAATGATTTCATGCGTGAAGTATGAAGATGTTGACCCAAATGGACAGATAATGGTATTGGGACTTCTTCAGCATAAAAATATTTATTTGAGAGATCGAGCAATTCAGGTTTATGAACAATGGAATTCAAAGAAAGGAATAAGAGTTTTAAAAACTTTAAAATGTGATCAAAAATGGTTGCAGGACTATGTTGATAAAGTGATTGAATACTTGGAGAGAGAGGGAGAATAATATGGCATATTTGGTGCGGAAGATAAATAAGAAGAAAAATATTGATACATTGCGGGGAGATTTAGATGTTGATCAATTAACTGCTGATATGCCAACGGGAGAACTAAGAACTACGAATGGAACATTATCAACATGGATAGTTGAGTCCTTAAGTGAAGTCAATGAAGCTATTTTGGCAATTGCAGTAACTTCTTCTAAGATAAGTAAAATGGATTTTCTGATTATAGATACAGAAATATTGAAAAATTATGATTTAGAGTTTAAACAAACCTATGCAGGAAGAGATATTCCAATACCGGATTTGCAAGATTCACATTACGATATAGTGAATTTGTCGATGGGAAAATTAAAAAACTGTGTTCTTGCATATAAGGATGTGGTAGATAAAGATGTAGATGGAAAGTTGGTTGTTCGATATTCAGAAGGCCAAATAAAAGATATATTAAAGAAGGCGTTTGTTGACGATAGAGTTGATATAAGTAAAGCAGAGGGTAGAATAAAGGATATGTTTCAGCAGTTGGTAGGTATTGTTACGTAGTATTTATTATATTATTTGGAGTTATACCAGCTCGAAAAATTCAAAAGAGTTATACAAAAAAGTAAAAAGATATAGGATAAATGTCTTTGTTCCAAAGTGAAAGTGAGGTGGGAAGCTTATAAAGTGGAGGCTTCCCGTTTTTGTACCCTAATCACTTCTTTATCTCTTTCAATATTTTCACCCGTTCCGGGTCAGAATGATTTTTCTTAAGCAAGGTTATATATTCAAATAATTCCTCGCGGGTCATATCATCCAATACAAAGAAGTCTGCGATAAGTTGATCGACTTTTGGTAAATCGGAATAATCAAATTTCGTAAAAATGGCTGATGTTCGATTGGATAGGTAGGCTTTTTTTGAACGTTGATCGGACATGCCAACCAATTTGCCAACTTCCGGAAGTGATTTATCCTCTTCATTATAGGGATTCTCATTGCATATGGTGGCAAGGGGGATGTCTAATGTATTGGCAAAGCGCAAAGCGGTATCATAGCGTATGGGGGTGTCCCGGCGGATGATGGAATAAATTGTTGGTGCCGGAACACCGGTGTTTCTGGAAAGAGTTTTTACGCTCATCTGCTTTTCGTCTAATATTTCTTTTAACACTTTTCCGTAGCCCATGTTGTATCTTCCTTTCAAAAAATATAATTCAATTTTATCATGAAACCTATGAAAAGAAAAGTAAAAATGAAAGAAAGTTATTTATTTTTTATGCAGTTAATAGGATGAATAAAAATAATACGCATAAAAAATGAATAATGTTATTGACAAAGTACGCAACAGAGAATATAATGACATTATAGAACGCATAAATTATAAATAATCAGATTCAATATTTATGCTATGATACCAGGAAGGGAGGTGCTGATATGCAACAGATACATGAGGGAAAACCGTTGTACGTCGGAGTGGACACGGTAGCATATGACTTTGGTGTAAGTCGAGCAAAAGCCTATGCAATTATCAAGGATCTCAATATGGAATTGAAAAAAGAAAATCCAAGAGCCATTGTTGTGGCAGGAAAAGTCAACCGCATTTTTTATGAAGAATGTGCAGGAATTAGACGATAAGTTGCTGAAAAGATGCAAGGAGGTGGAGCGATTGGCGGTATTTCGAGATACATGGGATGGTTATAACGGAAAGGCGTGGCGTGTACAACTGCGTTATATCGACTGGCAGGGAAAAAAGATACAGCATACCAAAAGAGGTTTTCGAAGTAAAAAGGAAGCGCAGGAGTATGAGCGTGAGTTTACAGCCAAAAAGAGCAGAGACATCAATATGGGATTTGCAACATTTGTAAATTTGTATTTGGAGGAAATAAAACCACAAATTCGGATTACTACATACGAAACAAAGATTCACATTGTGAAGACACATATTTTGCCGTATTTCTCGGAAAAGAATTTGTCTGAGATTGACGCAACGGATATTTTGAGGTGGCAGAATGAAATGCTGCAAAAGAGAGATGAGAATGGACGAGGCTACTCAAATACTTATTTGAGAACTGTAAACACGCAGTTGTCAGCAATCTTCAATCATGCAGTAAGATATTATGGCTTGGCGGAGAATCCATGTAAGCGGTGCAAAAAGATAGGAAAATCCAATGCAGGAGAAATGTTTTTTTGGACGAAGGATGAGTATTTGAGATTTGCCGAGGAAATGAAAACAAAACCGATTTCCTATTATGCGTTTGAAATCCTTTACTGGACAGGAGTCCGTGTTTCGGAATTGCTGGCACTTACTCCGGCGGACTTTGATTTTGAAAATCGGAAGATGGTGATCAATAAGCAGCTTCAGGTAGTTCATGGAGAAAAGAAAATAATGCCGCCGAAGACGGAAAAAGGAAACCGAATCATAGATCTGCCGGATTTTTTGTGTGATGAAATCGAAGATTTGCTGGGAATGCTTTATAAACCGGATAAGGACATGCGAATTTTCAATATCACCAAAAGTTATCTTCATCATGAAATGGATCGTGGAGCGAAGGCAAGTGGCGTAAGGCGAATTCGAATTCATGATTTGAGACATAGTGCCTGTGCAGCGTTGATTGAACTTGGATTTTCGCCGGTTCAGATAGCAGAGAGGCTGGGGCATGAATCAGAAACAGTTACGATGCGGTATGCACATTTGTATCCATCGGTACAAAAAGATATGGCAGATAAACTGAGTGTGATGCGAAAAGGAAGTGAAAATCATGGCAGATAAAATATACAGGAGAACAACGCAGTCATCCCCTATATTGAAAAGTGATGCTGGGAAAAAGGCGCGAAAACGGAATGTTATCTTGAATTTTCGTGTAACAGAACGGGAAAAGGGGTTGATTGAAAAAAGGATAGAACTGTCCGGTCTAAAGAAATCAGATTACTTTATTGAAAGTTGTCTGTATCAGAAAATTCTGGTAAAGGGTAACATTCGTACTTCGGATAAGATGAAGGAACAACTGGCGAGGATTGCAGATGCTTTGAAAGAACCTGAAGAAGAGGTTTTTTCCGACGTGTTATCTGGAGAAGATGTAATTGCTTTGAAAACGATACTTGAAATGCTTACGAAAATTGCTCAAAAGAAGGGAGGTGAAAGCTGATATGAATGAGACAAACTTGAAAATAATCAATATGTCGGATGTTGAGTCGAAAGAAATATCGTGGCTCTGGTATCCATTTATCCCATACGGCAAACTAACAATTATTCAGGGTGATCCCGGAGAGGGAAAAACTACACTCGTATTGAACATTGCGGCAGTTCTTTCCAAAGGACAGGGGCTGGACGAACATATGAAACCGGAACAGCCACTGCATATTATTTACCAGACGGCAGAAGATGGCTTGGCTGATACTGTAAAGCCGAGACTTGAAAAGGCACGGGCTGACTGCAATAACATTTTTGTGATTGACGAAACGGATGTATCTCTTAGTATGCTGGATGAACGAATTGAGCAGGCAATTTTGAAGGAAAAAGCAAAGCTTATGATTCTGGATCCGATACAAGCATATCTTGGCGCCAAAATGGATATGAATCGTGCAAATGAAGCAAGAGATATGACAAAACATCTGGGGCAGGTGGCAGAACGGACCGGCTGTGCTATTGTTTTAATCGGTCATATGAATAAAAATGCCGGCGGGAAAATTGCCTATCGAGGAATGGGTTCTATTGATTTCTTTGCTGTGGCGAGAAGTGTGTTGCTGGTTGGCAGAGTAAAGGGACAGGAAAACCGGCGTGCCATGATACAGATAAAAAATAATCTGGCAGAACGAGGGCATGCCAAGTCCTTTGTTCTGACTGATGGAGTATTTACATGGAAAGGTGATTACGACATAACCGAGGATGAACTGGCTGGCGGATTTGCACCAAAAACCAGCAAGCAGGAAGAGGCAAAAGATTTGTTGGTTTCTTTAAGCTGCACTACAAAAGAAGCAGCAGTATCTCAGATACAGGAAAAAGCAAGAGACAGAGGCATTTCCTGGCGTACGATGGAAATGGTAAAAAAGGAACTGCAAATAAAATCCAAAAAGGTAAATAATGCCTGGTATTGGATTTTAGATAGTAAATATTTTTAGTCGCAAGGCAACAACGCAACAATACAAGCCATAGGAAAATACGGTGTTGCAATCGAAGATTTTGAGAAATCAACACCGCAAAAGCCATTGTCCTACATTGTTGCGTTGTTGTGTTTTGCTGGCAGAAAAATAACCAGAGAAAGGAAAAAATATGGAGAAAAAGAAAAATGTTACAATCCCGGAAGAATTATTTATAGATTTAGTGAAATATTTTCTGGCAGATATTCGATGGGATGAGGATAGGATACGATCACGATTGCAGGAGAAACTGGAAGCAATGGTGAAACGGGAACTGTATACCCGATATAAGACGGCTGGAACGCCAGAGGAAAGAGAGAAGGCAAGACAGGAGTATTTAGAGAAAGTCGGTATACCGGAGAACTTCAGATGGTGATTTTGGCCTATCTGTAATTACAATCTCGTGGCACGAGATTGTATGTACGGCGAAGTAAAAAAGGGTTCAAGGGAGTTTTCCCTTGCAAGGACATCCAAGGATAATCCTTTGATGTGCATCCGTGTGGACACAGGATGCGTATCTTGCAAGGCATAAAAGAACAAGAAAAATGTGCATTTTATGTGCTATAAATATACATTGAAATTGATGAAAAATGGGACAAAAATGGTACGCTTGGACATAATGTCCAGACAGGACAGGGAAAAACAACGGTATTTTTGCGTTTGGACAAATTGTCCAAACGTGAGAGCAAAGAAAATAATTTGTGTTTGGACATGATGTCCAAACGGTAACAGATAATTTGACATTTTACACGAGTACAGCCAAAAGAAACGGGGGGATAAAAGTGAATGGATTGACAGATTATCAGAACCGGCAGATGGAAAAGATGTTGAAATTTCTGCGTGGCATAGATTTGTCTCGGGAAGAAATCCAGATGTTGATATGGTTGGCAGGGTGGGAAGAAAGTACGATTGATACTTTTTTGTCGATAATGGATAAAGCGGTGAAAACGGTATCTTGATATATGATTTGTTTCATTTAATAAAATCGCAAGAATATGCGACAAACTCTTGAATTTCTGAAGGTATTATGATAAACTAAAAATAGTGGATGATTGACCTGTTTTGGAGGAGTGATTATGGCAGTATCATATAAGAGGCTGTGGATAGAATTAGCGAAAAAAGAGATGAGTAAGGCAGAATTGAGAAAAAAAGCCCAAATAGCACCGAATACTATGACAAAACTTGTAAAAAACGAATTTGTTTCTATGAGTATTTTGGATAAAATATGTAAAACATTAGGAACGGATTACGGTGATATTATGGAGTATATGCCTGAAAATGAGAAATAGTAAGACTGTTATTATAAGTTTGAATTATAGAATATTACATATGTGATAATTCACAAAAAGGAAGGAGCTGTGCTGATGGGGAAACGAGATCTTTCAGAAGAGGATATAAAGGTAAGATATATAACTCCGGCGGTAGAGCAATCAGGCTGGGATAAAAAGCAGATTCGTTGTGAATACGCCTTTACAGCAGGTCGCATTATCCTAAGGGGCAATATAACTTCGCGAGGTAAGCAGAAACGTGCAGATTATCTGTTATTCTATAAGCCTAATCTTCCGCTAGCAATTATAGAAGCTAAGGATAATAAACACCCAGTAGGGGCAGGATTGCAACAGGCTATAGAGTATGCAGAAGCTCTGGACGTAAAGTTTGTATATGCATCTAATGGAGATGCCTTTGTTGAGCAGGATTTAATAACGGGTGATATTCGCAATCTTTCATTAGATGAGTTCCCATCGCCAGATGAATTGTATCATAGATATATAACCGAGATGAATTTTTCTGAAATGAGTGAGAAAGCTTTGCTTGCACCGTATTATTGGGTGCCGGGTTATAAGACACCTCGTTATTATCAGAGAATTGCTATAGACAGAACTGTAAATGCTGTAGCATGTGGTAGGGACAGAGTACTTTTGGTCTGTGCTACTGGAACTGGTAAAACATTCATGGCTTTTCAGATTATTTATAGATTATGGAAAGCTGGTATTAAAAAGAAGATACTTTTTCTTGCCGATAGGAATGTTCTTGTAGACCAGACAATAACAGGTGATTTCAAGCCATTTGGGGGCAAAATGACTAAAGTCGAGAATAAACAGCTCGACAGTTCTTATGAAATCTATCTTGCATTGTACCAACAGTTAGCTGGTGATGAGGGGGTAGAGCCATTTAAGCAGTTTAAGCCTGAGTTCTTTGACCTGATACTCATTGATGAGTGTCATAGAGGCTCTGCTAAGGAAGAGTCTGCTTGGCGAAAGATCTTAGAGTATTTCGCTGGAGCTACTCAGATAGGCATGACAGCTACACCAATCGAGACAAAAGAAGCATCATCGCAGACATATTTTGGAGAAGCTATTTATGAGTATTCTCTGAAACAAGGCATTAATGATGGATTTCTTGCTCCATATAAGGTCATTCGTATAGGACTTGATAAAGACCTTGTTGGTTATCGTCCAGAAGCCGGGAAACATGATGATAATGGTTATGAAATCGAGGACAGAGAATACAATATCAAAGATTTTGATAGAACGCTTGTACTTGATGAAAGAACCAAAGTTGTTGCAAAGAAAGTTACAGAATTCTTGAAGAAAACTGATAGGTTCAGCAAGACCATTGTGTTCTGTGTAGATGTGGAGCATGCGGAGCGTATGCGTCAGGCTCTCATTGTCGAGAATAAAGACCTGTGGACTGAGAACCACAAGTACATTATGCGTATAACTGGAGATAATGCGGAAGGTAAAGCCCAACTGGATAATTTCATTGATGAGGATAGTACATATCCGGTTATAGCAGTCACAAGTAAGCTGATGACTACTGGTGTTGATGCTAAGATGTGCAAGCTCATTGTGTTGGATAACAATATCAATTCCATGACAGAATTCAAGCAGATTATTGGTCGAGGTACTCGTCTGCTTGAGGATTATGGTAAAACATATTTTACGATAATGGACTTCCGTAACGCATCAAGGTTATTTGCTGATAAAGACTTTGATGGTAACCCTGAGGTTGTAATTGACATTACTGGCGATGACCCAGTGGATCCAGTGACAGGCAATGAAGATGATACTGGAAGTAATTCAGGTGCTGGAAATACAGGGCATACTGGTGATTCTGGCGATGATTGGGGTAATGGTGATGGCTCAGAAAAGCCTAAGAAGTATTATGTCAAGGATGTAGAAGTCAAGGTTCTGTCAGAGAGAATACAGTATATCGATAAAGATGGAAAACTTATAACGGAAAGTCTTATCGATTATACAAGAAAGAATATCTTGGGACAGTATGCAAGGTTAGATGTATTCCTCAAGAAGTGGAATGAAGCAAAGAAGAAACAGGCTATTGTAGAAGAACTTCGTGAGGATGGTGTACTTCTTGATGCTGTTCGTGAAGAGACAGGTCAGACGGATATAGACGATTTTGATTTAATCCTGCACCTTGCATATGATAAAGAGCCACTTACCCGTATAGAGCGTATCAAAAATGTTCAGAAAAGAGGATATCTCTATAAGTATTCAGAACTTGCGAGGAAGGTTCTTGGTGTACTTATGGATAAGTATGCAAGTGAAGGTTTGAAAGAGATAGAGGAGACAAAGGTTTTACAGTTACACGAATTCCAGCAGTTTGGCAGTCCTATGAAGATTGTCAAAGCCTTCGGAGGTAAAGCAGCATATGAACAGGCTGTGAAAGAACTGGAAGATGAAATCTTCTCGGCGTAGAATTTAATAAATAAAATTTGAAAGTAGGTTTTTTAAGTAATGGCTATAACTAATTTTGTTAAAAGAATACAAGATGTAATGCGTAACGATGCAGGGGTGAATGGAGATGCTCAGAGAATTGAGCAGATTGTGTGGACTCTGTTTTTAAAGATATATGATGCAAAGGAAGAGGAATGGGAGCTTATCAATGATGATTATACATCAATTATTCCAGATGAGTTCAAGTGGCGAAATTGGGCGGTTGATAACAAAGATGGCCAGGCTCTCACTGGAGATATCCTGCTTGATTTTGTCAATAATAAGCTTTTTCCTGCGCTTAAAAATCTTGAAGTATCAGAGGACACGCCAATGAACCAGATGATGGTGCGGTATGCGTTTGAGGATGCCAACAACTATATGAAAGATGGCATCCTACTTAGACAGGTCATCAATATCATTGATGAGATTGATTTTACAGAGTATGAGGAAAGACATGCATTTGGTTCAATTTATGAGTCTTTCTTAAAGGATTTACAGAGTGCCGGTAATTCTGGTGAGTATTACACACCGAGAGCGGTAACTGACTTCATGGTAAAAGTTACCAAGCCAAGACTGGGGGAGAGGATAGCTGACTTTGCCTGCGGTACGGGTGGATTCCTTGTGTCTGCTCTTAATGAACTATATGAGAAAAGTTTGACTTCCAACGAGAATAAAGAGATTTATAATAATACAGTTTACGGTGTGGAGAAGAAGGCTTTGCCACATATTCTCTGTGTTACAAATATGCTCCTGCATGATATTGATAACCCTGAGATAATTCATGGCAATACTCTTGAGACTGATTACAAAGAGTACAGAAAGATGGAAAAGTTTGATCTTGTCCTTATGAACCCACCATATGGCGGTAATGAAAAGGATTCTGTAAAAGCAAACTTCCCTATGGAACTGCGTAGTTCTGAGACTGCTGATTTATTCATGGATATTATTATGTTCCGCTTAAAGAAAGATGGTAGATGTGGAATTATTCTTCCTGATGGTTTCCTCTTTGGTACTGATAATGCAAAGGTAAATATCAAGAAGAAACTGCTTGAGGAGTTTAATCTTCATACAGTCATAAGAATGCCACATAGTGTGTTTGCTCCGTATACTTCTATTACGACAAACATTTTGTTCTTTGACAATACACACCCAACAGAGGAGACATGGTTCTATCGTTTGGATATGCCTGAGGGGTATAAAAATTTCTCAAAGACAAAGCCTATGAAGCTGGAGCATTTTGCACCAGCCCTTGAGTGGTGGGATAATCGTGAAGAGATTGAAGAAGATGGATTCCCAAAGGCTAAGAAATATACAGTAGATGAAATCGTAGCCAATGGATACAATATTGACCTCTGTGGATTCCCACACGAAGAGGAAGAAATTCTTGCCCCGATGGATTTGATTGATCAATATCAGGAAAAAAGGGCATCTCTTAATGCTGAGATTGATCATGTATTAGAGAAAATTACTTCTATGTTGGGAGGTAACTAATTTGAATGCACAGGATTTAAAGAATAGTATCCTACAGCTTGCTGTTCAAGGCAAGCTCGTCGAGCAGAGAGCTGAAGAAGGAACTGCGAGAGAGCTTATTGAGCAGATAAAGCTGGAAAGGGAACAGCTCATAAAGGATAAAAAAATTAAGAAGTCAAAGCCGTTGCCTGAGATTACTGAGGATGAGATACCCTTTGAAATCCCTGAGTCTTGGGAGTGGGTAAGAGTAAATGATATATTTAATGTAAAGTCTGCTATGAGAATACATCAGACCGACTGGCAAAGTAGTGGTATTCCTTTCTTTAGAGGGCGAGAACTTGTTCAACTAATTAAGACAGGAAATGTTGATTTTGATATATATATATCTAAAGAATTATATGAAAAGAACAAAGAAAAAGGAGGCGTTCCTAGAAAAAACGATATATTAGTAACTGCAGTTGGTACCATTGGAAAATCATATATAGTAAAGGGAACAAAACCATTTTATTATAAAGATGCATATATTTTGTGTTTTGAAAATATTGTTAATATCTATCCAGAATACATTAAGTATTGCTTGGATAGTCCATATATGCAAAATGAAATACATAGGGATTCAATGGCAACTACAGTTGCACAGTTAACTATAATCAAGGCAAAGGAAATGCTGGTTCCATTCCCACCACTAGAAGAGCAGCACCGCATCGTTGCCAAGATAGAGGAAATTCTTCCATATATTGACCAGTATGACAAGGCTTATACGAAGCTGGAAACATTTAATAAAAAATTCCCTGAGGATATGAAGAAGAGTATTCTGCAAATGGCTATGCAGGGCAAGCTGGTGGAACAACGAGCAGAAGAAGGAACTGCTGATGAGCTTTATGAGCAGATTGTTGCTGAGAAAGCCCAGCTTATCAAGGATGGTAAGATTAAGAAAGAAAAGCCATTACCTGAGATTACAGAGGATGAAATTCCATTTGAAATTCCTAGTAGTTGGAAATGGGTGAGATTTGGAGAATTTGGAAGTTATAAAAAAGGTCCTTTTGGAAGTGCATTAACTAAGGCGATATTTGTACCTAAGGGAGATAATACAGTCAAAGTTTATGAACAGAAAAATGCAATTCAGAAAGATGCTTCATTAGGTGATTATTATATTACTAGAGATTATTTTGAAAGCAAGATGAAGGGCTTTGAACTTTTTCCGGGAGATATAATCGTCAGTTGTGCTGGTACGATTGGTGAGACTTATATTATGCCGGAAGGAATTGAACAAGGTATAATAAATCAAGCATTGATGAGAATGAAACTAATGCCGTCGGTTTATGTGGAGTATTTTTTAATATATTTTAATGTTATTTTGAAGCAGACTGCGAGAAAAAGCAGTAAGGGTTCTGCTATTAAAAATATTCCGCCATTTGCTGAGCTGAAAAGTTATTTAGTACCACTTCCACCACTTGAGGAGCAGAAGCGCATCGTTGCCAAGATTGAGGAACTTTTACCATATTGTGACCAGTTGATAAAATAGAATTATGGAGGTGTAATAAAATGGGAACTGTTATGGACATATACCGGCTAGTAAGAGATTTGATTGACGAGGCGAAAAATCAGAAAAATTTGGAACTTGTTGATAGATTAATTGAAATAAAATTGGCTTTATCTGAAATAGAAGATGAAAATCGTGATTTAAAAAAGAGGATTGAAGAGTTAGAGCAATCAAATATTATAGAAGAGGATTTAGAACTTCTACCTAAAGGATATTACATAAGAAAAAGTGAAAAAGCAGAAGGTAAAGATATAAAATATTGTGCAGCATGTTGGCAAAATAGCAAGAAACTTATGCCGTATGTTGATTCAATTGGTGGTGCAAAACAATGTAGTAATTGCCATAATGTTATTCATTGATTAAAAAAGTGTTGAGTAGTTGGTATTGAGGCAGTTACTGCATTTTCTTACCATTGCAAGAGGAGTTGTAGGAGCAGAACTAAGTTGAATTTGTTGGCAAAGTGTAAATTAATAATGGAAAGTGAGGACACTATGGAACTTGAAATAAGCGTAGAAGATTTGTTAAACAAAAGAAAAATTGAA
>OGKG01002465.1_pt1 | contig 19325 bp, 18 predicted proteins | sample 1572201 | NCBI WGS metagenome assembly OGKG01 (sample SAMEA2582146, study PRJEB24529) | metagenome | biome: Human gut stool | place: China | collected 2011 | reverse complement strand
CCGTCTGTGCGCTGACGGATGTTGCCCTCGTTATGCCCGCGGCGCAGGGCTTTTTGAGATGTATCTTTCACGCTGCATCGTCTCCTTTCGTGACACAAAGACTACCACAAGAGTTCGGAGAAAGCTATTCATCAGACCCAACAATCTTCGGGTTCTCGTTTTGGGCTTTATTGACCTTTTGCTGTTCCAGCCAGTCCAGTAACTCATCCCGCCGCACCAGCAGTCGGTTTCCAATGTGGAACGCCGGGAAACTCGTGTCATGGAATATGCGGTAGGTGGTCGAGCGTGAGATGCCGAAGTAAGTTTGCACTTCCTTGGGACTTACAACATTGGGTAGATCTTGAAATTCCGTGTTCATGGGTTCCTCCTATGTAAATAATTTATAAAAAGGTCTTTACTATATAGCCGCTGAGAACGGCGAAAATTACGAGGTTTTTTAAACTGTTTAGAAAAAGTTCAAATTTCTTGAAAGATTCAAAATCATATCATACAGACCGGCAGTCGCAACTTTTGCAACTGTCCTCAAAATTTTTGAAAAAATTATCTCTACTATATAGCCACTGGGGAAGGGCAAAAGGTAACGTTCGCTGAAAAAATAATGGAATTTTTTCATTAAATTTCAGTATAACAGTATAACTTGCAGGATTCCTGCAAGTTTAGAGATGTAAAGCGAAGAATTTTTCTCAAGAACTGGCCTAAACGCCAAAATTACACTTCAAAACCAGCATATCACCCATTGTGCTAAAAACCCTTGCACTTTTACAAAATATCTAAATCCATTTTAACAAACAATGGGGCAAAAACCCTGCCACATTACTCAAAATAAAACAGGCAAGCCGCAGATTAAAACGGCTTGCCTGTAGAATGACGATGCTGACGGTGATGACGATGTTTTTGATATACCCCTTTACCCTATCCCACGAACACCGTCATCATCGTCATCACCGTCACGCTTATAGTGAAATGACGCTTGCAGTTTACTACTGCTCGAAACAAAAACAATGATGCTACGAAAAATGCAAAATCAGAATGACACAGATGACGCTAATGACGCTGAATCTGGGATATGGTATAGGGATATCCTCAAAACAGCGTCACAAGCGTCATCTGCGTCACTATCGTCACGCAAGAACTGTGCCGGGGGTCTGGGGGACACCCCCAGAAATGCGTTTGTGGATATCCAAACGCTATGCTAGCAAAACATGTCTACCCCTAAAACGGTGACAATCAAATTCGATGCTCATACAAATCCGTATATTCCCCAGAGTGAATCAACCGTTGATTCACTGAAAATATTTAACTCGTCGGAGTGAATCAATGATAGATTCACTTTGCCCACAGAAGCGAAATGTCGCAAAAATCCAGCCAATAGTCCCAGAGTGAATCAGTTTAGATTCATTCAAAAATCTTGACTCGAAAAAATGAATCAGTTCTGATTCACGCTGGAATTAGAACTCGTGTTGCAGAACGAAGAAAAATCGCTCGTTTACGGGCTTTTCCTGTGCAGGACTCATTAAGGAGCAGGCACAAACAGCATGGCTGTTTTCCGGAGAAGTCCGTTTAAATTCGTTTTGCCAACAAAAAATGATATAAAACAGTGTTACAATTTCGCGCGTGGTGAAAATCTCTAACATTTTCTGAGAAGCCCCTTCTTTTATAGGATGGAAATAGATGTCGTAAGATACATAATGTCATACGAATTGTGGACTATGCGGTCCATAATCGCCTCGGAGACGGGACTGTCTGTTTCAGGATTGGAATTAATACGCGGATACCAGCCATCCGGTTCGTACTGCGTGCAGAAAATCATCGAGCGTTCGCAGCGCATCTCAACAATTTCCAGCAGCTCGTAAGATTCCTCAGGAGTGAGAGGACGAATCAGCCATTCGTCCAAAATCAACAGATCAAATTTCCTGTATGTGGCTTGCAGCTTCTTCATTTTGCCACGGCTACGGGCAATCGTAATTTCGTCCAGTAATTCCGGTAAGCGGATGTAGGCGACCTTTTTCAAACGGCGGCAGGCTGCATTCCCAAGAGCACAGGCAATATACGGCTTCTTGCTTTCATCGTAGCATTTGCGGCGGTACTCCTCCAACAACAAGGTCAGGGTAACGCCATGCTTTGCCAGCTCACGGTGAATGTACGGATAGTCCGGTTCAATGTACAAGCAAGCACTCTTGTACTTGTCCGGGAAGAGCATCCGCTCCAGATCGGCGTTGGTAATGTCGTCATCAAGAGGCCACTGGATGCCTTTTTGACTAGCCACCTCCAAAACAGTACGAACAGTATTGTCTGAACAGTGTGCTGAACTTCGAATTGTGCGTTGACTTTGCCCCAATGAATGAAGCCTGAGAATCTCGCGGTAGTTTACCATTTTTAACCTCCGGTATTTTGATGTCACGTAAATCTACGTGCAAATCAAGTATACCGCAAAGCTCTCAAGATGTCGCTTTAGGCCGACAAAGTGTCGCTATTTCCCCGATACGGTGTCGCTAAAACTCCGTGCAAGCGTCGCTACTGCACCGATATATGCAGATATCCATAATTCATTATAATATTATTATTTTTATGATTTTCTCTCCAAATTTCCACGGAACCAAAACATGTATCCGGTCTCATATATATATATTTCCATATCCGCTTTTTCTTCATAGGATCACATTGGTAGAAAGACAGAAAAAGCAGGTGCATGGCCCCATTTTCGGCCACGCACCTGCTTCTTTTGGTTATTAAGCAGTTCAGCTTTTCTTCAAATCCACATTCATCTGGTACATATCCCCCCGGTATGAAGCCAGCGAATATTCAAATGGAACATCATCCTGGGTATAGGACGTCGTCGAAACATACAGCACAGCAGAGGTTTCCGGCAATTTCAGCAGATCAGCAACATATGAATCCGGCAGCGCAGCCCGGACATTGCGGCTCAAATGAGAAATATCGATAGCATATTTCCGTTCAAGAAGCTGATATAGAGAATTATTCTGCATATCCTCCTCCAGAATACCTTTGCAGGATTTCTCCGGAAGATATGTTTTTACATACACAACAGGCTGATTCTGGGCACACCGCAGGCGCTCCAGAAAAACGACCCGCTCGCCTTCCTTCAGATGGAGGGCACGGCGCACATCATCCCCTGCCTCCTGGGAGATCAAAGAAATCACCTTTGTGCTTGGTGTCAGTCCCATGCTCTGAATTTCCTCATCATAGGTCTGGATGGTCTGAATAAATTTACCTGCCAGTCTGGGACGGGTAACAAAGGTTCCCTTGAATTTAACTCTGTTCAGATATCCTTCATGAACCAGATCTGTCAATGCTTGCCGTACAGTTGGGCGGGAGACATTCAACAGCACACACAGTTCCTCCTCCGGAGGAAGCATCTCTCCATCCGGCAGTTCTCCGGAACGAATATATTGCATCAAATAATCTTTGATTTGGTGACACAAAGGGGCCGCACAACCGCGGTCTAATCGGATGGCGTGGTAAATAGGCTTCATTTCATCACCTCCTTTTTAGTATAGCGGAGCAGGTCAAAATTTGCAACGGTTTCTATTGACAACCCATTAATCAAAATGGTATCATGTCATTACATGGATCATGTAATGACATGGCTATGTAATTTAATTTAGAAAAGGAGCCTGAACACAATGACAAAAGAACAACTGGTAAAACTCTTTGACCACACCTGCTTGTATGCTTACGCTACTGAGGCACATATGAAGAAACTGTGCGACGAAGCACGTGCCTACAATTTTGCCATGGTCGCTGTCAACTCCGTGCAGGTTAAGCTCTGCAAAAAGTTCCTGAAGGATACAGACGTTCATGTTGGTGCTGCCATTGGCTTCCCTCTCGACCACCATTGCTTCCAAGGTTTTTGAAACTGTGGACGCCATTCAGAACGGCGCTGACGAGATCGACTATGTCATCAACATTACCGAGCTGAAGGACGGCAACTACGACTACATCCGCGAAGAGATGCGCCAGATCGTTGCCGAATGCCGGAAGGCCAATGTCATCAGCAAAGTCATTTTCGAAAACTGCTACCTGACTCAGGAAGAAAAGGAAATCCTCTGCAAGATCGCGCTGGAAGTGAAGCCTGATTTCATCAAGACCTCCACCGGTTTCGGCACCGGCGGTGCAACTCTGGATGACGTCAAGCTGATGAAGAGCATCGTTGGCGATGCCGTGAAGGTCAAAGCCGCCGGCGGCGTTCGGGATCTGGAAACCTGCATGGCCATGGTCGAAGCAGGTGCCGAAAGAATCGGCACCTCCGCTGCTGTGAAGATCACCGAAGAGTTCGTCAGCCGTCAATAATGAAAAAGGAGGATATGCTATGAAATACATACTTGCCCATGACTTGGGCACATCCGGCAATAAGGCGACTCTCTTCTCAGAGGAAGGTTCTCTGGTAGCCAGTGTTACACAGCATTATCCTGTCTATTATTCCAACGGTAACTGGGCAGAGCAGGATCCCAACGACTGGTGGAACGCCGTGGTGGAAAGTACCCAACAGTTGGTTACCCATGTGGATCCTGCTGATATCGCCGCCGTATCCTTCAGCGGCCAGATGATGGGCTGTGTCTGTGTTGATAAAGCAGGCACCCCCCTGCGCAACGCTATCATCTGGGCAGATATGCGAGCCACGGAGCAAGAAGCAAAAATCCGGCAGCGAATTGACGAAAATGAGTTCTATCATCTGACCGGACACAAGATCTCCCCTTCCTACGGCGGACAAAAGCTGATGTGGATCAAGGAACATGAACCGGATATCTATGCCAGAACCTACAAAATGCTCAATGCCAAGGACTACATTATCTTGCGGCTGACCGGCGCCTTTGTGACAGAATATACCGATGCTTCTTCCACCTGCCTGATGGATCTGGAAAAGCTGGAATGGTCCGACCGTCTTCTGGATGCCATGCAACTGAATCATAAAAAAATGCCCCAGCTCTGCCGTTCCACAGATGTTGCCGGTAAGGTCACAGTGGAAGCTGCGGCATTAACCGGTCTGGCTGTCGGAACAAAGGTTGTCTGCGGCGGTGGTGATGGTGTTTGTGCCGCCGTTGGCACCGGCTGTGTTCAGGAGGGCATCGCCCACAGCAGCATGGGAACCTCTTCCTGGATTTCCATTACTAGCCGCAAACCTGTCTTCGATGAAAAGCAGCGCACCTTTACCTGGGCACACATCGTTCCTGGTTATGTGCTCCCCACCGGAACTATGCAAACCGGCGGTGGTGCTTATGCTTGGTATGTTGATCATTTCTGCTACGAAGAAAAGCAGATTGCCAAGAATCATGGACAGTCTGTCTATCAGATTCTGGAGGAACTGCTGGCAGAATCTCAGGTAGGCAGCAACGGCCTGATCTTCCTGCCCTATCTAATTGGTGAACGCAGCCCCCGGTGGAATCCGAATGTCCGCGGCTGCTTTGTGGGCATTCGCATGGAGCATACCCAGAAGGATTTCCTCAGAGCCGTGCAGGAAGGCGTTGCCATGAACCTGAACGAAGTTCTGAAAATTTTCCGGGAAGCTGAACAGAAAATTGAGGAGATCATTGTCGTGGGCGGCGGTATCAAAAGTGTTGCTTGGCAGCAGATCCTGGCAGATGTTTATCAGGAGCGGATCCGGATTCCAAAGCTTCTGGATGAGGCCACTTCCATGGGTGCTGCCATCACTGGTGGTGTGGGTGTCGGTCTGTTTGCAGATTTCTCTGTTGTAGACAAATTTGTATCCATTGCCCGTGATGTTCATCCTAACCCTGACAATGCAGAAAAATACGATGCACTGCAGGATGCTTTTGAGGAAGCATACCAAGCGCTGGTTCCCGTTTATGAACAGCTGCATCGTTTCTGCAAGAGCTAATCTCTCGTAGGGAATCTCGTTTTCCCATCATACAAAAATTAAGTCTCTGTCATGGTGTGTAATCAGCATGGCAGAGACTTTTTTTGACAGGTACGAAATCAAATGACGCTTATCAATCTTTAGTAGAAATCCACGCATACTGTTCCTGATCACAAACGGAATCCATATAGAAATTTAGTCTCTAGGATCGGCATTGCTTTTGTCCACTTTATTTCACCAAATGTTTTGTAAAATTCCATTGGTCAGGGAAAGTTCAATCGTTATCCGCAGGGTTCGACTGGATATGATTTCCATGTTTCGCTATAATGATTACACATATTGTTCGTAAGAAAAATTATTGAAAATTTTTAGAAACATTGGAACAATTTGGCCTTTCTCATGCCATATATAGTAGGGGGTAACTCTACTATTAAAATCAGGAGGTGAAATATCGTGACAGAATCCCGTAATGGACCGAAAGGATTCATCATTGTGCTGCCCGGAGAGATCATCGAAATCCCGCAGGATGACGATAAATCCTGGCTGACACTCTTTTATGCGCTGCCAAAAGAACTGTAATAAAAGGAAATTTCTTCTATGGCAAGCAGTGCATTTGTACACATAAAATGATTTGCTGAAGAATATTCTGTGCAAACAGCACGTGGTGCAGGCAGACGAGACAAGCCGTATGAGTATTTCTGTTTTTTACTGGACGAGATTACAGAGCATCTTTATGGCCGGGAGCATGATCCGAATGACCGTGCGTTCTTAAATGATCTGCTGCCGTGGTCGGACAAGCTGCCTGACGTTTGCAAAAAGAAAATTTGAAGTTTGCTGGAGCCGGGTTTGGCTCCAGCTTTGTTTTTGCTTGACGGCTGTGGTTGAGCGGTTACGTATAATAGCCCCATAGCGCCGAACAAAAATTGACCCACGCCTAAAGACCGGCTATCCTAAAAGTGTGTCGAATACTTTTAGGGAGGATAGTCGAATGATTAGGAGTGGGCTGGAAGGTGGCCGGTATGTTCGTGGGCACCTACACCGGCGGCAGTTCCAACCTGACCGCCATCGCTGTAGGACTGGATGCCAGCAAGAACACCATTGCCTCGGCCAATGCTGCCGACTATGTGGTGGGCATCCCCACGCTGATCCTGATGTTTGCCACCCCCGCCCTGTACAAGAGTTCCAAATGGCTGAAAAAGCTGTGACCCTATGAAATGAGCGAGCCGGAACTGCTGGGGGATGGCAGCCACGAGGAACTGATGGCCTCCAAGGAATGGTCCATCCAGGAAATCGCCTGTTTGCTGGCCATCGGCTTTGGCACCGTGTGGGCTGCCACCAGCATCTCCTCGATGGTATTCGGAGAAGGGTTCCGCAGTGCAGGCCGCATCCTGCTCATCACCACCTTCTCCATCATCCTGGCACAGGTGCCGGCCGTCCGCAAGCTGCGCGGCAACTTTGATCTGGGCCTTTTCGTAGCGGTGCTGTTCCTGGTGACCATCGGCTTTGCGGTGGACCTGAAGCAGTTCTTCGGATCCACCTTCTACATCACCCTGTTCTGCTTCTGTGTCATCGCCTGTTCCATTCTGCTGCACCTGCTCATCACCCGGCTGCTGAAAGTCCGTTTTGAGTATGTGCTGCTGTCCATCGTAGGCTGTATCTCAGATGGCCCCACCGCCGCCCTCATCGCCTCCAGCGCCCAGTGGAAGACCCTTATCAACATCGGTTTGCTCATGGGCGTACTGGCCGGTGCTCTGGGCAACTATGTGGGCATCGGTGTAGCCTATGCCATCCGTGCTTTCATCGGCGCCTGAACGGAGAACGGGAGAAACGGAAATGCGTAATTTTGACTTATATGTTTCAGGCATCCTGTACGGCAGACTGCGGCTGGGCGACGGCACACCCCAGATCCAGAAACTGGACGTGCATACCGGCGCGCTGCTGGACTGGCAGGACCTGACTGAACAGGACCGGGATTTTTACCGTTTCTTTGTGAAGATAGACTTTGCCGCCCTAGGGCAGAACCTGTCCCATTACGAGTCGGGGCTGCATGGCACCGGGGAAGTTTCCCTGTGCGGCGAGCGCTACACCAGCGAAGACGGCTGCAGCTACCTGCAGCGTGATGTAAAATTCCCCAACAACAAACAGATGAAAGAAGGGCGGCTGATCGCCGTCACCTGCCCTGCCAGGGAGATGGTCACGGTGCTGGTGGAACCCGGTGCCGAGGAGGAGACCATCCTGCGCCTGTGGCGCTCGACTTGGCCGGAGGAACAGTTGTTCCCGGTAGAACATGCGCAGACCTTCCCAGTGCCCATGCGGGACGGGGTACATCTTTCCACCGACGTATACCTGCCTAAAAACTGCAGTACCCCGGTGCCCGCAGTGCTGGTACGCACCCCCTACGGCAAAGAGGACGGCTGTGAGGTATACTACCGTTACGTCCAGCGCGGCTACGCGGTGGTAGTACAGGATGTGCGCGGCCGAAACGCCAGTGAAGGCGAATGGCTGCCCAACTACCACGAGGTGGAGGACGGCGACGATACTCTGAACTGGATCGCCGCCCAGCCATGGTGCAGCGGACGCATCGGTATGGTGGGCGGGTCCTATCTGGGTTATGTACAGTGGGCGGCCGCTGCCAGCGGCAACCCCCACCTGAAAGCTCTGATCAGCGTAGTCTGCGCGGGCAGCTCCTTTGTGGATCTGCCCCGCCGGGGTGGGTCTTTCACATCGGGCATGCTGGCCTGGGCCTTTGCAGTGTCTCAGAAAACCTTCCACCCTGAGCTGATGGAACGCGATGATTGGGAGAAAGTGCTGAACATCCGCCCCCTGACCGACCTGCCGAAAAAGGCTCTGGGGTACGATGTGCCCTTCATCACACGGTGGCTGGAACCCAGTGACTACAACGATTTCTGGCGTATGTCCAACTGGCAGGAACGCTCCGTCGGGGCGCAGATCCCGGCGCTGATTCAGTCCGGCTGGTTTGACGACAACGGCATGGGTACCACCGAAGCTCTGGAATTGGTTCATGACTTCCCTCGGAGCATGCGCAAGGTCATTCTGGGACCCTGGCAGCACAGCGGCAACAGTAAGTACGACATGCACGGGGTATCCTTCGGCAGTCAGGCGCTGCGCTTTGATCTGGACTGGCTGTATTTCCGATGGTTTGAGCATCACCTCAAGGAAGTGGACAACGGCATCGACCAGACTGCCCCGGTAGAATACTACACCCTGGGTCAGGAGGTATGGAAGACCGCCGAAAACTGGCCAGTGCCAGAGACCCGGGTCACCCACCTGTATCTGGATAGTGACGGCCATGCCAACACCTCTGCCGGGGACGGGCGGCTGACTTTTGCCAAGCCGGAGCGGGAGAACTGCGACGGTTACGCCTATGACCCCGAACATCCGTCCCAGCACATCATCGATATGTCGGAGAACGAGATCGAAGTGCCAGAGGACTACACCCGGGAGGAACTGCGTCAGGATCTGCTGTGCTACACCTCCCCTGTGCTGAAGGAAAATCTGGTTCTGACCGGTGATATGACGGCGGAGTTGTATATTTCTTCTGACGCGCCGGATACCGACTTTGTGGTGCGTGTTACCGACGTGGATGAGAACGGCCGATCTATCAAACTGGCGGATGGCCTGCTCAGCGCCCGATACCGTAATGGCTTTGCCCGGTCGGAGTTTTTGCAGGAAGGCGAGATCGTCTGCCTGAAGATCCGCACCACCAAGTTGTCCAATTGCTTCCGGAAAGGCCACCGCATCCGTGTGACTGTCACCTCCAGCGCTAAGAATTTCATCTTCCCCAACAGCAACACCCGGGAAGGTTTTGCTTCCGACCGGACCGTGGTGGCCCATAACCGGGTATACCACGGTGGGTTGCACGCCTCCCGCCTGACGGTGCGGGTGGAACCCTGAGTCATTGATGGTTCTCTCTGGCGGCAGAGGCGAAATATCCCTCAAGCGGCCTGTTCCGGAGGGCTACATAAAATCCTGAATCCGTACCCATCCAGACCGAGCCTTGGGTGTTGTTCCTGATGCAATTCTGATACCACGCCGCTGTCCTCCCGGCAGGGACCGGGCGCGGCGGTTTTGTATAACGAAAACCACTCGCTGAGCGAGTGGTTCCAAAAAAGACTATAATCTGCCCGAATAAAAGTGCGGTTTGTCAACTGCACAAGCTATCCCCTCGCACACGGGGGTAATCTTATGAGCTATTCCATTTCTGCCAGCCAACGAAACCCGTCCCCGAACCTGCAGGGCTGTTTGTTTTCTTTGGTCTTACGAACGGTGAAAAAAGTTTGATAACTCAAAGCAAGAAAGGGCATGAGGTGATGACATTAGTAAGTTCAGAATAATGTCTCCCCCAATAGGTATTTCAGCTAAATGTTAACAGCCGGGAAAGTTTTTGCTATTAATTAATCAATAAAAAACAAGCGTCTTGAAAAGTAAATTCAATACACGCTTGTTTGTATAGATCATAACTCTGTTTTGCGTTACTACGAACTGTACAGACTACAAAATCTGTAATTGCTCCTTATCCGTTTGTCTCAAGCCGGCAACAAGATGGATCCGCTGTGGCAAGGTGATGATACAATGCTCCCACCAAATTGGAAGCATTGCGGAAGCGGCAGGGCACTACTTTAGCCCGGGGGGCTGTGAATGGCAACCGATTGTATATAGAATCCACGTTGCGGATCAGTGACTCTATGAAAAGGTTTTGCTGACTGATCGCGCCGCCTACCGCAAACACTTCCGGGTCGTAGATCGCCTGAATGTTATAAATCACCCGTGCCAAACTTTTGGCGAAACGGTCAATCGCTTCCAGCACGCCAGCATCCCCGCGATTCGCCATCTCGAAGATCCGTATACCGTCCAGCTCGGCCGCCGGAATCCCCGTTTGTTGCTCCACCAGCCTGTACAGCGATAGAGCGCCATTTTGATACCCGACCGAGTTGCAGATGTCGGAAATGTCCCCATCTTTTTCGATAAAACTGATCTCTCCTGCTGAAAAATGGCTGCCTTTATGGATGCTGCCATTTTTCACAAGCGCACCGCCTACCGCCGAACCCAGTACGATCACGACACCGTCTGCGCAGTTTTTAAGGCTTCCTCGCCAAAGTTCGGCTAGGGCCGCACAGCGGGCGTCATTTTCCAGTGATACCCGCAGCCCATACCGTTCTTCCAGCAGCGTGGCCAGCGGCAGGTCCTTTACATAGCGTAGGTTCCCCCCTGTGATGCAAACGCCCTGTACGCTGTCGATGATGCCGGGTACGCACATGGCGATTCCTTCGACATTGTGGCCATATCGGTGGATGATCGTACCTAACGCCGCCAGATAGCTGTCTAGGCTGTCCATTGGCGTAGGAATTTCGCCTCTTTCCAGAAATTCCGCATTCTCGTTCATGCACGCATATTTAATGGCAGTTCCGCCTACGTCGATCACGAGGTATTCCATAATTTATCCCCTTGCTATTTGTATGCTGCGCAAGGGCTGGGCGCACGCCTTCCCGATCCCTGCGGAGCGGATTACATCACGATACCAATAAAATGACTTTTTAGGGACCCGACGCAAATCAAGAGTCTTTTCGTCCGTACGGTTGACATAAATAAATCCATAGCGCTTACGGATGCCCTCGTGTGTGCTGATTAGATCGAGCGCCGACCAAGGGCAGTAGCCGATGATCTCAACTCCGTCCTCGACGGCACGCTGCATCTGCGCGATATGAGCTTGCAGGTATTCGATCCGATAATCGTCAGTTACCGTTCCGTCCGCATCCAGAGAGTCGCAGTCTCCCAAACCGTTTTCTGTGACCAGCAACGGCAGACGATAGCGTTCATATACTGCGCGCAGCGTTGTGCGGAACCCGACGGGGTCTACTTCCCAACCAAACCGTGTCCTGCCAAGATAGGGGTTGACGACTCCCTCGTAGAACCCGGGTTCAGTAGCCCCGGTCTGCTGATCATGCGTCGTTTGCATGTCAGGCGTGTTTTGAGGCGCCTGCACCGTTATGGTATTATAATAGTTGAAAGCCAAAAAGTCGGGCTTGCCCGCTTTCAATATTTCCCTGTCAGCCGACAGGATCGTCGGTTCGACTCCTTTGCGCCGCAGGATGTTCCAGGCCGTGGGATTATATGTCCCGTACACTGCTGCATCAAGATACAGCCAGTTGCGCAGCGCTTCAAAATCCTGCGCGGCAAGAACATCCTCCGGTGCGCAGGTGCGCGGATAAATGCTGCAAATGTTGGGCGCCGGACCGATGCGCGCATCCGGCACAAGGCTGTGGCAAAGCGCCACAGCCTGTGCCTGCGCCAGCAGCATGTGGTGGTTCTGCTGGTACAGCGTGCGGCGGGCCTCTTCTTGGTTTCCGACCGTGCCCACCGCATCGCCGCAAAGCACCATCATATTCTGCTCATTGATCGTCAGCCAGTATTTGACCCGATCCCCGAACTGTTCGAACAGTGTGCGTGCATACTGCACGAACGCATCTATCGTCGCCCGATTGTTCCACCCGCCCGCGGCATCCAGAGCCGCGGGCAGATCAAAATGATACATCGTCACGATCGGCGTAAGGCCGTGCGCTAAGCAAGTATCGATCACCTCGCTGTAATGTTGAAGCCCTCGCACATTCACAGGGCCGTTCCCCTGCGGATAGATGCGTGTCCATGCAATAGAGAAGCGGTATGCTTTGAGCCCCATTTCCGCCATCAGGGCAATATCCTCCCGAAAGCGATGGTAATGGTCGCTGGCTACCGTAAAATCCGCCGTGCCGGGCGGAAGGGTCTTGATATCCTGCACAGACGGGCCTTTCCCGTCTTCTGCACTGGCGCCTTCCACCTGGTAAGCCGAGGTGGAAGCCCCCCATAAAAAGTCTGGTTTGAATGGCATATGGCAAGCTCCTATCGGTTCCAGACTCCAAAATCAGGCCAGCGCCTAGCCAGGCGCTGTTCTACGTCTGGCAGCGCAGGCAGATCTTTATGCGGTTCCAGCTGATACCAGTACGCTACGCTGGACCAATCGTTTGCCTGGTCATTGTTGTGGCCATGTTCAAACGTCACGCGGATGGATTTCTGGAAATAGATCGGTTCCTCCACATGGAAGCGGTAAAGGCTCCATTTTCCGAAGTGCTCCTGCGTATCGCTGGCAAGAGACGTGCCATAGTAGGGAGATTCATATTCCCCGGTCGGGAAGCACCAGGCCGAGTGGAAATAGTCTTCCAGCCCAGTGCCGTGGATCGAGGGCGGCCAGCTTTCGCCGTCAATAAAAATCATATCGTCGCCCTCCACAAACCACGGGTGCTGCTGGTTGGACACATTAAAGTTGTCCACATTCAACACAATGCCGACATAGATCCCTTTCCCGGTAGCCTCAAGCGCCACGTAGTTTTCTTCCCCCGTCAAGTTGACGCCTGCCAGATCAGCCGCGGCATTGCTCGGCGATACCGGCTGCGGTACGGCCTTGCAGGGATTTTCCCGGTTCCATGTCGCGTGGAAACGCCCCATATCCGCGGGGATCGGCTCGTCGTATAACTCGTAATCGATGTGATAGAAAAGGTTTTCTACCGGCATCTCGCTTTGGTTGATAATCTGGATGCGGGCGTGGGAACCGAACGGCATAGAGAAAAACGAGTTCATGGCAGGGCCGTAAGGGCCGTTGGGTCCGTTGCGCTTTAGCGTGATCATACTGATCGGCAGCGACACAAAATGTTTGCTCATGGCATGGCCGACACCGAAGAAATCGCCGAGCGGGGTCCGAACGCTGGGGTTCGTTTCGCCGTCCCAGTACATTTCCAGTACCAGTTTGCGCAGAAACTGCGGTGCCTGGCAGAACGTCGTCAGCCAAATATGTTTAATACAGCCGCAGCCTTCAATGTCACACAGCGTGGCGGTCTCGCCCGTTTCCACACGGACGAAGTCCCGGTTGGCGCCGGTTCGGTCATAGCTTGATTCCCGTTTGGAGTGTACCCCATCCTTGATCAAGGGCATCCCGCTCAACGGGCTGTTCGGTCTCCATGGATTCATATTTTTGTCCTCCTGTAATTACTAGTCGCACATTGCCGTCACCCTTTGACGGCGCCGGCGATGATACCTTTTTGGAACGCTTCGGCAAAAATTAGGTAGAAGATCAACACCGGGATCGTTGCAATCGACAGCCCTGCGCCGACGGTTCCCCAGTCGACCGCATACTGCCCTTCAAAACTCATGATCCCGTAAGTCAGCGTTTTTTTGGAAGCGTCGTTGATAAATGTCATTGCCAACATCAATTCGTTCCATGCGCTCAGAAACGTAAAAATCACGATGGTGGAAATTACCGGTTTCAGCAGCGGCATGATGACGCGGAAAAAGATCTGGAATATGTTGCAGCCGTCGATGCAGGCCGCTTCCTCCAGTTCCCGCGGGATCGCGCGCATAAAGCCTGACAAAATGTAAATTGCAAACGGTAGCCCAAACGCGATGTAGGGGAAGATCAATGCCAAGCGGGAATCCAACAGCCCCAGTTTGCCAAGCAATTTCATCAGCGGCAGCAACGTCGCATGCATTGGAATCATATACCCCAGCAGGAACAGCGCAAACACCGCCCCTTGAAATTTCCACTCCATACGTAGCATGGTGTAAGACGCCATACAGGCCAGCAAAGTTACCACTGCGATCGTCACCAGCGTGATGATCACGCTGTTTTTCAAATATACTCCGATGTTCCCGGTGGTAAATGCCTTGACATAGTTTTCAAAATGCAGCGTTGTGGGTAGACCCGCGATATTTCCTCCATAGATGTCGGCGTTGCTCTTCAAGGAAAACGTCAGCATCCAGTAAAAGGGAAATATCTGCACCAGCGCCACGGTCATCAAAACTATCGTCGTTAGGACCAAACCGGAAGAGTGTGGAAGTTTTGGCTTTTGCAGCGTTTTCATTTTAGCGCCCCCCCTTGCGACGGGAAGTTTTTGTTTCTCTGTCGTCCCCGAACACTCGATTCATCAACCAGCGGGACGCAAAGGTAAAGAGCACGCATTCGAGCACAATGAATACCGCGATCGCGCTTCCGTATCCGTATTGGTTTTTTTGAAAAATAGCCGAGTACATCAGCGTACCGGGGACTTCAGTGGCATGCAGTGGCCCACCATTCGTCATGACGTATACCAGGTCGAACACCTTCAGCGAGCCGACGATGGCAAAGGTAACGCAGACGATGATCATGTCCTTGATCATCGGGATCGTCACTAGAAAGCACGTCTGCAAATAGGATGCGCCGTCGATACAGGCCGCTTCCAGCAGTTCATTCGGTACGCCTTTGATTGCAGAATACATCATAAGCATATGGTTGCCGATGTACTGCCAAACGATGGGGATGAATACAGCGATCAACGCGGTTTCGGTATCGCCCAGCCATTCCCGCTGCCAGCTTTCCAAGCCAAGCATACCAAGGAAGCTGTTGAGCAGGCCATAAGACGGGTGATAGATCTTTTTCCACAGTTCTGCAATGATGACCGTTGATACGATCGCCGGTAGGAAGTATACGGTGCGGTAGAACCGTTCCTGTTTCTTCACTTTAGGGTACGTGATTGCCAACGCTAGAACCAGGGATAAGGTCAACTGAACGAACACCGACAAAAAAGCGAGAATGAACGAGTTGAGCAGCGCACTGCCGAAGCCATCATTGTTGCCGACGAAAAGTTTTACATAATTGCTCAGTCCGATGAACTTCGCGTCTCCCACGCCATTCCAATCCAGTAAACTGTAGTACCCGGACATGATGACGGGGTATATCGCAAAAATCGCATACACAAGCGCGGCCGGCAGCAAAAATATCACAATAGCTCGTTTGTCTGAGAAAATTTTCTTCATAATACCCCCTCTTTTTACTCGCTTCCTCTGGGACTTATATAAACCTGCATTATTTCGTATTTGCCTGCTGCAACTGCTTGGCAAAATCTTCTGCCGTGGTCTGGTCGAGCAGCAGCATAGAAACTAGGTTCATATAGTCTACCGTCACGTCGCTGTCGAAATAGAAGTCCCAGCCAGACATAAAGCGCGTTGCCGTAGCGGCTTCGTCCAGCGCCTGCTGGAACAGTTCACTGCTGGTCTGGCCTTCGGTATCCCATACCGGCAGACCCAAACCATTTTGATAGCAGTAGTCGGAGATCTTCTGGCTCATGAATACGGCAAACTCAACCGCCTCCTGTGGGTGCGCGCAATCCGGGTTGACCGCAAAATATTCATACGGACCCGCCTGCAGCACAGTCTCCGTCACTTGAGGGTCCTCAGAACGGGGGAACGGAATGATCTTGACTTTACCGTCTACCACCACAGAATCCCCCTCAAACGTAGCAAGGCCCCATGTACCGGCGATGGTCATGGCCGCCGTACCCTGTGCAAACTCAGCTGCGCCCTCGGTAAAGGTTAAACCAGCCGCGCCTTTCGAAAACGCGCCGGATTTCGCCAGTTCCAGCATGATATTGGCTGCTTTGACCGTCGCCTCGCAGTCAAAAGATTCCTGCCGATTGATCGCATCGAGGCAGTAATCATAGCCAGCCTCGCTGAGCATCATGGGTTCGAACAGCTGGATGGCCTGCCATAGCTCTTTGTTGCCCATGGCAATGGGGGTGATGCCCAACTCGCTGAACTGCCGGCATACGTCGATGAGTTCTTCCCACGTGGTGGGGTAGCTGATGTTGTTACTCTCAAACAATTCTGTATTGCAGTAAATGCCGTTGACATGCATATTGAACGGCACACCGTAAATCTTTCCGCCGGACGAAGCCGTCTCGATAACGCCCTCCTTCATACCGTCCAGGCTCTCGCTCAGGTAGGAATCCAGTTCAAGCAGTTTGCCGGCGTCGATATAAGGCTGTGCAAACGAGCCTTTATCCATCAGGAACACATCCGGTGCTTCCCCGGAAGACAGCGCTGTCTTGATCTTGGTTTTATACGCGCCAGAGGTAGAGGTAGTGTGATCCGCCACGATTTGGATATCCGGGTTTTCTTTCTCCCACTCTTCAAGAGCATACGTCACAGCCGCCGCGGTAGGCTCCGTCCCAGCATCAGCCCAGCCGTCCCAATAGGTCAAGGTGATCATTTCTTCCGCTGCATCCCCAGAAGCCGTGGACGCAGCGGACGTCGACGCTTCCGCCCCGGAAGATTGGGAGCAACCGGAAACCGGTAACGCTAACATGCATACCGCGAGGAACATACTTGTGAACCTTTTCATAATAAATGCCTCCTTATATTTTCTGGTCCGTCATAGAGCGCATGCGAAAGAAAATGACACACGCGTCTCACCTTTAAGCACATTGTACCATGGTGAGACGCGTGTGTCAATATTAATTTTTTATGTGTTTTTTCTTGCCGCGGGCCGCTGTGCTTTTACGGCCGTCCACCTAAAAAACGTTATTAAGCGTCTTTATTGCGCACGCCTTCCAGCATCAGTTCCATGACATTGTAAAGGATTTCCCGCCCATAGCCGTATTCCTGCCGGTAATTTTTTTCCCGTGGGAGGATTCGCTGCGCGACGCCAAGGAGCGTATTGCCGATGGTAAGTTCCAGCATATTGGCGTCGATATCCCCGCGGATGCTTCCGTCTTCCGTCCCCAGGCGCAGGATATTCAGCAGGATCTGACGATCGTGGCGCTGCCGGTTGAACTGCACGTATTTCCGTGCTTCCGGTGTGTCTGGATAATCGCCAGAAAACATCTGGTCAAATTCGCTGAGGTATTTTACGTAGCGCACGCCCTGGATCATCGTCTCAATCAAATTGCTGGAATAGCTGCGCAGGATCTCAAACCCGGATCGATCAGTGCCGTATATTTCCATAGGCTTGGGGTCAAACAGTTCGTGCAGGCATTTGTCCGCGACCGCAAAGGCCAGCGTCTCTCTTGAATCAAACATTCTGTACAGTGTACTGCGGCTAATCGATGCACAACGGGCAATCTCCTTCATCTCGGTCGTTGCTAAACCCTGTGACAAAAACAAATTTTCTGCGATCTCGATGACCGCTCTCTTTTTTACATCCAGTTTGCTTTCATTCACTTTGCATACACTCCCTACTTTTGAACGTTATGCCCGGCCTGAAGATATACCTGGTAAGTACACGCAACATAAGAAAACAAAGGCTTTGAAAACACTGTAAGACAGCAGGTTCGAGTCGAAGGAACGCAGCTTTGCCGAGAAAAAACAGAGAAATCAACGCAAAGTGCAGAACTTTTGTGGTTATACTGGTAAAACGCAAAGCGCGATGACGTAGCGAATAATAGTCTTACGGTTATTTGCGGCAATGTCTTCTCATTGATCTGTGCATTGTCTGTCGACATTATTTGATAAAAATAGTATCACAAGATTCCTTTGGGCGCAACTGTTTTCCGCAAGATGTTGTCTGTGCTCAATAAGTTGCCTTTTGACGTCAGGTGCTGTATATAACAACATAAACCGAACCAGTAGAAGAGGACAATACTCTGAACCCCCTGTTGAGTAGGCACTGGGTAAAGCGCTGCAGATGATAATAGAGTGCTTGCATTTTTTCCATCATACGGTGATATGTTGCCTGAGTGTTTGCGTTCCACAAGCGTGCGGTAGATAAATTGGTGTTTGGCTTTGTCGCCATTGCCTCTTCACAATAGGTGAATAGACTTAGGGGACTTTGGTCCAAGTCCTGCCAAGTCAGTGTCAGAGATTCTCGGATTCCCATCGCAAACAGCCTTCTTCCGTTTTTATGTTGACCCCATGTGCAGAGGTAATGGTAACCGTACAAGGGCGACGGATGTGGAGTCTGGTGTGTAGCACATAATTAAACACACCATCGATATGGTGCTTCCTTTCAAGTGGGCCATTTGGCATTTTGGGAGGAAGAGTGCCCGGAGCTGCTACCGCCATAAGCCCGTAGCTCACCTGAACACACATATGATATTGTTTATGCGCGTTATTAAAATCAATGTAATCAGTTTCACCAACAAAAATGGAACGGGTACATTCCGATAACTTTCTGAACTGGGAAGTTCGCCGGATACGATATAGTTCTTGTCGTTATCGTTTTTCTTTATGGGGATGCAGCGCTTGGTAATACGCAACTGGTAAGCACGATAATTGGGAATTGGAAGTAAATCTTCGCTGTCCAGAGCACAGACTTCCTCGGCTGTTAAACCTAAAAACAACATCAGTAACTGTGCTAATGCCAGTGAATTGCCAGGTTCTTTCGTAAGGGCTTCCCACAAAAGGCGGTAATCGTCCACACTCAGCACTCTCCTGCTACTTCAGTGCGCTGACGGCATACGCAATCTACGCCTACGACTTCAAGTTCAAGAATGCAGCATTTACCATCATCCTGCTCATTATGACGATGCCTATGCAGGTATCGGCGCTGGGTTTCCTTCGCCTGATGGACAATATGCACCTGACCAATACGCTGTGGCCGCTGATTTTGCCCAGCATTGCAGCACCGACTGTGTTCTTTTTCATGAAGCAATACATGGATTCCAGCCTGCCGAAGGAACTGATTGAGACA
>OGKG01002463.1_pt1 | contig 19338 bp, 15 predicted proteins | sample 1572201 | NCBI WGS metagenome assembly OGKG01 (sample SAMEA2582146, study PRJEB24529) | metagenome | biome: Human gut stool | place: China | collected 2011 | reverse complement strand
TGCTGCGCCAGCAGGTGGTGCTCAGCCGGGGCGATGTCCATACGATCGAGGTAGACCGGATCGATCCGATGCTGCCCGTCCAGTTCGTCGTGTACGAACTGCTCCGGGGCTTCCATTTCAACCCGGAGGTAATCAACCAGCTCTACCACAGTTTTGAAAACGAAGGACAGAGCACCGGCAAGCATTTTTATTCGCGCGATTATGCGGCCTATATCGACCGCCGCAGGATTATCGTCATGCCGATCCCTGCGGACGATACGTGCGAACTGGAGGCCGACGCGCAGACGCGGCGCGTTGCGCTGCATCCAGAGCTCCTGCTTCGGCGCGCCGAGACACACGAGCAGCAGATCCGGCTGTGCGGCATTGATCTTTTCCACCACGGGGTCGTCGTCCTGAAAATAGCCGTCGTTCGTCCCGGCGATGACGAGGCCGGGAAAACGCTCCCGCATTTTCTCCGCTGCCGCATCCGCGACGCCGGGCTTGGCGCCCAGCAGGAACACGCTCTTGCCCTCCTGCCCCATCTGCGCCATCAGCGCCGAGGCAAAGTCGATGCCCGGCAGCTTTGCGCGCAGCGGCGTGCCGAGAATTTTCGCGCCGTAGATCACGCCGATGCCGTCCGGCAGGACAAGGTCCGCACCCTGCACGGCCTGCATGGCCGCGGGATCTTCGCGGCAGAGCATCACAATCTCCGGATTCGGCGTGACGACATAGGCCGCGCGCCGCTCCGCCATCAGGTCACGCGCACGCGCGACCGCTTCATCCATCGTCAGGCTGTCAAACCCGACGCCCATTACATCAATTCGCATGAAAACCTGTTTCCTCCGTTATACCTGAGCAAAGACTTCGCCGATCTTCTCATGGATGATGAGATCCGCCTGCGCGTCATACGGCGTGGCGCTGCGGTTGATGAGCACCAGCTTATGCCCGGAATAGTAATTCAAAAGTCCCGCCGCGGGGTACACGGCCAGCGACGTGCCGCCGACGATGAGCACCTCCGCCTCGCGGATGTAATGGACCGCCCTGGACACGACATCGTCGTCCAGGCACTCCTCATAAAACACGATGTCCGGCCGGATGATGCCGCCGCAGTCGCAGTGCGGCACACCGGTGCCGTGGTTGACGCGCTCCGCCGGATACGGCCGACCGCAGCGCATACAGTAGCAACGGTGGATGCTGCCGTGCAGCTCGAGCACATTCTTGCTCCCGGCCGCCTGATGCAGGCCGTCGATATTCTGCGTGATGACCGCCTGGAGCTTGCCCTCGCGCTCCAGCTCCGCCAGGCGCAGGTGGGCGCGGTTGGGCTTGGCCCCGTCGACAACGAGCTTGTCCCGGTGAAATTTGTAGTACTCCTCCGGGTGCGCCATGAAGAAGGAATGGCTCAGGATCGTCTCGGGCGGATAATCATATTTCTGGTTATACAGGCCGTCCACACTGCGAAAATCCGGGATGCCGCTCTCGGTCGAGACGCCGGCACCGCCGAAAAACACGATCCGGTCGCTGCCGTCGATCCACTGTTTTAGCTGGTGAATGTTGTCCATGGACACTGCCTCCTGTTACACTGCCCCGCAAATGGGGTGTTTTTATCATACAACGCTTCGCGCGCCCGGTCAACTTTGCGCGAGCAGAAAGCGCTCAATGGCCTCGGCCACACCGTCGTGGTCACAGTCGGGCATGACGTACCGTGCCGCATCCTTCACGTCCGCAATGGCGTTACCCATTGCAAGCGGCAGACCGGCGTCCCGAAGGAGCGGGCGGTCGTTTTCCGAGTCGCCGATGGCGATCGTGGCGCTGATGGGGATATTCAGGCAGCGGCACAGCGCCTGCAGACCGCTCCCCTTATCGACGCCGATGGCGTTGACCTCCACGCCCGCGCTCTCGCACGGGACGACCCAGGCATGCACATCCTGCACACGCGCGAGAAACTTGGCGCGCTCGGCGGAATCGACAAAATAAAAGTCCAACTTTTCCACCGGATAGGGCGCGGCGAGAAAGCGCTGCTCCATCGCCTCACAGGCCGTGCAGTGGGATTTGAAATTGTCCACATAGGCGTCCATGCCAAAGTGCTGCGGATCATTCAGAAGCTCCGGGCGATAGATTGCCTCGCCATTGGAGAAGATGATCGGGAACCCGTCGAGGCCCTCGAACGCGCGGACAAGCTCCGCTGCGACATCTGCCGGGAGATCCTGCGCCGAGATGATCCGATCCTGCGCGCAGTCGGCCACGGCGGCGCCGCTGGACGTGATGGCATAGCGCATGGCCGGAAACTGCGCCATATACGGCACGATCTGCCGGTAGCAGCGGCCGGTCGTCATGACGACGTGATACCCGCGCGCGAGCGCAGCGGTGACGGCGGCCTCCGTACGCGGTGTGATCTCCTTATTGGAATTAAGCAATGTGCCGTCCATATCGACGGCGATGAGCTGATATGCCATGAAAAGTTCCTTTCTGCACAATTTCACAGTGTATATTGTACCCGTTTCGCCCCGGCATGTCAACCAGACGGTGGGACTTGAACCCACACGCCAAAGCCGCTATAATGGCGGCAGACCGATTTTTAAGGAGTTACCGCCATGTATGTTGACCAGAATTTATATCACGGCCGCCCGGCAAGCGGGCAGCGGCTGGACAAGGAGCTGCGCTGCTATGACCTGCTCGACCGGCTGGGTCTCGCCTACGACCGGGCCGATCACGACGCCGCCGACACGATCGAGGCCTGCGCCGCCGTGGAGGACGTGCTCGGTGCCGGGATCTGCAAGAATCTCTTTCTCACGAACCGGCAGCAGACGGCATTTTACCTGCTGCTGATGCCGGGGCACAAGCCGTTTCGCACGAAGGATCTCTCGCACCAGATCGGCAGTGCGCGGCTGTCATTCGCAGCGCCGGAGCATATGCTCGAGCTGCTGGACATCACGCCCGGCTCCGTGAGCGTGCTGGGGCTGATGAATGACCATGACGGGCGTGTGCGCCTGCTCATCGACCGCGACCTGCTGAAGGATGCGTACCTCTGCTGCCACCCGTGTATCAACACCTCCACGCTCAAGCTGCGCATGACGGACGCCGTTGACGTACTGATCCCGGAACTGGCGCATACTCCGACGTATGTTGACCTGCCGGTGTATGCACAGCAAGGCTGAAAAAGCGCAAAGAAAAATCCTGCATCCTCGGATGCAGGATTTTTTATGACTTAGTAGTAGCGCTTGTTCTTGTTCTTACGAGCAGCCTCCGACTTTTTGCGGCGACGCACGCTGGGGCTCTGGTAGTACTCCTTGCGGCGCAGATCGGACATGACGCCGGCCTTGGCACAGCTGCGCTTAAATCTCTTGAGCGCATTGTCCAGAGACTCATTCTCCTTGACGTAGATTTCAGACATTTTATTCCCTCCCTCCAAATACGCCTTGCGGCGCTTCAAGGGCCATCATGCATGGCTTTAGCGTTAATATTATAATTGCAATGATCGCAGATGTCAAGATGAAGTTAGGCCTTCGGCTTCAAAATCAGGTTGACGAGCTTATTCGGGACGTGGATGACCTTCACGATCTGCATGCCTTCCATCTGGCGCTGGACCTTATCGAGCTGCAGCGCCGCGTCGACGACGGCCTGCTGGTCGCTGTCCTTGGCCACGGTGACAGTGCCCTTGAGCTTGCCGAGCACCTGCACGGCCATGGTGACGGTCGTGTCGACGGTCTTGGCCTCGTCATAGCTCGGCCAGTCGCACTGGCAGCACATCTTGCCGTATTTGGCGGCAAAGCCCAGCCGCTCCCAGAGCTCCTCGACGATGTGCGGCGCAAACGGGCTGAGCAGGAGCAGCAGCTGCTCCATGTCACCCTTCGTGCAGCCATTGGCGGCAAACTCGTTAGCCATGGTCATCATGGACGCGATGGCAGTATTCATCTTCAGCTCGTCAATGTCCTCCGTGACCTTCTTGATGGTCTTGTGGATGATCGCCTCATTTTTGTCCGAAATGGCCAGGTCGTCCGTGCAGCTCTCGGCCAGGTTCCAGACGCGGTCGAGGAAGCGCTTCGATCCCTTGACGGCCTCGTTGGACCAGGTAACGGCCTTCTCAAAGTCGCCGATGAACATGATGTGCAGACGCATGGTGTCCGCTCCGTACTGGTCGACGATGTCGTTGGGGTTGACGACGTTGCCGCGGGACTTGGACATCTTCTCGCCGCCCTCGCCGAGGATCATGCCGTGGCTCGTGCGCTTCTGATACGGCTCCTTGGTCGGCACGACGCCGATGTCATACAGGAACTTGTGCCAGAACCGGCTGTAGAGCAGGTGGAGCGTGGTGTGCTCCATGCCGCCGTTGTACCAGTCGACCGGGCTCCAGTAGTCCAGCGCCTCCTTGGAGGCGAGTGCTCTGTCATTGTGCGGGTCCATGTAGCGCAGGAAATACCAGCTCGAGCCGGCCCACTGCGGCATGGTATCGGTCTCGCGCTTGGCGGGGCCGCCGCACTGCGGGCAGGTGGTGTTGACCCAGTCGGTCATCTTGCTCAGCGGGCTCTCGCCGTCGTCGGTGGGTTCATAGCTGTCCACCTGCGGGAGCACGAGCGGGAGCTGATCCTCCGGGATCGGCACCCAGCCGCACTTCGGGCAGTTGACGAGCGGGATCGGCTCGCCCCAGTAACGCTGGCGGCTGAAGACCCAGTCACGCAGCTTGTAGTTGATTTTTTCCTTGCCGATGCCCTGCTCCACGACGTACTTCTTCATGGCGGGGATGGCTTCTTTGACGGTCATGCCGTTGAGGAAGCCGGAGTTGACCATGATGGCGCTGTCGTCCTTGGCGACGAAGGCTTCCTTCGTCACGTCGCCGCCGGCGACGACCTCGACGATCGGCAGGCCGAACTTCGTGGCGAACTCCCAGTCGCGCTGGTCGTGGCCCGGAACGCCCATGACGATGCCGGTGCCGTAGCCCATGAGGACGTAGTCGGAAACAAACATGGGCAGCGCCTTGTGCGTCACGGGGTTCATGACCTCAATACCCTCGAGACGGACGCCGGTCTTTTCCTTGTTGAGCTCGCCGCGCTCAAAATCGGACTTGTGCGCAGCCTCTTCCTGATAAGCGGCAACGGCGTCCCAGTTGGCGATGTGCGGCTGCCACTGCTTGAGCAGCGGGTGCTCCGGCGAGATGACCATGTACGTCGTGCCGAAGAGCGTGTCGGCACGAGTGGTGTAGACGGTGATGTCGTCGCCGACGTTGGTCTTGAACGTGATCTCCGCGCCGGTGGAGCGGCCGATCCAGTTGCGCTGCTGGGTCTTGACGCGCTCGATGTAATCCACATCGTCCAGATCGTCGATCAGGCGCTGGGCGTACTTCGTGATGGCGAGCATCCACTGGCTCTTCTCCTTGCGCACGACCTCGCTGCCGCAGCGCTCGCAGACGCCGTTGACGACCTCTTCGTTGGCGAGCACGCACTTGCAGCTCGTGCACCAGTTGACAGGCATGGTGGTCTTATAGGCCAGACCGTGCTTAAACATCTGCAGGAAGATCCACTGCGTCCACTTATAGTAGGACGGGTCGGTCGTGTCGACCGCGCGGTCCCAGTCAAAGCTGTAGCCGAGCATCTTGAGCTGCTTGGTGAAGTTTGCAATGTTGTTTTTCGTCACAACGGCCGGGTGGATATGGTTCTTGATGGCATAGTTTTCGGTCGGCAGACCGAAGGCGTCAAAGCCGATCGGGAACAGAACGTTGTAGCCCTGCATCCGGCGCTTGCGGCAGATGATGTCCATCGCCGTGAACGGGCGCGGGTGACCGACATGCAGCCCCTGTCCGGAGGGATACGGGAACTCGATCAGCCCATAAAACTTCGGGCGCGGATCACCGGTGACGGCCGCAAACGGCTTTTCCGTCTCCCAGCGCGCCTGCCATTTTTTCTCGATCGCCTGGAAATCGTACTTCATAGCATTCACTTCTCTCTGAAAAATCAAAAAATCATAAGTAGATCGCGGGGCGGCGCAATCGTCGCCCCGGTTGGTTTTCTTTTGGCGCTCAGGCGCGCATGCCGGAGATGTCCACGACCTCCGCGTCGCTCCAGAGGCGCTCCAGATCATAAAACTTGCGTGCCTCGTCCTGGAACACGTGCACGATCACGCAGCCGTAGTCGAGCAGGACCCAGCTGCCGCTGCGGTGCCCCTCACGGCGCAGGACCGGTTCGCCCACGTCGTCCGCCGCCGCTTCCACAGCGTCGGTCAGCGTCTTGACGTGCGTCGAGGAGCTGGCCGTGCAGATGACAAAATAGTCCGCCAGCGTCGTCAGTTCCCGGGTCTTGAGCAGCTGAATGTTCTCGCCCTTTTTTGCGTCCAGCGCCTTGACGATGACCGCAGCGAGCTCGTTAGCAGGCATCATAATGCTACATCCTTCCTTTTCGTTACCATTTGTTTGGGCCCTGGACGGTGCCGGAAGTGGCCACGACCTGCCCATTGGATTCATAGAGAATGTCCACATTCGCGGACGTGATCTCCGTTGTATACGGGTTGAGCCAGGTGTTGAGATACTCCAGCCACTCGTCCACGTGGATGAACACGTAGGACATGCCGTTTTTCACGCCGTTGTAGTTGGCCGGGATCGTCTCAAACGAGATGGCGCTTTCATCGAGCTTCAAAAACTCCTTGACGTAGAACATCACGTTGCCTGCCGACAGGTTCGTGGTGACTTCCTTCTCATAGATGTCAATGAGTTTGTTGAGGTTGGGGATGTTGTGCAGCTTCAAAAACTGGCTCATCATGGCCTTGATCATCTGGTGCTGCACGTCGATGCGGCCGATGTCGCCGTTGGCATACGTGTTGCGGAAGCGGAACACGCCCATGGTCTGATAGCCATTGAGGTGCTGATAGCCCTTCTGCACGTGGATGCTCAGGTTCTGACTGGGATCGTCATAGTCCATATCAACTGGGACGTCGAAGTCGATACCGCCCATGGCGTCAATGAGTTCGACGAACACCTCCACGTCAAAGAGCGCATAACTGTCGACCCGGTAGCCGAGAATCTGCTCCGCGCCGCCGATGAGCGCCTCCACGCCGTCCTTGCCGTTGTTCTCGGCCGCGGCGTAATACTGGTTCATCTTTTTGGGCCGGTAGGCCACATTCACAGCTGTGTCACGCGGGATGCTGACAAATTTCAGAGACTTGTTCTCCGTGTCGAGCATACCGACGAGCACAGTGTCCGTCAGGCCGGCCGCGCGGTCCTTGCCGGCGATAAGGAACGTGTAGCACCCCTTCTTGCGGCCGTCGGCGCTGACATCAACACCGTCGTCCGGATTACCGTCGCTCAGGCCGCCGGTCAGACTCGGCGGGCTGACCCAGTGGTTCATCAGGATCGCAAACTCGCCGATCAGCAGTGCCAGCACCACGACCACGATGACCGTGATGCGCACTTTTTTCTTTTTCTGGCGCCTGGCCTGCGACTGCTGTGCCTGCACGCGGTGATTCACCGCCGCCGACGTCTCGGAAAACGGGTCGTCCTGAAAGCCGCTGCCGTCATCGTAGCCATCATCATAGCCGCCGTTGTAACGGTCGTAACCCTGATCGTCATATCCGCCGTAATCACCCGGATAGCGATCGTCACTCTGTCGTCTTTTCATTTTCTTTTTCCCTGCCCTGATACCAGTTTAATGCCTGCACCGTGTTCTCGTGCGGTGTGATGCCGCCGGCCTCCAGATCCTCGAGGCTCATCTTCAGCCCGAGCACCATGGCCGCGTCAAGATCGGTGTAAGCGAGCCGCCGCAGCTCGTCCACGCCGTCAAAGTCCCGCGACGGCTCAATGTAGTCGGCCATATACAGGACCTTTTCGAGCGTGGTCATATCGGGTTTTCCGGTCGTGTGCCAGCGGATGGCGTTTTCTATCTCAAGCGGCACGCCGAAACGGTCCTTGGCCACGGCAGCGCCGGTTTTGGCGTGCAGGAGCTTGGTGTTGGCCGTTTCGACCGTGTCGTTTATGATACCATATTTTTCAGACAATAGCAATTGGTCAGATAGCTCTAATTTTTTCGTGCAATCGTGCAGAATTCCGGCCTCTGCAGCAGCATCCGGGTCGCAGCCCCAGCGCTCGGCGAGCCGGCGTGCCTCGTGCTCGCAGCCCCAGACGTGGGAGATGCGACGCGGCTTGAGCATGGGGTAAGCCTGCTCGCGCAGCCAGTTGAGATCGGGCTTTGCGCCATAGAGCCGCTGCTGGATGATGTGTGCATACACATTGGGTGCAAGGTACTCGCTGCCCCGCCGCTGCGGCAGCAGCGCACGCACGGTCGTGCTCGTGACCGGGATCGGCTCGGCCGGCAGGGCGATAACGCGGGCGCCATACGTCTCGCGCAGGTAGGCGCTGAAGCGCTCCACTTCCGCGTGCTCATCGCCCGTGCGGGCGAGCGCGACAAGCGTCACCTGCCCGAGCAGATACCGAAAATCATGCCACTCCTCGAACGTCGTGAGCATATCCGTGCCGACGACGAGGTATAGCTCCGCGTCCGGATTGCACGCACACAGCTCGCGCACAGTGTCGGCCGTGTAGCTCTTGCCGGAGCGGTGCAGCTCCATATCGGAGACCTCCACGCCCGGCTCGCCGGAGAAGGCCAGCATCGTCATGAGCAGGCGCTCCGACGGCTCCGGGCTGCCCGGTGTGAGCTCCTTGTGCGGCGGGATACGGTCCGGGATGACAAGCGTCAGATCCGGCTGGATCGCCGCGCGCACCGCGCGCAGCGCGGCCGTATGTCCCAGATGTGGCGGGTTGAAGCTGCCGCCATAGATGCAGATCTTCATTTTTTCGCCTTTTTCACGAGCTCGATCTTCGGCTTCTGCTCATTGCGCTTATAGAGCACGAACTTCGAGCCGATGACCTGCACGGGTTCGGCGCGGCAGACCTCGGCGAGCTGGTCGCACGCCTCGCGCGCGGTCAGGAGCGAGTTTTCGAGCACGCGGCCCTTGACGAGCTCACGCGCCTTGAGCGCGTCGCTCATCTGGGTGATGATGTTTTCCGTGATGCCGCCCTTGCCGATGTGGACAATGGTGTCCTCCGTCGCAGCGAGACCGCGCAGCTGGGCGCGCTGTTTACTTGTCAGCATAGTAGTTCCTCAATTCTTCTTTCAGGATTTTGAGCGCATTCCCGCGGTGGGAAATGGCGTTTTTCTCTTCCGGGCGCAGTTCCGCCATGGAGCAGGCATAGCCGTCCGGCTGGAACACGGGGTCATAGCCGAAACCATTTTCCCCGCGCGGCGCAAACAGGATGCTGCCCTCGCAGGTGCCGCGTGCGCGCAGGACATCCCCGTTCGGGAACGTGCAGCAGATGCACGACACGAACCGGGCCGCACGGTCGGTGCGGTCGCCGAGGTTATGGAGCAGGAGCGTGTAGCGCGCGGCGTCCGAGTCCTCGTGCCGGCCGGTATAACGCGCCGAGTGCACGCCGGGCGCGCCGCCGAGCGCATCGACCATGAGGCCGGAATCGTCCGCGACGGCGGGCTGCCCCGTCGCGCGGGTGACGGCAATGGCCTTCAGATAGGCGTTTTCCTCGAAGGTCTCCCCCGTCTCGTCCACTTCGAAGTGGCAGCCGGCCGCGCTCTGCGGGATGATCTCGATGCCCATATCCGCAAAGATGGCGCGAAACTCCTCAAGCTTATGTGCGTTGTTGCTCGCAAGGATCATGACAGCAGCGCCTCCACAAATTCCGCTGGCTTGAACTCCAGCAGGTCGTCGATCTGCTCGCCGACGCCGACGTATTTCACCGGCAGCTGCAGGTCGTTCGCGATGGCAAAGACGATGCCGCCCTTGGCCGTGCCGTCGAGCTTCGTGAGCACGATGCCGGTGAGGTCGGCCGTGTCGAGAAACTGCTTGGCCTGGATGAGGCCGTTCTGGCCGGTCGTGGCATCAAGCACCATGAGCGTTTCGATGTCGGCCTCCGGCAGCTCGCGGCGGATGACGCGCGTGATCTTATTGAGCTCGTTCATGAGGTTTGCCTTGTTGTGCAGGCGGCCGGCGGTATCGATGATGACGACGTCCGTGCCGCGGGCCTTCGCCGCCTGAATGGAGTCAAACACCACGGCGGCGGGGTCGGAGCCCTCTTCATGCTTGACGATGTCCACACCCGCACGCTGCGCCCAGACGGTGAGCTGGTCGGCTGCGGCGGCGCGGAACGTATCCGCCGCCGAGAGGAGCACACGGTTGCCCTCTTTCTTGAGCTGGGCGGCGAGCTTGCCGATCGTCGTCGTCTTGCCGACGCCGTTGACGCCGACGACGAGCACGACCGACGGCTGCGTCGTAAGCAGGAGCATGGTGTCCTGCACCTTGAGGATGCGCGTGAGGATCTGCACGAACTCTTTTTTCACCTCGGCGCCGGTGCGCAGCTTCTTAAGCTCGATGGCTTTGCGCAGCTGCGCGATGGCCTTGGTCGTCGTCTCCACGCCGGTGTCGGCGAGGATGAGCGTTTCCTCAAGGTCCTCGAAAAATTCCTCGTCGCCCGGCTCATAGGCGGCAAAAATACCGGTCAGCTGGGCGTCCATCTTCGTCTTGGTCTTGGTCAGGCCCTGTTTGATCTTATCAAAAAATCCCATAGAACTATCTTCTCCGTTACGATATGGTTTTAGCCGCTTCATCCAGCGAAAGCTCGATGACGCGGGATACGCCTTTTTCCTGCATGGTCACGCCGAACAGATGGTCGGCCTCCTCCATGGTGCCGCGGCGGTGCGTGATGACGAGAAACTGCGTGTTCTTGGCGAGGCGGCGCATGTACTGCACGTAGCGTGTGACGTTCGCCTCGTCGAGCGCAGCCTCGATCTCGTCCATGACGCAAAACGGCGTCGGCCGCACCTTCAAAATGGCAAAGTAGAGCGCGATCGCCACGAACGCCATCTCGCCGCCGGACATCAGGCTCAGCGTCGAGAGCGCCTTGCCGGGCGGCTGCACCTTGATCTCGATGCCGCTGTCGAGCACATGCTCCGGATCCTCGAGCACGAGCGCGGCCTTGCCGCCGCCGAACAGCTCCAGAAACGTCTGGCGGAACGCCCGATCGATCGCCTGAAACTGCGTGGTGAAGATGCCCTCCATCTCCCCCGTCACGTCGGAGATGATGCCGGTCAGTTCGCGCTTGGCTTTGAGAATGTCGTCCCGCTGGCCGGTGAGGAAGGTATAGCGCGTGTTCACGCGCGTGAATTCGTCGATCGCGCCAATGTTCGGCGTGCCCAGTGCGCCGATATTGCGTCGCAGTTCGGCGATCTGCCGGTTGGCCTTCGTCATGTTCTCGATCGGCTGGCGCAGCGCCTCGGCCGCCGTGCGGCTGAGCTCGTAATTGTCCCAGAGCTTATCGAGGATCTGCTTTTCCTCCATGTCGGCCGAGAGCTTTTTCTGCTCAAAGCGCGACACGAGCCCCTGCATATCCAGCAGGTCGCGGTTGCGCGCCTGCGCATCGCGGTCGGTGCGTGTGCGCTGTCCCTCCAGCTCCAGCTTGCGGCTGCTGCACGCGGCAAGCTCACCGCGCAGCGTCTCGGCGCGCTGGCGAAGCTCCGCCAGACGGCGCTCATGCATCTGCAGCGTCTGCTGCAGCTGCTGCGTACCGGTCTCCGCCTGCGCGATCTGGTCGAGGCGCGCCTTGCGGTCGCCGGCCATCTCCTCGAACAGCTCATGGATCTGCTGCGTGGTGCGCAGGATGGTCTCGCGCTCGGCTTCGAGCGACGCCGTCTCTGCCCGCAGCCCGGCCAGCCGGTCGGCCAGCTCCTGCCGGCGGCGGTCAAACGCACCGCGGCCGAGCTCGCTCTGATCGCGTTCCGTGCGAAGCTGTGCAAGCGTTTTCTCCGCCGAGGCTGCATCGGCGCGGGCAGCGGCGATGCGCTCCTGATTCGTCTTTTGCTGCGCGCGGCAGGCGTCGATGGACGCGTTTTGCCCCGCAATGGTCTCCTGTGCGGCGTTTTGGAGCAGCACGACCTGTGCCGCCTCGCTCTGCGCCCTGTGCAGCGTCTCGACCGCCTGCTCTAACTGCGCCTGTGCGGTGTCGAGCTGTGCATGCGCCGTGTCGAGCGCCGCCTGCGCATCCTCGAGCTCGAGCGCACACTGCTGCTTTTCAAGCGTGAGCGCATCCAGCGTCTCACGCAGGCGCTTGAGCTCGTTGGCACGCGACAGAATGCCGCTGCCCTTGGCGGCGCTGCCGCCGGTGAGTGAGCCGCCGGCATTGACGAGCTGCCCGTCGAGCGTGACGATGCGGTAGCGGTGATCATAGCGCCTGGAGATGGCGATGGCGTCTTTCATCGTCTCGGCCACGACGGTGCGGCCCAGAAGATTGCTGACGATATTACGGTAAGCGGCGGCACAGGTGACGAGCGTGTCGGCCACACCGACATAGCCCGGCTCCTGATCCGGCACGCTGTTTAAATGCATGGGGCGGATGGTATCGAGCGGCAGGAACGTCGCGCGGCCGGTCTCGCGTCGGCGCAGGAGCTCAATGGCCTGCGCGCCGCAGCTTTGCGTATCGACGACGATGTTCTGTGCCGCGGCGCCGAGCGCCGTCTCGATGGCGAGGGCGTAGCGGTCGCCGGTCTTGATCAGGTTTGCGACCGGGCCGCGCACGCCGCGCAGCGTCCCCTTTTCGGCCGCGTGCATGACAGCCTTGACCGCGCGGTTGTAGCCCTCGAAGTCTTTTTCCATCTCGGTGAGCATATGGATGCGCGACTCGGTGCTGCGCAGGTCGACCGTCAGGCCGGACAGCCGCTCCTGCTGTTTTGTGAGCACCTGCTCACAGGCGGAAAGACGCTGGGCCTTTTCCCTTTGTTCCGCGCGCAGGGCGTCGCACGCGGTGCGGGCCTGCTGCTGCGCGGTCTGCTTTTCCTGCGCCTGCGCCTCGAGCGCCGACAGATGCTCGGCCGCTTCCGCGGCGGCGGTGGCGACGGCGTTTTCCTGATCGAGCAGCTCCTGCGACTTATCCGCCAGGAGCGTGATGCGCGTGCGGCACTCGGCCAGCGCGCTGCTCTGCGCACTCTCTCTGGCCAGCAGCTCCGTGTACGCGCGCTCGGCCTCGCCGGAGGACGCCGCATTGCGGTCGATCTCGTCGAGAACGGACCGGATCTCCTGCGCGTGCTGCGCCTTTTCCGCCTCGATTTCCTGCAGACGGCGCTGCTGCGCATCGATCTGCGCCTGCAGGGCGCTGGCGCGGTCGGCCTGCTCGGACACCTCCACGCGCAGGCGCGCGATGCTGTCGGCGCTGTTTTGCAGGTTCGTGCGCACGACGGCCGCAGCGCTCTCACACTCGGCCGCAGCGCTCTCCGCCTCGGAGATCTGCTCGCGCGTGCGCTCGGACTCAAGGTCCTTCTCGCGCATCTTCTGCGCGATGTTCTCCGAAGCGGCATAGAGCTGCTCGAGCTCGCGCTGCGCGCCGGCGAGGTTCTCCTTCGCGGTCTGATAATCGTGGTTGACGGTCTCTGCTTGCGCGTGCAGGCGGTCGAGCGTCTCCATCCAGACGGAGACCTCCGCGCTCTTGAGTTCGTCGCGCAGGCGCAGGTACTTCTTCGCCGTCTCGGCCTGCTTGCGCAGAGGCTCGACCTGCAGCTCCAGCTCATCGACCTTATCGTTGATGCGCAGGAGGTTTTCCTCCGTGCGGGCGAGCTTGCGCTCCGACTCCTCCTTGCGGTAGCGGTAGCGCGAGATGCCGGCCGCTTCCTCAAAGATCTCGCGGCGCTCGTTGCTCTTGCCGGAGACGATCTCGGCGATGCGGCCCTGCCCGATGATCGAGTACCCGTCACGGCCGAGGCCGGTGTCCATGAGCAGCTCGTTGATGTCGCGCAGGCGGCAGGCCTCGCGGTTGATATAATATTCGCTCTCGCCGCTGCGGTAATAGCGGCGGGTGATCATGACCTCGGTGTTCTCAGTGTCGAAGATGCCGGTGCTGTTGTCAAGGATGAGCGACACCTGCGCAAAGCCCATGGGGCTGCGCTTTTCCGTGCCGCCGAAGATGACGTCCTCCATCTTGCCGCCGCGCAGCGTTTTCGTGCGCTGCTCGCCCATGACCCACAGAATGGCGTCCGATATGTTCGACTTGCCGCTCCCGTTCGGGCCGACAATTGCCGTGATCTCCTGGTCAAAATTCAGGCGCGTCTTGTCCGGGAAGGACTTGAAGCCCTGGATCTCCAATGCTTTTAAGTACACAAAATCCCTCGCATATCCGGCGCCTGCGCGTGCAGAGACGCCGCTATATCTCAAATCAAAGTAATACAAAGTAGAGTATACCGCCAAAAATGCCATTTTGCAACGGCCGGAGCGCATTTTTTCAGATGTGAAAAAATGCAGCCGCCTGTTGGTTCCAGGCGGCTGCATGCCGTTATTGCGTCATCTGTTCGAGCGCGCACCGGGCGGCGGACTGCTCCGCCTCTTTTTTCGTGCGGCCGGTGCCGCGGCCGATTTCGCTGCCATTGAGCAGCACGGCCATGGTGAACGTCTTGTTGTGGTCCGGGCCGCTCTCGGCGCAGACAGTATAGGAAAGCGTCTGCCCGGCGCGGCGCTGCACGCGCTCCTGCAGCTCTGTCTTGTAGTCCTCGACGTGGTGGATCTCCCCCTCGGCCAGGCCGTTGAGGATATGCGTGAGGATAAAACGCTGCGCAGGCTCGAGCCCGCCGTCAAGATACATGGCGGCGATGATCGCCTCCACCGCGTCGGCAAGGATGGACGGCCGCTCTCTGCCGCCGCTGCGCTCCTCCCCGTGGCCAAGGCGGATATAGTCTCCCAGATGCAGTGTGAGCGCCACGCCGTGCAGCGCCTGCTCGCAGACGAGCTCGGCACGCAGACGGCTCATCTTCCCCTCCGGCATGTCGGGATAGAGCTGATAGAGCCGCGTCGCCGTAACCATGCCGAGCACGGAATCGCCCAGAAACTCGAGCCGCTCGTTGCTGGTATAGCCCCGCGCGCGGTTCTCATTGGCATAGGAGCTGTGCATAAGCGCATGCTCCAGCAACCGCCGGTCGCGGAACGTATAGCCCAGGCGGGCCTCCAGCGCCTCCATCAGTCGCACTCCTTCGCCGCGTGCTTGTCCACACGCATGTAGGAAATATTGGCCGTGATGTCGTCAATGATGCCGGAATCGGCAAAGGCGATCGCCTGACGGATGGCATTGTAGATCGCGCGCGCATCAGACGAGCCGTGCGCCTTGATGACGGGCTTGCTGATGCCGAGCATGGCCGTGCCGCCGACCTCGTTTGGGTCGAGCGATGCCTTGAGCGCGTGGAACTCGTCCTTGATGGCAAGAGCAGCCATCTTGGTCTTGAAGTTTTTCATGAAAATGCCCTTGAGCTGGCGCGTCATGTACTTGATGCTGCCCTCGATGCCCTTGAGCAGCACGTTGCCGGTGAAGCCGTCCGTGACAACAACGTCCACATCGCCGCTGAACACCTGCGACGCCTCCACATTGCCGACAAAGCGGATGCGGCCGGCGGCGTCCGCCGCCTTGAGCAGCGGGAACGTCTCGTGCTGGAGCTCGGAGCCCTTATGCTCCTCGGTGCCGTTGCTCAGCAGGCCGACGCGCGGCGCAGCGATACCAAGCATGGTGCGGGCATAATAGCTGCCCATATAGGCAAACTGCAGCAGATACTCCGGCGTGCAGTCGGCGTTGGCGCCGCAGTCGATGAGCATGACGCCCGCGTCTCCGTTCGGCAGAACGGGAGCCAGCGCCGCGCGGCGGATGCCGTGAATGCGCTTGACGATGAGCGTGGCGCCGGTGAGCAGTGCGCCGGTGCTGCCGGCGGAGACGACCGCGTCGCCCTTGCCGTCACGCAGCATGTTGAGCGCGACCGTCATGGAAGCGTCCTTCTTGCGGCGGGTGGCCGTGCTGGGGTCGTCGTCCATGGTGATGACTTCGCTGGCGTCGATGATCTCGAGCTTGGCCTGTTCGTTGCGCAGGCAGGCCTCAATGGCGGCGCGCTGGCCGACGAGCACGATCTCCGCACCCAGCTCCTGCTGCGCGTGCACCGCGCCCTTGACGATCTCGTCCGGGGCGAGGTCACCGCCCATTGCGTCCACAAGAATTCTCATAGATGAAAAACCTCCTTTTGTTTCAGCCCGTCCAGGATCTGGAGGCTGCGCGCCGAGATCTTCGCATTCTTATTGCGCTTGCCGCGCACGCGGTGATCCAGCGGTGTGATGATGCCAAAATTGATGTTCATGGGTTGAAAATCGCCGACGCTGCCGCCGGAAATGTACAGGGACAGCGCGCCGATGGCCGTTTCCTGCGGGAAATCGACCGGTGGCAGGCCGAGCAGCTGCGCGGCCGTTTCAATACCGACGAGCGCGCCGGACGCGCATGACTCCACATAGCCCTCAACACCGGTCATCTGCCCGGCGAAGCGGATGCGCGGGGCGCGCCGGAGGCGGTAATACCGGTCGAGCAGCTGCGGAGAATTTAAATAAGTGTTGCGGTGCATGACGCCGTAGCGCACGAACTCCGCGTTCCGCAGCGCCGGGATCATGGAAAAGACACGCTTTTGCTCGCCAAACGTCAGGTGCGTCTGGAAACCGACGATGTTATACAGCGTGCCCTCGGCGTTGTCGCGCCGGAGCTGCACGACGGCATAATTATCTCGCCCGGTGCGCGGGTCACGCAGGCCGACCGGCTTGAGCGGGCCGTAGCGCAGGGTGTCCTCCCCGCGGCGGGCCATGACCTCGACCGGCATGCAGCCCTCAAAGACCGCACCGTCGTCAAAGCCGTGGATGGGCGCTTCCTTTGCATTTCGCAGCTCCTGCACGAAGGCGGTGTACTCCGCCTGATCCATGGGGCAGTTGACGTAGTCCGCCGTGCCCTTATCGTAGCGGCTGGCGAAAAAGGCGCTGTCCATATCCACGCTCTCAAGCGTGACGATGGGCGCAACGGCATCATAAAAATGCAGGTCGAACTCCGGGCACAAGCGCTGGATCTCCTCGGCCAAGGCATCACTCGTGAGCGGACCGGTCGCAATGACGACCTCGCCCTCGGGGATGGCGGTCGCCTCCGCGCGCTCAACGGTGATGTTCGGATGCGCGCAGATGCGCTCCGTGATCTCGCGGGCGAAGGCCTCACGGTCCACGGCAAGCGCGCCGCCGGCGGCGACACGGTTATGATCCGCGCTGGCGAGCACGACGGAATCGAGCCGCCGCAGCTCCTCCTTGAGCAGACCGACGGCATTGGTGAGCTCATCGCTGCGCAGCGAGTTGGAGCAGACGAGCTCCGCAAAGTTTTCCGATACGTGTGCGGGGGACATCTTCTGGGGTTTCATCTCGATCAGGCGCACCGGGATGCCGCGCCCGGCCAGCTGCCACGCGCACTCGCATCCCGCCAGGCCCGCACCGATTACGGTCACTGGGGTCATAGCGTTCCTCCTCGAAAAAGGCGGCCGGTCAGGCCGCCTTTCCAATTATGCTTCCTTCTTGGGTTTCGTCGTCTTTTTTGCGGCCGGTTTCTTGGCGGCCGTTTTCTTCGCTGCGGGCTTTTTGGCGGCAGGCTTTTTTGCCGCGGACTTCTTTGCAGCCGGCTTCTTGGTCTCCGGCTTCGTCTCCTTGGATTCCGGCTCGGCCTCAGCCTTGGCCTCGGCCGCGTCGTCCGCCGGTTTCGGCTTGCGCTTGTAGCCGCGCTTGTCGGGCGGCAGATAGTTCGGGCATTCGGGGTTGATGCAAAACGGCTTGTTGGCGCCCTTGCCGGCGCGCTTGAACATCGTCTTGCCGCACTCGGGGCAGTAATCCTTCGTCGGCACGTCCCAGGTCATGAAGCCCTGGATGTTCTCGCCGCCCTCGCCCTCGCCATGTCCCGGGCAATCGTGCCCGCGCTCACAGGCGTAATAGGCAAAGCCCTTGCGGGACGTGCGCTTGAGCAGGCGGCCGCCGCAGGCCGGGCACTTGCCGGGCATCTCGACGACGATGGGCATCGTGAAACTGCACTCCGGGTAGCCCGGGCAGGCGAGGAAGCGGCCGAAACGGCCGTTTTTATACACGAGCTTGCGCCCGCAGTTCGGGCAGACCTCGTCCGACTCCTCATCCGGCACCTTGAGGTGCTTGCCCTCGAGCTGGATTTCGGCGTTGTTGAGGTTTGCGTCAAAGTCCTTATAATATTCGCGCAGCACGTCCTTCCACGCCATCTTGCCGGCCTCGATCTTGTCGAGATCCGTCTCCATATTGGCGGTGAACTTCAGATCGACGATGTTGCGGAAATATTCCTCCATCATCTCGGTCACGACGATGCCGAGATTTGTCGGGCGCAGGTAGCGCCCCTCCTTGACGACATAGTTGCGGCTGAGGATGGTCGAGATCGTCGGCGCGTACGTGGACGGACGGCCGATGCCCTTTTCCTCCATGGCGCGGATGAGCGTCGCCTCCGTGTAGCGGGCGGGCGGCTGTGTGAACTGCTGCTCTTTCGTGACCTGCTTGAGGTCCACGGCGTCGCCCTGCTTGAGCGACGGCAGCGGACGGCGCACCTCGCTCGTCTCCTCGTCCTTTGCCTCTTCATACACGGCGGTGTAGCCCGCGAACTTCTGCTCGGAGTAGTTGGCGCGGAAGAGATAGCCCGCGCTGCCGGCATCCACGACAACATTATCGTACACGGCATTGGACATCTGGCAGGCGGTGAAGCGGCCCCAGATGAGCCGGTAGAGCCGGTACTGCTCGGGCGTGAGGTCGTGGCGCACGCGGTCCGGCGTGAGCGTGACGTCCGTCGGACGGATGGCCTCGTGCGCGTCCTGCGCGCCGGCCTTGGTCTTATATGTGCGCGGCTTGCCGGGATGGTACTCCGGGCCGTAGTGCTCGACAATAAAGGATTGTGCAGCGGCGAGCGCCTCGTCGGACAGGCGCTGTGAATCGGTACGCATATAGGTGATGAGACCGATCGTGCCGCGGTCAGTGATGTCCACGCCCTCATAGAGCTGCTGCGCGACCGACATGGTGCGCCGCGGCGTCATGCCCAGGCGGCGGGAAGCCTCCTGCTGCAGGGTCGAGGTGATGAACGGGGGCGACATTCTCCGTTCAGCGAACGGACGGCGGCGAAGCGGCCGCTGTCGATCTCCGGGCCGCCGGGCGGGGTGAAGCGGACCTCGTCCGGCCCGATCGTCGTGCCGGCCGGGGCGATCGGCTCCGGCGGCGGATTGAACGGCGGAATATCCGCCGCGGCTGCCGCGGCCAGCGTGAACACGGCCGCTCCGGCTGCGAGAAAAGTCCTGATCATACGCTTCTTCTGCTCCTTGAACTGCTGGATTATTTCGTTTCGGCTTCTATAATTATAGTGTCCTTCATCACGGAAAGCAATGGGATTTCCGGTGTATTCATGGTACTTTCGGGGCTGCCGGAAGAATTGATCAGCAAATGGAGATAGGCACGGTCTTCCTGACTCTGGCGCAGCGTCCTTCGATCAGGTCGATGAGGCCGCTG
>OGKG01002444.1_pt1 | contig 19441 bp, 11 predicted proteins | sample 1572201 | NCBI WGS metagenome assembly OGKG01 (sample SAMEA2582146, study PRJEB24529) | metagenome | biome: Human gut stool | place: China | collected 2011 | reverse complement strand
TTTAAAGAAATTATAATAATAAATATAATTTTTCTTAATATTTTATGATAATTTGCTAAAAAGAAATGTCTTTAAAAGGACATTATAGTTCCTGGGATATCACGACTTGCTACATTTAGTTTTAGTGAGTTTTCATTATAATTACTATTTGATATAATTTCATCTACAACGGTTTTATATGCTAGTTCTGGGAAATTGCTTTCTTTACTTAAATGGCCTAGTGTTGCTTGTTGAAGCCCAGATTGCAATAAATGAGCAATTGTTTTTCCAGCTGTTTCGTTTGGCAAGTGACCATTTGGACCTGCTATTCTTGTTTTTAATATGTAAGGATATCTAGAAAATTTTAATATTTCTGGATCATAATTTGATTCTAATAATACAAAAATGCTATCTTCTAGATTTTTTAGTATTCCATTTGTCATATGTCCTATATCTGTTGCAATGCTGATTTTCTTATTGTCTTTAAAAATGTTAAAGCCACAAGGGTTGGCTGCATCATGTGGTATTGCAAATGGTTTTATTTGTAAATCACCGATTTCAAATTTTTCTTCTATTTTTATGTTTTTGATATTTTTTTCTGCTATTTTTTCTTTTTGCTTAGGCATTGCATCTAAAGTTTTTTGATTTACATATACAGGCAAATCGAATTTTTTTGCAAATGTTCCTAGACCTTGAACATGGTCTGTGTGTTCGTGTGTGATTAGTATTCCGTTAATAGAAGCAGGGTCAATAGATAAATTTGTTAGAGCTGTTTCTATTTTTTTACTACTGACACCTGCATCTATTAATAATTTTGTATTTTCTGTTTCTACTAATAAACTGTTTCCACTGCTTCCGCTGTATAAACTACAAAAATTAAACATGATTGTTTTCTTCCTTTGATTATTCTTCTACTCTTTTAATATTTGCACCTATTTTTCTAAATTTTTCTTCTATTTTTTCATAACCTCTATCAATATGTGATAAGTTATAAACTTCAGTTGTTCCGGTTGCAGAAACACCTGCTATGATTAATGCAGCACCAGCTCTTAAATCTGTTGAATAAACAGGAGCACCAAATAATTCATCTACACCTTCAAATATTGCAGTTTTTCCTTGTGGAGTTATTTTTGCTCCCATATTGTTTAATTCTGCTGTATATTGAAATCTAGATTCCCAGATACTTTCATTTATAATGCTTGTACCATTAGCTGTAGCTAAAACAACACCCATTTGAGGTTGTAAGTCTGTAGGAAATCCTGGGTAAGGTAATGTTTTTATATTTGTTTTATTTGGTCTTTTACTATACCAAACTCTTATACTATCTCCATAATCTTCAACATTTCCGCCAATTTCTAATATTTTTGCTGTTAATGCTTCTAAGTGTTTTGTTATACAATTTTTAATTAATAAATCGCCTTTTGAAGCAATTGCTGCAAGCATAAATGTTCCAGCTTCAATCTGATCTGGTACTACAGAGTATGTAGCATTTCCATGTAATTTTTCAACACCAGTAATTTTTATAACATCTGTACCAGCACCTCTAATATCTGCTCCCATTGTATTTAAGAAATTTGCAACATCAACAACATGAGGCTCTTTTGCAGCATTATCTATTGTTGTTACACCTTTAGCTAAAACTGCAGATAGCATGATATTAATTGTTGCACCAACAGAAACAATATCCATATATACAGAACTTCCAACTAGTTTATCTGCTTTTGCATGAATTTTTCCTTTTTCTACTGTTACAGTAGCCCCTAATTGTTCAAAACCTTTTATATGTTGGTCAATAGGTCTTGCACCTAAATTACAACCACCAGGCATTCCAACTTCAATTTCACCTTTTCTTCCAAGCATTGCACCAATTACATAGTAAGATGCTCTAAATTTGCTTGTTAAGTCTAATGGCGCTTGAGTTGTAATAATATTTCTAGTATCTACTGTTATTTCATTTGGAGTATTCCATGTTATTTTTGCTCCTAATTTTTCTAGAATTGTGCAGCATATTTGAACATCACTTATATTTGGTAAGTTATTAATTGTACAAACACCATCTATAAGTAATGTTGCTGGTAATATTGCTATTGCTGCATTTTTTGCTCCATTTATTTCAACCTCACCTTTTAAAGGTGTAGGACCTGTTATTACTAATTTTTCCAATTGAATTCCTCCTAGCTAGGTATAAATATTTGCTTAAAATATATCATAAACTAGAGAGTATTGCAATAGCTAATCTTTAATTTTTAGCAGTAACTAGTCCAGAATTTGCAAACATTTCTAATAATTTAAATTTGAATTTAATTCCGTAATCTGAATCGTTTGAAATTAATGAATATTCTTCATCTGATAAATTATTTTTTAGGTCCGCTTTTGATTCTTCTGGAACTATACCTGAAGAGATATCTACAAAGCAAAGAGAAGGAAACATTACACACCACCAGTTTCTTCCTTTTGCTTCTCCAATTTCGACTTTTAAAGCATCATAAAAACCGGCAGGCAAAGATATATCTCCATATTGTTTTGTAGGAAATTCAAAATTTCCAATTTCTATATTTACATTATAAGAGTAACCTTCATTATTAATTGTTTGAATAGCTACGTTTTTAAATTCTTCTTGATGTTGGGTTACAATTTCTATAGCTTCTTTTTTGGATGTACAATTGCTACATAAATTATTCATATATGCTAATAAACTATCTCTTACTTTATATTTTAGATTTTGGTCTTCATCACTATTACTGTTAGCTATTACATGAAGTCTAAAAACACTTTCTGCTATATCAGAAGAGGTTGTTTCAGCATAAGATATTGCACATATTCCTGTATATAATATAAGTAGTAGAGTTAAGATAAGTGTCATTTTAAATTTGGGATTTTTAATAAATTTTAAAAAATTTTTCATAGGTTACCTCCAATAAACTTTTTTGTTAAAAAATTCTTTTATTTAAGTATTTACCATTTTTATTAAAATATACATATTTCCTAAAATGTCGAAAAAACACGATGAAATATTCCTGAAATATTCTTGAAATAATATTGACATATAAAAAGAAAAATGGTAAAATTTACCAGTAGTCAAAAATAAGAGAATCTAAAGAAAAAATTAGTGTTTGAAACTGAAAGGGTTGAGAAATTAATGTTAAAAAAAGATAAAACTAAAGAAAAAAATTGTTTATTTTTTGCAAGTGATTACCACTTTGAGATGATAAGTTTACCTTATATTAATAAGAGTATAAAAAACAATAAAGAAGTTATTGTGATTTCAGAAAATAATTTAGAAAACACAATTAATAAATTATTGTTACAAGTTAATTTAGAAGATGATGAAAAAGATAAAATATTAAAAATTGATTGGAAGAATAATGACTTTGATAAATTTAAAGAAATAAAAGAAGCTGACAAAGAAAAAAGAAATACTATTGTGTTTATAAAGGGAAAAGAAAATTATATAAAAAATGTTAATAAAAACTTAGAAAATTGGATTAAAGATGATAATAAAATTGAAATTATAGATTGCTATGATATTAATGAAATTGAAGAAAATGTAGAAGAAATTACAAAAAAATATAATAATATATTAGTAACTGCTGGTATGAAAAAATTATAAAATTTTATGTAATACTTGATAAATTTTAAATTATGGTGTATAAATATATAAAAAATTGCAATAGTAAAGGTTGAAAGGATATGAAAATATGGAACGTACATTAGAAGAAGCAAAAAGTATATTAAAAAAATATAATCAAGAACATATTTTAAATGGTTATGATAATTTAGATGAAAATAAAAAACAAGTATTATTAAATCAAATTTTTGATACAGATTTTGAATTAATAAAAAGTTTATATGCCAATACAAAAAAACAATTAGATAATAATGATGATAAAATAGAACCAATGGATTATATGGACAAATTTAAATTAAATGAAAAATATAAATATTATGAAAACATTGGAAAAGATGCAATTAAACAAGGAAAGCTTGCTGCTGTTACAATGGCTGGTGGTCAAGGAACAAGACTTGGACATAATGGACCAAAAGGAACATATGATATAGGACTTGACTCACATAAATCTTTATTTGAGTTATTAGCAGATGCTTTAAAAGAAGAAGGAAAAAAATATGATGTAACAATTCCTTGGTTTATTATGACTAGTAGAGAGAATAATGCAGAAACAGTTGAATTTTTTGATAAACATAAATATTTTGGATATCAAAAAGATAAAAATATTTTCTTCTTTATTCAAGGTGAATTACCGATGGTTGATACAGAAGGTAAAATACTAATTGGAGAAGATGGACTTATTAAAAAAGCAGCAGATGGGCATGGAGGAATTTATGAATCACTAGTAAAAAATGGAATGACAGAGAAAATGAGACAATTAGGAGTAGAATGGGTATTTATTGGTGGTGTAGATAATTGTTTAGTAAAAATGGTTGACCCTGTATTAATGGGAATAGCTATAGATAAAAAAGTTACAGTTGCTTGTAAATCAATTGTAAAAGCAAATCCTCATGAAAAAGTAGGAGTATTTTGTAAAAGAAATGGAAAACCAAGTGTTATAGAATATTCAGAAATTACAGATGAAATGGCAGAAGCTGTTGATGAAAATGGAGAGCTTTTATATGGAGAATCTCATATTTTATGCAATTTATTTAATATAGAAGCAATAGAAAGAATGGGAGCAAATCCATTACCATATCATAGTGCTTATAAAAAAGCTAAATATATTGATAAAGATGGAAATTTAGTTGTTCCAACATCTCCAAATGCATATAAATTTGAAGCATTTTTATTTGATGCTTTTGGTAAAGTTGATGATATGGCAATATTAAGAGTTAAAAGAGAAGAGGAATTCGCACCTGTAAAAAATTCAGATGAAGCGGGTGTTGATTGCCCTAGCACAGCTAGAGAGTTGTATGAAAAATTCTATCATTTAAAATAAAATAAAAAGTTGTAAAATGTGAGAAATGTTTTACAGCTTTTTTATTATAATAAGCAAATAATTTTATAAAAACCCCTTTATTTATTTTGCAATTAGTGTTATTATAAGCATACCAAAACAAGTTGTCAAAAAAGGGCGTCCCAGATGACAACGGAAGAAAGGATTGATAAAATGAAGGATTATTTAAAAGAATATCAAAATTGGTTAGAAAGTCCAGATTTTGATGAAGAAACTAAAAATGAGTTGAAATCTATAAAAGATGATGAAAAAGAAATAGAAGACAGATTTTATAAAGAATTAGAATTTGGTACAGCTGGACTTCGTGGAGTTATTGGAGCTGGAACAAATAGAATGAATAAGTATACTGTTGGAAAAGCAACACAAGGATTAGCAAATTATATATTAGAACAAGGAACACAAGATAAAGGTGTTGCAATAAGTTATGATTCAAGAAAAATGTCAAAAGAATTTAGTAGACAAACAGCATTAATATTAAATGCAAATGGAATAAAAACATATTTATTTGAAAGTTTAAGACCAGTTCCAGAATTATCTTTTGCAGTAAGAGAATTAAAATGTACAGCAGGAATAATGATTACAGCAAGTCATAATCCACCAAAATATAATGGTTATAAGGTTTATTGGGATGATGGAGCTCAAATAGTTAGCCCAAGAGATAAAGATATAATTGGAAAAGTAAGAGCTGTTGCAGAATATAGTGAAATTAAAGAAATTTCTAAAGAAGAGGCAATTGAAAAAGGATTATTTAATCTTGTTGGAACAGAAATGGATGATAAATATATAAATACTTTAAAATCATTAATATTAAATCCAGAAGTTGTTAAAGAACAAGGTAAAAAATTAAAAGTAGTATATACACCATTACACGGAACAGGAAATATGGTTGCAGAAAGACTTTTAAAAGAAATTGGTATTGAAAATTTATATGTTGTTCCAGAACAAAAAGAACCAGATGGAAACTTCCCAACAGTTGATTATCCAAATCCTGAAGATAAAAAGGCATTTAAATTAGCTCTAGAATTGGCTAAAAAAGTAGATGCAGATGTTGTTCTTGCTACAGACCCTGATGCTGATAGATTAGGAATTTATGCAAAAGATACAAAAACAGGTGAATATATGACATATACAGGAAATATGTCAGCATTATTAATTGCAGAATATAGAATTTCTCAAATGCAAGAAAAAGGTCTTTTACCAGAAAAAGGAATGTTTGTTACAACAATAGTTTCTTCTGATTTAGCAAAGGCAATTGCTTCAAATTATAATTTGGATTGTTTTGAAGTTTTAACAGGATTTAAAAATATAGGTGCTGTTATGAAAAGAGAAGAAGAAAAGACCGATGGAGATAAATATGTATTTGGATTTGAAGAAAGTTATGGATGCTTAATTGGTGATTATGCAAGAGATAAAGATGGTATTGCAGCAGTAATGGCTTTATGTGAAGCAGCTTGTTATTATAGAGCAAAAGGAGAGACTTTATGGGATCAAATGAACAATATATATGAAAAATATGGTTACTATAAGGAAACTCAAGTTTCTATAGTTCTTGAAGGAGCAGAAGGTGCTGAAAAAATCCAAGAAATGATGTCAAATATGAGAAACACATCAATTGAAGAAATTGGAAAATATAAAGTATTAGAATTTAAAGATATTGATAGAGATTATGTTAAAAACATGGTAACTGGAGAAGAAAGTAAATCTGGATTACCAAAATCTAATGTTTTATATTATGGATTAGAAGATAATAGTTGGTGCTGTGTTAGACCTTCTGGAACAGAACCAAAAATTAAATTATATATGGGAATTAAAGGAAAATCTGAAGAAGATGCAGATCAAAAATTAGAAGAATTAAAAAATGCAATGGTTGCAATTGTAAAATAATAGAAAAAGGAATTAAGGAGAATATCTCTCTTTAATTCCTTTTTAATCCTTGTTTTTTACTTTCCAATCTGGAAGATTTCTTTGAATTGCTCCAAAGAGGTTAGCTCTAATCATAGGAATATTTTTTTGAAGTGAAAAAATCATTAGTCTCATATCTTCTCTTTTTGATGTACCATCCATAGGGCAAACTTTTGGCATAACTGTTAAATTATTTTTCTTAACAAAACGTTTTGTTTCTTTTTCAGGAGTATAAACTAGAGGTCTAATTAGTGTAATACCAGTTCTATCCATATGGCTAACAGGAGAAAAAGTTCCTATACTACCAGTATAAAATAGATTTAGTAAAAAAGTTTCTAAAACATCATCTTGATTATGTCCTAAGGCAATTTTATTACATCCTTCTCTTACAGCAACAGAATTTATTGCACCTCTTCGTAAATTAGCACATAAAGAACATGGATTTTTTTCTTTTCTTATATCAAATACAATTTCCTTAGCATGAGTTTTTTCAATAAATAACGGAATTTCTAAGTTATCACAAAGGTTTTGCAATAAAGTTGTATCAAAAAATTCAAAACCCGGATTTATACTAATTGCAATTAATTCGAACTTTTTAGGATAAAATCTTTGTAATGCTTTAAAAGCGTGTAACAAAGTAATAGAATCTTTTCCGCCAGAAAGGCAAATTGCTATTTTATCATTTTCTTCGATCATATTATATTCTTCAATTGCTTTTCTCATATAACTTAATATTCTTTGCATAATTTCCTCCACAATTTTTTATTAATATTATATCATTTCTTGTCAAGTCTTACGTAAATAGGGAAAAAAGGACGTCCCCATTTCCCTAAATTTTTTATGTAACAAAAATGTAATAAAAACTTAATTTTAGAAAGTGAAAATTGCTCAAGTGAGCTTCCCTAAAGAAAAAAAGTACGAATTTTGTAATATTTTATTTTTGGAAAATACTGAGTGTTGAAATTATATATAAATATAAGTAAAATAAAATTACTATAATAGGGTAAATATAGGAGGAAAAGGAATGAAGGAAGTATTGAAAAAAATTGTAACAATGTTTTTGGTGATGATGTTATTAATAAATAGCTCAGCTATGTTGATAATATCAGAGGCAGTTGATGAAATACAAATTTTAACTAACAACAAAAATGTGCAATTTATAGCATATTTTGAAGATGATAGTGGAAATAGAGTTTCAAAAATCAGTAAAGAATTAAATAGTTATGACATGAAATTGTATTTAGAGTTGAGTGTTGAAAAGGAAGGGTACTTAGAAAATGCTAAGATAACACTAAAAAATAACAATTTTGTTTTTGATACTCAAAATCAAATAGATGGAATAAGTCAAATAAGTGAAGATAGCTTAAATGTTGATTATATTGGTGCTGGTGAAAACAAGAAAATTGAAATAAAAGTAAAAGCAAAAAGAGATGAAAGCTATAATTTGGACTTATTAGAACAAGAAACACAAATTGAATTAAAAGCTAATTACGTAAATAGTCAAAGTAGCAACACAGAAATAACAACAACAAGAAGAGTTCAATGGGAACAAACCTCCCCATATAATGATGAAAATAGTGGTGTAGAAATAAATCAAAAAGTAATAACAAATACAAATGCAATTTATGATGGACAAGAAAAAAGAATATTACAACTTGAAGTAGAAAACAAATTAAATGGAAATGAATATCCAGTAAAAAATACAAAGTTAGAATTAGCTATACCAAAAGTAAATGGAGAAAATCCAGAAAAAGTATTAGTAAATTCAATACAAAGAGGTCTAACAACAACAAAAGAGTTAACTAAAGAAGATTATAATTACGATAAAGTAACAGAAAAATTAGTAATAAATAGTGCAAATGAAGCAACAGAAGAAAATACTGTAGAATGGAAGCAAGATGGAGAAGATAAATATATAGTAACATATATATTTAACAAAGTTGATAATATAGAAGAACAAGAATTAAATGCCAAAATAGAATTAAATTTATATGATTCTAAAAACACAAAAATAACAGCTGAAAATTCAATTGAGTTAGACCAAGAAGAAAAAAATTCAATAATATCAACAGAAATATTAAATGCAGAAGATGAAATTTATAAAGGAAAATTATACGAAGAAAAACAAAGAGAAATAACAGAAAATGTAAAAATAAATGTAAATTGTTTAAAGGTTATGGCAAATATTGAATTGCAAGAAGAATCAAATAAAAACTTAGAAACAAAACAAATAAGCATTGACAAAAATAATATGCTAGAAATTCTAGGAGAAGAAGGCATTATAGAAGTATTAGATTCAAATACAGAAAATAAAATAGCAGAAATAAACAAAGATACAGAAGCGGATGAAAACGGTGATATAGAAATAAAAACAAATGATGTAGATGCTATAAAAATAAAAACAAGTGAACCACAAAAAGTAGGAACGATAAATATAAAAGCAATAAAGATAATTAAAGAAGAACAAGAAAATAAAATAAAACAAATGCAAGAAATATCATATGCAATAGTAGGAAAAAATATAAATAAAGTTGAAACAAAAATAAAATTAAATGAAACACAAACAGATGCAGTTTTGGAGATAAACAAAGATTCATTAAATATAATGCAAGAAAATGAAATAGAAGCAAAAGTGATTTTAAAAGAAAACTCAGAAGCAAATGATTTATATAAAAATCCAACAATTGAAATTGAACTACCAGAACAAGTAGAACAAGCAGAAATAACAAATATAAATAAAATGTATGCAGACAATTTTAATATAAGTAAATATGATATTGAAGAAAAAAATGGAAGAAAAATAATAAGAGTAAAATTAGTTGGCGAAGACACAAAATATGTAGAAAATATTATATGTGGTCCAACAGTTGTACTAAATTTAAAATTAACCTTAAATAAATTAGCAAAAACTTCAACAGAAAAAATAAAAATGAATTATACAAATGAAAAAGCAAAAGGTTATAAAGATAATGCACAAACTGGAACAGAAGAAAAAGAAATACAAATAACATCACCAACAGGAATAATAACAACAAATAAAATAAAAGAATTAAATGTAAATACAATTGGTGAAGAAGAAAATAAAAATGTAAAAATAGAAGTTGGACAAGAAGAAAAACAAGCAACTGTAGAAAAAGAAGTAATAAATAATACTGGAGATAAAGTAGAAAATGTAGTTATATCAGGAAGATTTGCTACAGATGGAAAAGACAACAATATGGGAATTGCACTAGCAAGTACAATAGGAGTAAGTGGAATAGACAATGCAAAAGTATATTATACAGAAAAAGAAGATGCAACAGAAGATTTAAATGATTCAAATAATGAATGGACAACTGAGGCTTCAACTAATGCAAAAAATTATATGGTTGCAATTGATAAGATGGAAACAACAGATGTAGCTAATATCACTTACAAAGAAAAAATCCCATCAAGCTTAGAGTATAATAAAAATGCAGTTGAAACATATGCAATTACATATGATGAAAATTCAAATGGAACAAGTCAACAAGTAAATGGAACAAATGTAAATCTAACTACAGGAACAGGTCCTGATTTAAATGTAACATTAACAGCACAAGTTGGTGGAGACGATATTGCAAATGGAGATGAAGTAAAACAAGGAGAAGTTATAAAATATATTGTGAAAGTAACTAATAACGGAACTGAAGAGGCTGAAAATGTAACTGTTAAAGGTTTAGTTCCTGATGGAACAGTATATTTAGGAATAGTAGATGATTATGTTTATAATTATGACCAATATTATAATGAAGAACCAAATAAAAAAGAATATGATGAGAGAATTAGTAAAATTGGTGTAGGAGAAACAAAAGAAATATCTTATGAAGTTCGTGTAAAAAATGAAAACGATGTAGTAGGAAATAGCGGAACAAATAAAATTACAATTAATTATAATGATATAGTTAAAGAAAGTAATGAAATGAAAGTAAAATATGCACTTGGTAAAATAAGAGTGACTGTGAAATGTGTACAGTCCTTAAGTGTAGATATAAATGAACATGATACTATAAAATATCAAATAATAATAGAAAATATGACAGATGAAAATATAGAAAATTTAGAAGTCTTAGAAGAACATTCAGATTATATGAAATTGACAAAATTATGGCAAAATGCTATAACTCATAAAGTTGATGAAGGAACAACTGAAGAAGATAAAGATGCAGAGGAAGAATATAAAGAAAATATAGTAAATAATGAAGGTAAATATTATATAAAAACTTTACCTGTTGGAAAAACCATTATATTAGGAGCAAATTACAGATGTGGACTAATAAAAGAAGAAAATTTTGCAGAGGTTAAATATGTAATAGCTAATGGTAATATTAAGTATAGATCCAATATAGTTTATAAATTAGCCAATCCTACAAAATATATAGAAGTTAATCAAACATCAAAAACAGAAGGTGAATACGTAAAAATAGGGGATACTATAGAATATGTTTTAAATATCACAGGTTATAATATAAATGGTAGTGAAGAAGTAAGGGTTTCAGATACTTTGCCAGGTGAATTAAAACTTCAAAAAGTATACATTGGAAATAAAGAAATAACAGATTATAATTATGGAAGTGATAAAATATTAAGTTTTAAAACTAATATTAAAGAGGGAGAAAATCAACCGATAAAGATTATTGCTAAGATAAATTATCAAGAAAATTTAACAGAAGATATTGAGATATTACATAAATTTGATTTGGGTTTTGGGGTGGATTTTTATCATACTAATATAATAAAAAATATATTACAAAAAAATAAACAAACAGAGCCAGATAATCCAAATAATCCTAATAAACCAGACAGCCCAGACAATCCAGATAATCCAGATGAACCCAATAACCCTACAACAGAAAAATATACAATAACAGGAATTGCATGGGATGATGAAAATGAAAATGGTATAAAAGACGAAAATGAAAAATTATTACAAAATATACCAGTATATTTATATAATATAAAAACAAATAAATTAGTATCAAATGCTAATTTATATACAGACACAACAGGAAAATATCAAATAGATAATGTAGAAAAAGGTGAATATTTAGTATTATTTGATTATGATACTTCAAAATATAAATTGACAACGTATAAGGTGAATGGAGTACAAGAAAGTAAAAATTCAGATGTTATTGTTGGAAAAATAACAATAAATGGAGAAGAAAAAAGTTATGCTGTATCAGATAAAATATCAATAACAGATAGAAGTATTGCAAATATAAATATAGGTTTAATAGAATTAAAAACAGTAGATGTAAAAATACAAAAAAGTATAAAAAGAGTAATTACACAAGATTCTACAAATACTACAGCTTATGAATATAATGCAGAAAATTTAGCAAAAGTTGAATTAAATGCAAAAAAAGTAGCTGGAACAACAGTTATTGTAGAGTATGAAATAAAAATAACAAATGTTGGTGAAGTTGATACATATATAAGAAAAATTAAAGATTATATGCCACAAGATATGGTATTTAAATCAGAATTAAATAAAGACTGGTACATAAATGGTAAAGATTTATATACATCAACATTGTCAAATAAAAAATTAAAGGCAGGGGAAACTGTAACAATTAATTTGACATTAACTAAAGGAATGACAGCTTCAAATGTAGGATTAATAAACAACAAAGCTGAAATTTCAGAGATTTATACAGAAGATGAATTAAAAGAAAATAATATTGAAAATAATGTAGATAATGCACAATTAATAGTAAGTATAAAAACCGGAACATTTATTATGTATTCAGTAATTGCGGTATTGGTATTAGCTTTAGTATTAATATGTATGTTTTATATTATAAGAAAGAAGAATATTTAGGAAAGGAGGGAAAAGAATGAAAGGTAGAAATTTAAGAATTATTACTTCTGTAATATTGATGTTAATATTAATAATTACAGTAGAAATTAAAGTTTTTGCAAATTGGGATCCATCTGGATTGCAAATTGGAGATGAATTAGATTTATCATATTATGAATTGGATAATGATGATGTTGGTGGACAAATTACTTTAGATGGAGATACGTATTGGTCTAACGAAGGTCAAACAGAAAATATATTTTGTATTCAAAATGGTCAAGATTTACCGGCAAGAGGCACTGCAACAGTAAAAGGAATAATTAATATTGAAGATGATGGTGTTATAGTCAATGGTGGAGAAAAAAAGAAATATGAAGAATTTTCTAATGATCAAAAAAGTGAAATATTTAGAATGGCATATATATTAGACCAAAAAGGTGGGCACAGTAAAGTATTAAGCAATAAAGATTATGGTTATGATCCTTCAGAAAAACAAAAAGCGGTTTGGCAAAATATAGGAGCATTTTTAGATGCAGTTGATTTTAGTATGGCGACTAGTTCAGGAGGAAATACGTCTGATTGGACTAATAGTGAAAACACTATAAATTATATGAATAAAGCTCTAAGTTATGTTAATAATGGAAGTAACCTCTTAAAAAGAAATAAAGATGTTAAGAATGTAAAAATAAATGATTTTAATTATAATAATGCTATGTATATGAAAATAGGACCATTTAATTATTCATATTCTGATAAAATAGAGGCTTTAACATTAAAAGATGGGGATGGCAATGAAATTGGTAATTTAAAATATGGATGTTATGATGGAGATAATTTTGTTGTTAGTGACTCAAAAGATAATATAAAATCAGGTGAAGATTTCTATATATTGATTAGTAAAGAACAAAAAATTGAAAAAATTGGTAAATTTAACATATCATGTTCTGGTGAAAGTTTTATAGAAGCTACAGCATATTTATTAGAAACTGATGAAAATGTACAAAATATAATGACAACAGCAACAGATACTAAAGATATGAATAACAGTGATGAAATGGAATTAAATATAGACGTTACAGGAAGCCTAGAAATACAAAAAATAGATTTTCAATCAAAAAATGGAATACCAAATGTCCAAATACAAGTAAAAAGAAATTCAGACAACAAATGGGTAATAGGTAATTCAAATGGTGAAATAAGTTATATTGGTGAATATGATGGGGTTCCAGAAGGATGGCATAAAATATTTACAACTGACAAAGATGGAAAAATATTAATTAACGGCTTATATCAAGGTGAATATACAGTTACAGAAATAAATAACCCAAATAGTGCATATGTAACAAGACCACAAATATCTGAAAAAACAAAAATAGAAGCAGTAAAAACATCAAAGGTAAAAATAAATAATCAACGTATTATAAACTTGAAAATAGTAAAAAAAGATGAAAATTCAGATGCTAAATTACCAAATGTAAAATTTAAAATTAAAAGAAAATCAGATAATAAGTTTATAAATAAATCATCTACAGGAAGTATAACTTATGTTGATGAAAATAGTGCGACGGAATTCTATACAGATATTAATGGAGAAATCTTAGTTGAAGGAATAACAGCAGACAAATATGTAGCAATTGAAATAGAAAATCCTAATAAAGGTTATGAAAAAAATCCAAGTGCAGAATTTGAATTAGACGTAAATGGAAATGCAAATTTAAATAGAGAAACAATTATTAAAGATATAACAAATAAAAGAAAATATATTGATCTTTCGGGATATATTTGGAAAGATGTTCATGAAGGAAAACAAACATCAAGAAATGACTTATATAAAGATGGTGGCTATGATGAAAATGATGAAGCATTTAATGGAATAACAGTTAGACTAAAAGATAAAGATGAAAATACATTAAAAGAAACAAAATCATCAGAAAGAGGATTATATAATGAAATAAATGGTGGTGAATATATCTTTGAAGATATTGAAATCAAAAAATTAGGAGAATATTATATTGAGTTTGAATATGATGGATTAATTTATCAATCAGTTGCAATAAATATAAATAAGAATAATGGTTCAAAATCAACAGACAAAGTAGAAAGAGATATATTAGACAGAAACTTTACAAGTGTTGAAGCAACAGGAGAAAATAGAGTAAATGTAAACAATAAATATTCAATAGGATATACAAATACTAAAGACCACGTTGCAAGAATAAATGATAGTTCATCATGTACATTGCATGCAAATACAAAAGATGCAAATTATACAATAACATATACAGACAATGACTATAAAAACGGAAAAACAGAAATAAGATACATAAATTTAGGATTATATGAAAAAACACAAGCAGATTTAGCAATTGCTCACGATTTAGATAATATAGATGTTGGAGTAAATGGATATTGGCATATTTATAAATATGGAAAAAGATTAAATGCTTCAGGAGAAATACCAGATAACTCAGATTCTTGGAATATTGGAGTGAAATTTAAAAATAGATTTACTCAAACATATAATAGAGCAATATATGATGCTGATGTAAATTATCAAACAAAGGATAAATCAAAAGAATTACAAGTATATTTAACATATAAGATAGCAATAAGAAATGAATCATCATATTTAACAAAAGCAAATAGTGTGGTAGATTATTTTGATAATCGTTATGAATTAGTAGCGGCCGGAACAGGAATTGATGGACAAAATAATATAACAGGAAACTTAAATATAGCTTCAAATGTAAAATATAATGATGAATACAATAAGGCTATAATAGATACAAATAGTGTTGTAAAATCTGGAGAATCAAATTATATATATGTACAATATAAATTAAATAGAGAAGCGGTATTACAAATACTACATAATAAAGAAACATTATATAGTACAGTAGAAATAAATTCATATACAGTATACAAAGATAATAATGGAAATACAGTAGCAGCAGTAGATGTTGACTCAGTACCAGGAAATATGAAGATAGGAAATGTTGACACATACGAAGATGATACAGATGCAGCCCCACCAGTTTTAATAAAACCACGTGATGCAAGAAAAATTACTGGAACAGTATTTGTCGATAGTACAACAGGAGAATTAAAAACAGGAGAAATAAGACAAGGAAACGGACAATTTGATAATGGTGAAAACACAGTATCAGGAGTAAAAGTTACATTACACGAATTAAATAATTCAATACCAGATAAGAAGGTAGACACAAAAGCAGATGGTAGCTATGAATTTGACGAATATATACCAGGCCAATATATAATAACATATACATGGGGAGACAAAGAATATAAGGTACAATACTATAAAGGAACAGTATATGATACAAGCAGAGACCAAAACAATAAAGAATGGTATAAAGATGCGGTAGATACAAGAAAAACAGATGCTATAGACAATTACGAAGAAAGAAAAGCAATAGACAAAGAAGTAGCAAATATAACAAATCATACAGTTGGAGAAGAAGTATCAAAGGCATATAATGGAGAACAAAGTGCAATAACAATAACAAAAATGAATTCAGTAACACCAACAATGGAATTTGGTGTAGAATATGAAACAACTATAACAGATGGAACAGCAGACAAAGTAGAATTTATAGTAAAAAATGTTGACTTTGGAATAGTAGAAAGAGCAAGACAACAATTAGATTTACAAAAACGAGTAAGTACATTTAAGGTAACATTAGCAAATGGTCAAGTATTAGCAGATGCTAAAGTTACAGAAGATGGAAAACTAGAAGGAACAACAAACCATATGACATATATGGGACCATCTACAAGTGGAAATGGATATGTAAAACTAGAAACAGATGATGAATTAATCGAAGGAGCAACATTAAATATAACATATCAAATAAAAGCTATTAACCAAAGTGAAGTAGACTATATGTCAGAAAACTACTATAAATATGGAATTAAGGAAGGAAATATTGCAACATTAACACCATCAGCAGTAGTAGATTATCTAGACAAAAACTTAGGATTTGTAGAAGATAATAATAGAGATTGGAAACAAATTACAAGTGAAGACTTAGAAAAATTAAATGCAGTAAAAGTTGGAGATACAGAATACTTAAATAATAAGAAAATATTATATACAGAAGCAACAGCAAAAGCATTAAAACCAACAGAAAATGTATTAGTAGGATTAAATGTTTCTAAATTATTAACATCATCAGAAGACTTAACATTTAATAATGATGCAGAAGTTGCAAAAATAACACCTCCAGGTAATCCACCAGTAGTTCCACCAGAATATCCACCAGTAGTTCCAGCAGAAGACATAATAATTGTACCAAGCACTGGTGCTAACATGAATTACTTATTACCAACAATCGTTGGAATGGTTTCATTAGTGATATTAGGTGTTGGAGTATTTGTTATTAAGAAAAAAGTTATTGACAATAAATAAAAAATAAACCTAGCTTAGGCTGGGTTTATTTTTAAAATTATACTATTATAATAATTTCTAACATAATATGTTCTTTAGTATATTCTTATGCTTTTTGAGTATCAATATAATTTTGAATTGCAATCTTATAAAATTTTTATTTTAAGCCATACGCATATGCTTCTACAAAACCACCTGATCCGGTTTGTGAATTTTTTATTTCGATAGTATCACCTTTTTTTATATAATAATTTATTGGAGCATATAAAGCTCCTCCATAAACTTCCCTTATTTGACCAACATCTACAGAATTTATTAAAATATTTATGGCATTTCCGTTGTTACAACCTATACGTCCTAAAATTGCACAATCTTCAGTTGCTGTATATGAATAAGAATCATTACACCAGTCAGTGCTTTTTCCAACACAACCTATAATATTAGAAGTATCTAAAAAAATTTTAGAACTTGATGTCTCTCTGCTTCCATTTGTAGAAATTATAATTTGATTTTCATAATCTTCTAATGTTTCATTTTCTAATTTTTGTGCTTCTTTACTTTTTTGTTTTGCAAGATTTATTTTGTAAAATAACCCTGTTTGTGTTAATGCTGTTATTGCAACTCCTGCTAAAATTAATAAAATAATTATTGTAATTACAAGAGCTACCAATGTTATTCCACTTTTATTTTTCATTTGTTTTTCCTCCCTTATATTAATCTAGAAACTTAACTAAAAAGAGTAAAAAAATAACACTTTTATGTAAGAAGTGCTGAAATAATTATTAATCTAGAAACTTAATTAATATTTTTATATTAAAAATATAGCATAACAGTAATAAAAAATCAATAGCTATAAAAATAAAAATTTTCATTTAAATTTCTTTAAAAGTTAATAATAGAGTGTTTTTAAGATTTTAAAATTTAATTAAGTTTCTAGCTTAATATAAAGGAGGTAAAACAAATGAAAAACAGAAGGGGAATAACTTTAGTAGCTTTGACAGTAACAATAATAATTTTATTAATTATATCTGGTGTATCAATAACAGCACTAACTCAAACAAATCTATTCATAAATGCAAGAAAAGCAAAAGGTACTGCTGAAAATGCTCAAATAGATGAAAATAATAAATTGAAGGAGTATAACAACAATATTGAAATGTATATTTCAGCGAGTAATAGAGAAAGTGGTAATAGTCAATATAGCTTAGATGAAACAGAAATTGGTACATGGATAGATGGAAAACGATTATATAGAAAAGTTTTTGTTTTGGAAAATTTTAATATTAATGATAAAATAGATATTTCTAATTTGAATTATGATTATATAAGATTAAGTTCTAGAATAAAAACCACTGAAAATGTTTGGAGAGAAACTTTTTGTTATCCTGATGGAAACTGTTTTGTAGATTATATTGACGAAAATTCTCAAATAGGATTTAGTATTACAAGTCGTGCTGAAAGTTTTTACAATAATGGAACAGTATATTGTATTGTTGAATATACAAAAAAATAAATAAATGTCGAAAATTGCGATGAAAAGTATAATAAAAATACAATTTTTCATTGCAATATTCGGCATTTTATTGTATTATATAAACATTAGATATCTAAGTAATTTTAAATCAAAAATATTAATTCTAAGAAATTTTTATCTTAAATTAAAACTCAAATTTAAATTAAAAAATCAAAAGCATAAGGAGGAATAAAATTTGAAAGTTAATCAAGTGATTAATATTGACAAAACAAAAGAAAAAGATTATAATAAGACTAATCTAACTAATGAAGTAACTTTTACATACTATGATTATTTGAAATATAAACTGTTTAAAAAGATGCAAAAGGCTAAAAATACAACATTACATGAGCAAAAAGAAAAATATACAAGATTAGAACAACAAGAAAATAAAGTAAATAATGAACATGACAAAGTGTTTAGAAAAATACTATCAGACAAAATAGAAGTAACAAAATTCTTGAATGAGCAATTGAAAACAAACTTAAAACCAGAAGATATAGAACAATATAATTCAAGTTATATAAATACCCTAATGCAAAATGAAGAAGCAGATGTAGTATATAAATTAAAAAGCAAAAATGAATTTTTCTTGATAGAACATCAGTCAAAAGTAGATTATAGAATGCCATTTAGAATTTTAAAATATGAAATGGCAATAATAGAAAGTGCAATAGATGAAAAAGAATGTAAAAGGAAAGATTATTTATACCCAAGAGTAAATGCAATAATTTTATATACAGGAAAACAAAAATGGAATGTATCAAAAACATTCCATGAAACACAAGTGACAAGCATACTAGAAAAAGCAATAGAATTTGCAAAATATATTCTTGTAGATATAAATAATT
>OGKG01002437.1_pt1 | contig 19482 bp, 16 predicted proteins | sample 1572201 | NCBI WGS metagenome assembly OGKG01 (sample SAMEA2582146, study PRJEB24529) | metagenome | biome: Human gut stool | place: China | collected 2011 | reverse complement strand
GCAGCCGGGGTAGTAGCGGCACCTTGAACCTGCAATCCGCTATAGCAGGGGTGATATTGTGCAGAGGGCGAAAGCTGGCAGAGCTGCCCCCGATAAGTGACGTTGATGTCCGGGTCTTACGCGACGGGAAGCTGTGAACCGTGTCAGGTCGGGAACGGAGCAGCACTAAGGAGACTCTCCTGTGTGCCGTGAGGGTGCCTGGTTCGAGCTAACTGTAGAGGTAACGTCTGTTGGTAAGCATACAAAGCTGACCGCACGGTTTTAATAATTCGATTTTTATATTCACATAATAGAAAGCGTCATAATAATGAAGATTGTTATATATCTTTATTGCTATGACGCTTTTTTATTCAAGAATGCCTCCGCATTCTTGCTGAGAGATTTGTGTTATACAATGCATTGCATACTTTTACATGTTACTAGTTATTATCTCTTTAGGAAATCAGGCAGGAATCCTCGTTCACTTAATCGCCGAGTACTTTACTGATTATTCGTTTCAAACTTACAATTTTATAAAAGAAGCACAAAGCCAGTCTCGCAACCAGCTTTGTGCTACATTTTAATTCTAATTATCAGTCTGATTTTCTTCCTGTATCAGCTTGCGCTTTTTCTTTTTTTCTTTTTGAATTTCTCTTAATTTTCTAAAAAATGCTGAGAGCATTTCCGAGCATTCTTCTTGAAGAACGCCTCTTTCTACCTCTGCCTGGTGATTAAATTCCTGCATTTCAAGAAGATTAAGTATTGAGCCGCCACAACCAGCTTTCGCATTCATGCTGCCAATAACGACTCTCGTCACTCTCGCCTGCACAATTGCTCCGGCACACATCTGGCAAGGCTCCAAAGTGATGTACATCGTACAGTCTTCCAATCGCCAGTCTCCAAGCTTTTTACATGCTTTTTTCATCGCAAGAAGTTCTGCATGTGCAAGCACAGTCTTATCCTTATTCCGCTTATTATATCCTCTGGCAATTATTTTTCCATCATGAACAATAACACAGCCAATTGGCACATCACCAATCGCCTCTGCTTTTTTTGCCTGCTTAATTGCCTCTTTCATAAATTTTTCGTCTTCTGTATATTTTCTCATAAAATATTCTCCCATTTATGAAACTCATAGTCCCGTAAAATAGCGACGTACTTATTTCAATATTTTGTGATATCCTCCTGCCTACAGGTGGGAGCTTCCCTTCCCCAATAAAATCACCATAATCACATCAAAAAATACGTTTACAATAATCTGCCAAACTGTCGATTTATATTCCGTCTCTCAGCAGATACAACCAGTATCCAAAACTTCCAGTTTTCATACGATTCTCTGTAAGTGATAAAAATACTGGAAACTGATAAATTTCTGCCATATATTTTTCCCGATTCTCATAAATTCCCGGCACACCGATACAGTAGCGTTCTTCTCCTGCGTACCTTACTTTTCCTGCCAGAATATGATGATATCTCCCATATCCTTTCAAAAGGAACTGATTGCTTTTAAGTACGCTGGCTTCTTCCCCAAACTGTGCCAAATCCGCGGTTGAAATCCTGCATCCTTCATAAAAAGCGGTATTAAAAATATTGTCCACAGAAGGGTTCTTTTTCATTGCATTTATCCACATTTTTTCAAAATTATCAACAACAGAAGTGGCTTCTGGCTCAGTTTCTGCTTCTATTTTTATTTGGGGTTCTATTTCGGAGTCAATCTTCAACTCTGATTTTGATTCCATTTCAGCATCTGTCTTTAACTCTGATTTTGATTCTATTTCAGCATCTGTCTTCAACTCTGATTTTGATTCTATTTCAGCATCTGTCTTTAACTCTGATTTTAGTTCTAGTTCAGATTTATTTTTTGATTCAATACCATCTTCTGAAAATTCTTTTATTTTAACACTTTCTTCTATATTTGTATTATTGCTATGTGCTATATCATTTTCTGAATCAGGCAAGTTTTCCTCTGATTTTATGTTCTCTATCTTATTCTCAGCTCTCTTTTGAAAATCCTTTTCCTCAAAACTCTCTGTGTTTATCTGACCTTTTTCTTCTAAAATATTTTCCTCTGATTCTTGTTGCTCCTGTAACATTTCATCAGTAATATTTCTTGTTGATACTTTTTGTTTTTCTGACATCTTATCTGGAAGAATCTTTTCTGTCTCTGTCTGTTTTTCTGATATTTTACCAGCAATATCTTTTCCAGATTTATTTTCCTGCATTTGAGATTTATCTTTTGCAGAATTCACAATCTTATGCCACCGAAGAGGCTCCAAAGTTTCTGTCGGAATTTCCTCTCCAATCCATACACTTCCGTAATAAAAAGCATCCTGATAATAAAGTAATACTCCCGACTGTCCCTTTATCCGAAAACCAGCCGGAAGCATAGCTGCAGGGTAGGTCAAATGTATTTCTTCCTTATGTTCTTGCGTAATGAGTGTGTCTAACTGCCAGACTTGCCAGCTCTCTCCCTGCCGCTCATAAAAACATAATTTAAGCTCCATTCCCTGCAATAAACGCTCATCGTCTATCTGAATCGTCAGTTTAAGGCTGCCTGACTTTTGTTCTGCCTTAACAAACCCGAAGCATTCCTTTTTCTCTGCCTTTTCATAACGATACAAATAAGAAAGTATCCTTTGATAATCTGCCATGATGATACTCCTTTTTTCACTAATGTATTCTGCAGAATGACTTTTATGCCACCAAATATCCTGTAAAAATATACCGCAAATTGGGACGTGCAGATTGCAGGAATTATTTTTCAAACACGCTCTTATCTTCCAAGAATATCCGATAACTTTGCAAACTCCTCTAAAGAAAGCTTTTCTCCACGAATTGTCGGAGTAAGTCCCATCTCTTCAAGCGCCGCTACTGTCTTTTCCTTTGGAATACGAAGTTCGCTTGAATTATAAAGTCCGTTCTGCAGCGTTTTTCTTCTCTGATTAAAAGAAGCACGAATAATCTTAAACATAAATGCGGAATCATTTACCTTAACTGGTTTTTCCTGATAACGAGTTAAACGGATAACTGCAGAACCAACCGCAGGTCTTGGAATAAAGCAGTTTGGCGGTACATTTGCCACGATATATGGTTCTGCATAATACTGTACTGCTAAAGAAAGAGCACCATAATCCTTTGTTCCCGGGCCTACCTGCATACGGTCAGCGACTTCTTTCTGCACCATAACTGTAATAGAGTCCAGTGGTACTTCACTCTCAAATAACCCCATAATAATTGGTGTTGTAATATAGTAAGGCAGGTTCGCAACGACTTTAATTGGTTTTCCACCATTCTTTTCTTCTGCAATCTTGCGAATATCTACCTTTAAAATATCTTCGTTCAATACTGTAACATTATCATATTCCTTTAAAGTATCCTCCAGAATCGGAATCAGCTTTGTATCAATCTCTACCGCAACAACTTCCCTTGCCGCCTCCGCAAGATACTGCGTCATCGTTCCAATTCCCGGTCCGATTTCTAAAACAAAACCATCCTTTCCAATCGCTTCTGCACCAATAATTTTATCAATTACATGCGTATCAATCAAAAAGTTCTGTCCATATTTTTTCTGAAAATTAAATCCATACCGCTGTAAAACTGCAATCGTTTCCTGCGGGTTTCCTAAATTCGCCATAAGACCTCCTTGGGCTGTCATAAGATTTTGAAAGCAATTTTATATTTGGGGAATCAATGTTGAAGTCTTCCCCTTAAATTTTTACTTAGTTTCTCTATAATAAGATAATAATACATGAAATAGATATCTCATTCAAGAGACGAAATCAAGAAAGGGACAATATGTAAAAGAGAAAGAATCCATATCTGTGGCCTGGGAGCAAGTGTTGGATGCGAGCGGTTAAGCGAACATTCAACACGCCGCGACGAAAGTCACAGATATGGATTCTTTCTCTTCCAGAGTTCGTCTGTCCTTCTGTTCTCCTAATGAATTAACCCATACAATCTCTGAGCATTTTCATAGGTTACATTTTCTACTTCTTCCGCTGTAATTTCCTTAAGTCTTGCGATTTCTTCAATCACCAGCGGCAGATATGCAGAGCTATTTCGCTTTCCTCTGTGTGGTGCTGGTGCAAGGTAAGGGCAGTCGGTTTCTACTACAATACACTCTAATGGAATTGCCTTTACAACTTCCTTCAGCACACGGGAATTTTTAAAGGTAACGACACCTCCTACACCAATGTAATAACCCATTTTTACATATTCTTTTGCCATTTCAGCAGAACCGGAAAAGCAATGAATTACACCGCCTGTCGTTCCGGCGTGTTCCTTTTTCATAATGTCAAATGTATCCTGCGATGCGTCTCTGCTATGTATAATTACAGGAAGTTTTTCCTCTGTTGCAAGATGAAGCTGTCTGATAAACCACTCCTGCTGTACTTCTTTTGGCTCTACATTCCAGTGATAATCAAGGCCAATCTCTCCGACTGCCACGATTTTATCCCTGTGACAATATTCCCGAAGCTGCTCCATCCGTTCCTCATTAAGTTCACCAACATGGTCTGGATGAATTCCGGCTGCACCGTACATAAAAGGTACTTTCGAAATAAGTTCTAAGGTATCCATCAGGTCTTTCCAGCTTGCACTGACATTGACAACCTGTGTCACGCCAGCATCTTTTAGCGATTCGAGAACGACCGCTCTATCTGCATCAAACTGTTTATCATTATAATGAGAATGTGTATCAAAAATCATAGTATACCTCTTTAATCCCTGGTTTGCCACAGGGAAAATAGACGCTCCCGAAGAGAGAAGATACCCTATAGCTGTGACCTTAGACCAAGGGTTGGATGCGAGCGTTTAAGCGAACATTCAACCTGCAGCGACGAAAGTCACAAATATAGGGTATTGCCTCTCTTCGGGAGCGTCTCCCCTGCCTGCGGCAACTCAGAATTTAATTAACAAATCTCTGCGCCTGCTGGCATCTTCTTCTCTGGTACCATCAGGGATAATTCCCCATTTTCGTCCTCTGCGCATAAGAGCATACCTTCAGAAAGTACACCGGCTAATTTCGCAGGTTTTAAGTTTACAAGAACCATAACCTTCTTACCAACCATTTCTTCTGCGCTATAATGTTTCTTAATACCGGAAACAATCTGTTTTACCTGGCTGCCAATCTTAACCTGGGAGCAGAGAAGCTTTTTAGACTTCTTTACTTCTTCGCAGGCAATGATTTCACCAACCTGGAACTGCATTTTTTCGAAATCATCAAATGTGATTTCTTCTTTTGGTTCGATGTCGATTACTGGTTCGTCATCTTTTTTCTCTTCTTCAGCTGGAGCATGTCTTGAAGCATTCATCTCGTCTACTTTTGCCTGTACTTCTTTTGCATCAAGTCTTGCAAAAAGGATTTCTGGCTTGTCTGTTACTTTCTTTCCAGATTCGTAAAGACCGAACATTTCAAGTTCGTCCATAGTTCTTTCGGAAGAATTAAGCTGTGCAAAAATTCTTTCTGCCGTTTCTGGCATAAATGGAGAAAGTAAAGAAGCACCGATTGTAATGCTTTCTACTAAATTGTAAAGAACTGTAGCAAGTCTGTCCTGTTTTGCAGGATCTTTTGCTAAAGCCCATGGCATTGTCTCATCAATGTACTTGTTACAACGTTTAAATAAGTTAAAGATTTCTGTCATCGCATCTGCAACTCTGAGCTTAGACATACATTTTATTACTTTATGCTTTGTATCTAATGCTACGTCCATAAGATTCTTATCAAATCCATCTGTCACTCCACTGTTAGCTACAACTCCGCCAAAGTATTTATTAGACATGGAAATTGTACGGTTTACAAGGTTTCCAAGTGTATTGGCAAGGTCAGAATTCATACGTTCTACTAAGAGATCCCATGTGATTACACCATCGTTCTCAAATGGCATCTCGTGAAGTACAAAGTAACGAACAGCATCTACACCGAATAAATCTACGAGGTCATCTGCGTAAATTACATTACCTTTGGATTTACTCATCTTGCCGTCACCCTGTAATAACCAAGGATGTCCAAATACCTGTTTTGGAAGTGGAAGATCTAATGCCATTAAAAAGATTGGCCAGTAAATTGTATGGAAACGTATAATATCTTTACCGATCAGATGTAAGTCTGCTGGCCAGTATTTCTTAAATAATTCTCCACTTTCACCATCGCAGTCATATCCAAGGCCTGTGATATAGTTTGTTAATGCATCAAGCCATACATAAACAACATGCTTTGGATCAAAGTCTACAGGAATACCCCATGAGAAAGAAGTACGGGATACACATAAGTCCTGAAGTCCTGGTAAAAGGAAGTTGTTCATCATCTCGTTCTTACGTGATTCTGGCTGAATAAAATCAGGGTTATCATTAATATACTGAATCAGACGGTCAGCGTATTTGCTCATACGGAAGAAATAAGCCTCTTCCTTTGCAGGCTGGCATGGACGGCCACAGTCTGGACACTTGCCATCTACTAACTGAGATTCTGTGAAGAAAGATTCACATGGTGTACAGTACATTCCTTCATAATGTCCCTTGTAAATGTCACCCTTATCGTAAAGCTTCTTAAAGATCTTCTGAACCTGTTTTTCGTGATCCTCATCTGTTGTACGGATAAACTTATCGTAAGATGTGTTCATTAAATCCCAGATTCTCTTGATTTCTCCTGCTGTGTTATCAACAAATTCCTTTGGAGAAATTCCAGCTTCTGCTGCCTTTAACTCGATTTTCTGACCATGTTCGTCTGTTCCTGTCTGGAAACGTACATCATAGCCTTCTTTTCTCTTAAATCTTGCAATTGCATCTGCTAAAACAATCTCATATGTGTTACCAATATGAGGTTTGCCGGATGTGTAAGCAATTGCAGTTGTAATGTAATATGGTTTCTTACTCATTTATCTATTATACCTCCTATGCAACCTGTGTCATTAGGTCTGTTATCTGTTCGTCAACTTTCCTTAATGTACTCTTAGAATCTTTTATCCCTGATTTATACAGCAATTGTATTTACAGGGTAATTTTGCGCGTACATATTATTATAGAATAAATCCGAATATTCGTCTATGGTTATTTTTCTGAAAAACTAATAGTTTTCCTGTATAATTCATAGTATAATACCAAATACTTTTTATCTTCCGATATAAAAATGCTATCAAAGGAGGCCGACTATGAAGAAAAATCATCGCAGACCATTGTCTAAAGCACTATTTACCCACTTGTTTTTTCTACTTCTTATCCTTATTTGCGGAGTCAGTTTAGCAGGTTGTGGACAATCCAGTGCACATAATTCTTCAAAGCAGAAAAAATTTGACCAGTTTCTTGATTCCGGCTTTAAAGAATTCGCTACCGAAAACACGATTACTTTGCATTTTAAACTCTCTGATCCGTCTTCTTACGGTATTAAAAAGGAACCCTCTCCCACTTATGGAGAGCTTTCTTCGGATACGGCAAAGAAAAACTGCAAACGTTCAAAACAACTTCTTCAAGAACTTTATACTTTTCCAACAAGCAGCCTGACAAAAGAACAGAAACTTACCTGGCAGATTTTTCAGGATTATCTAAATGAAACTATTATGAGTGAAAAATATATTCTTTATTCTTCTCCTTTCGGTGCAGATGGATTACCTTCGGATATTCCTGTAACTCTTTCCGAATATCGTTTTGACAACGAAAAAGATGTTAAAGATTATTTATCACTTGTAAATCAAATTCCAGAACTTTTTACGCAGGTTCTTGATTTTGAGGAAGAGCGCCGTAACGCAGATATTGTAAGCCCTGATTTTGTAATCTCTGATACTATCGACCAGATTAACCAATTTTTAAATGCAAGCGAAGAAAATAATCTTCTCGTTGAAAGTTTTGAGGAACGTCTGGATTCCCTTGATACTTTAAGTGAAGATCAGAAAGCAAGCTACACCGCAAATAACCGATTACTCATTACAAATAAAGTATTTCCCGCATATGAGCATTTAAAAACTGCTTTACAGGTCTCTACAGGCAGCAAACATACTACATCTGATAACAGCACAAAAGAGAGACTTTGCGAATATGAAAATGGCCAGGACTACTATCGTTTTCTTCTCCAGTCTGATGTCGGAACAGACATGTCCCCGGAAGAATGTATCACAGCTTTGGAAACACAGTTAAAAGATACGATAAAAGATATTTCTTCCTTGACAACACAAAATAAAGACCTGTATACAGAATATCTCAGTGCGGTTCCGACACTTTCAAAACCAAAGGAAATCATGGAGCAGTTAAAAGACGATTCTCTTGTGGATTTCCCGGAAATAAAGAACATTTCTTATGAATTAAAAAATGTTCCTAATGCTCTTTCCGGCACTTCCGCCTGTGCATTTTATCTTGTACCTCCAATTGACAGTAAAGATGCAAATATTATTTACATCAATAACAACCGTGTGGAGTCCAACGAAATGTTTTCCACACTTGCCCATGAAGGCTATCCGGGACATTTATACCAGACGAATTATTTTTTAAGTACGAATCCTTCCCCTCTCCGTACATTTCTTCACTGTGACGGATATGACGAAGGATGGGGGACTTATGCCCAGTTATACAGCTATAATTTTACAGAATTTAAAGATGTCGATGAAAAAACACAGGCACAGCTCCGCCAGCTATATCGGGATAATGACCTGCTCTCACTCTCCCTGTCCTCTCTGAGCGATTTATATGTGAATTATAAAAATTATGATGAAAATGCACTGGCCGATTATTTAAAGACTTACGGAATTGATAAATCCGCTACAAAACAACTTTACCAATACGTTATTGAAAATCCGGTCACTTATCTTTCTTACAGTATTGGATATTATGAATTAAACAAATTAGAAAAGGAGATGGCTGCCTCTCTTGGAAAATCATTTAAAATTTCTGATTTTCATGAAGCAGTTCTGAATGTTGGTTCTTGCAATTTTGCAATTTTAAGTCAGGAAATAGAAAAGGAAACAGAAATTCTCAGCAAGGTCCCTTAAAAATATTGCTTGTATACACGCGTTTTTTAAATATTTTTAATATTTTTACTCATAATTGGTCATTTTATTTGTTTTGAATAATTGACATTTCAATCCTGCATTGTTATACTAGAGCGTGTTTGAAAAAATAATGGAATTTCATTATTTGGGATTTTTATTCTTTTTTCATTGGAAAATCGACACAAAAAGTGTACAATAGACAACGTACGCGATAAAAAGTACAACAGTTTAATTTAAATACAACTTAGGAGGTAATACTATGGAAACATATGGTATCGAAAAACTTGGGATTGTGAATCCTAAAGCAGTTTACCGCAATTTAACACCTGCACAGTTAACAGAGGCAGCTTTAAGAAGAGGCGAGGGCAAGCTTTCTAACACTGGTGCACTCGTTGTAACTACAGGTAAATATACAGGACGTTCTCCTAAAGATAAATTTATCGTTGATACTCCTTCTGTTCATGATGACATTGCATGGGGAAGCGTTAACGTTCCTATCACTCAGGAGAAGTTCAATGCAATTCGTTCTAAAGTAATCGCTTACCTTCAGAACAGAGAAATCTTCATCTTTGATGGTATGGCTGGTGCTGATCCTGTCTGCACAAGAAAGTTCCGTATCATTAACGAATTAGCAAGCCAGAACCTTTTCATTCATGAACTCTTAATTCGTCCTACAGCAGAAGAATTAGAGAACTATGGCGAAGCTGATTTCACTATCTTCGTTGCACCTGGATTCAAATGTATTCCAGAAATCGACGGAACTCATTCTGAAGCAGCTATCATCGTTGACTACGAACAGAAACAGGTAGTTATCTGTGGTTCCCAGTACTCAGGAGAGATTAAGAAGTCTGTATTCTCTGTAATGAACTTCTTAATGCCAAAAGAAGGTGTACTTCCAATGCACTGCTCCGCTAACATGGATCCAGAAACTCATGAGACAGCTGTATTCTTCGGTTTATCTGGAACAGGTAAGACTACTCTTTCTGCAGACCCTAACCGTAAATTAATCGGTGATGACGAGCATGGCTGGTCTGACAGAGGAATCTTCAACTTTGAAGGTGGATGCTACGCTAAATGTATTAACTTAAGTGCTGAGAACGAACCAGAAATCTACAACGCTATCAAGTTCGGAAGCCTTGTAGAGAACGTTATCATGGATGACGAAACTCGCGAATTTGACTTTGATGATGGATCTCTCACAGAGAATACTCGTGTAGGATACCCAGTTGATTATATTTCCAACGCACAGATTCCTGGTGTTGGCGGAATCCCTAAAGTAGTTATCTTCTTAACTGCTGATGCATTCGGTGTACTTCCACCAATCTCCAGATTAGATGAGAACGCAGCTATGTACCACTTCGTAACAGGATTCACATCCAAACTTGCTGGTACAGAACGCGGAATCACAGAACCACAGCCAACATTCTCCACATTATTCGGTGAACCATTCATGCCAATGGATCCATCCGTATACGCTAACATGCTCGGAGAAAGAATTGAAAAATACAACACTAAAGTATATCTTGTTAACACAGGATGGACAGGCGGCCCTTACGGAGTAGGCAGCCGTATGAAGTTAAAATACACTCGTGCAATGGTAACTGCAGCATTAAACGGAACATTTGATGATGTAGAATACAAACATGATGAAGTATTTAACGTAGACATTCCTCAGACATGTCCTAACGTACCTTCTGAAATCATGAACCCTCGTGACACATGGGAAGATAAAGCTGCTTACGATGCACAGGCTAAGAAGCTTGCTAAGATGTTCCAGGATAACTTTACTAAGAAATATCCTAATATGCCTAAGAATATTGCTGAGGCAGGTCCTAAGGCTGACTAATAAAATAGTAGGTTTAGTCTAAACTGACGAACCCTGTAAAATAAATAGTCCCTATTTGTGGCCTTTGCTCCAAGGCCACAAATAGGGACTATTTATTTTACAGGGTTTTGTCTTTAGCTAAATTCAGAATCACCATTTAATGCCGGGAGATTTGAGGATTCGCCAGAAGGTTGTGATTTTCCGTTTTTAAATAATCCTCTACTACACTTAAAAAAAGCTATTACTCCTGAATGTTTGGAGGAATCAAAACCTTTTATAATATTGGCCGCTCTCATAACATGAAAAATTGCATAATATGAACGATTTAAAGAAGTTTTATATTGTCCTATTTTTAAATTATCTTCTGCAGCTATTAACATTTCAAAAGCACGTTCCATTCGATACATTGCTAATTCTCTTAAGCTGCTTTCCAAAGAACAATCCCCTCCTTTTTTACATTCCTATAAAAAGGTAAACTATCCCCCCACTTTTGAATATTGGATTCTTTAATATCTATAATAGAAAAAACTCTATCATATCTAATATCCATATCCGCAGACCAATTTATAAATTGTTCTTTTGTTTTGTTATCTATTTCATTTTTCAATATGATAGCTATATCTATATCACTTTCGTCTGTATATTCATTTCGCGCAACTGAACCATATAGAATTATCATTGAAATATTGTTTCCGAAAATTTTTAATAAACCTGCTATAAGTTCTTCTTTCATTACTTTCGTAAACATTTTTAACCTCCATTTCTTTTCTTCTTACTTGGCAACTGTCATACTTTCTTCCTCACATTCTTTCTTTTTAAATACATTTCTATTCATCATCGTATAATTTTTTCTTTGTATCCTTCGTAGCGTTTTTCTAATTCTTTTTTCAAACACGCTCTAAGACTTTAGACTGTAACTTTTTTGTATATACCACTTACGCTACCTCCGATTCTTTTATAAAATTTCCAAGTTGCTTGTATTATTATAAACATATTTTTACATAAAAGTCAAATTATTTTTAGCATAATTCAGTTGTAAGAGGATAAAAAGAACCTCGAATAGTCTCACAATTTCTCAAAGTCTCAAATAAAAAAGAATCATTATATAGCAAGTATTCATCAAAGCAAGTGAAAATGCAATCAAACATCTTCCTTGCAATGATTATTAATCATTTGCTATACAATGGTTCTTTTTTATTTCATCTGATAATATATGATACTGAATAAACCTACCATTTGAAAAATCCGGCAGAGTAGAAACATTCAAGGAGTATAATTGCAAAGAGAATTCTTGTATACATCTCGTTTGCCTTGAACTCATAATCCGGGTGCTGCTTTTTATAGAAAAATGAAATGGCACACAATATAAGCAGTACTACTACAGAAGCGATAAACAGTATTTTAGTGAAAGATATGATATGTAAGTCTGTCAATATGAATTCTAATATAAGAATTGGTGCAATGACGTAGTAAAGTATTTTGTTGATGAGGTTCATTGTTTTTTCGTTCATTTCTTATGTCCTTTTCTTTTCATTAAAATATTTAAGTTATAGTAATTGCGCCTATTTAAAAGCAATTATGACTGTTTAAAAATATTTTGTATAGCCCCGAATAGGCGTAAACAAATAATTATTTCTTCTTAGAAAAGCGAATTACTCCAATTGTTGCATTGACTCCTTTACTTGGCATAATTTTATAGTAATATTTTTTATTGCGTGCAAGTGCCTTGCCTTTGAATTTTGATACCACGATTGACTTTCCGGCTTTTACTGTCTTTAGCTTTTTCCAGGCTCTATCCTTTTTATAGGACATATATACTTTATAACTTTTAACACCTGAAATTTTCGGCATTTTAATGCGTACCTTTCTTCCAGTGCCTACTTGGCTGAGCTGATATCGAGCGATAACAAATGGAACTTTTTTCGTCCATTCACCTGTAAAATCCTCTTCCCATGGATAAGCCGAAGTCCGTGTCTCTCGTATCTGATAATAATATAGACGATTTTTCTTTAAATATGAAAAATAAGTTATACCACCGTTTTGCTCTGATACTTCCACAACATTTCCTTTATTGTTAAGCACCCTCATATCATAATCTACTCTGTAATCATCGCTTATATTTTTTACTGTAATAAATATATCTCCACTGGAGGATGTCTCAACTTTTGCAGGTATGCTGGCATATTGTACGGTTACTTTGGCCTGTTTTTGGTTTATTGTCTGTGCCTGAACAGGAAAAGATGTTAATATTGCCATTAAAGCAAACATTACGATAGCTAAAATACAGTTTTGTTTTCTTATACTTTTCATTATAAACTCCTTTTCTTTGTACCTTATCTACATTTGCAATCCATATAATAAATATATAAAAACAGACATATTTAAAAACTCTTCTAAAACAAATTCACCTATCTGCTTCTTACAAAATCTGAAACATAAGACAAAATACCGCCATACTGAATATCTTTTCAGTATGGCGGAGTAACAAACTCTACAACTTATCTATACACTGTTCTTATATAAAAACTATGAACAAACTTACTCTGCTTCTTAGCAGAAGAGATATAATAATAGTAGTCTTTATACTTCTTAAATGATTTCTTCTTAAACCTAGATACTGTAATAGTCTTTCCTGATTTCACAGTTTTTATCTTTTTGTATCCTTTTGTTCTATTCGTTGACATATACAAAGTAAATTTTTTAACCCCTTTTACCTTTGGAGTTTTAATTCTTACTTTCTTACCTGATAATTTTACTGTACAAACTCCTGTATTAATTCCATACCCATAAGACCAGTTTGAAACAGGAACATACTGACCTGTTGAATAGTTATAAGAAGTTGCTCTTACTCTGTAGTAATAAAGCTGATTTTTCTTTAAAGTGAAAAATGCATACAGAGAACATTCATCTGTTGCAACTACTTTCTTTTTGTTATAATTTAATAATTGTACCTGATATCTATAAACCCCTGAAGAATTGACTTCAATAGTTAAAGATGCTTTTTTCGTTGAAGAATTATAATATAATGACCGGACTCTGTGTGTAAATGAGCCTGCCTGTACGGTTGCCTGCGCTTTTTCCTGATTCACCGCTGCTTTCTCTGCCGCATTAACTGGCGCCTGAAGTGCAAATGCCATCACAAATGCCAGAGCTAATGCAAATATTCTTGTAATTTTCTTCATACTGTATTTCCTCCTTTTTTCTGTGGTGTTTGGTTGGTTTCCACTTTATTTAGTATAGCATAATTATATCAAAACTGCAATCTATATTCCTGTTATTTTTATGCATTTTGTTAATTATTTTGTTCCTTTTTGAAACTTTTATCGTCATTTTGTCTTTTTTAATATAAGGCTCCTTTGCTGCCATGAAGATTGCTGGAACAGTTTTCCATACATATTCTAATGTATTCTTAAATAAGGTTCTTTTTACTCTGCTGCCAGCTCCCGAATTGCTTCTATCGCTGTCTTGATTTCTTCCATAGTATTAAAGCTTGAGAAGCTGAAACGAACCACTCCCTGTTCAGTTGTTCTAAGAGTTTCGTGCATGAGCGGGGCACAATGTGCCCCGGCTCTTGTGGCAATTCCATAGTCTTCCCAAAGTATTTCACTAACTTTTCCGGCATCTTCGTTACGAATATTCAAGGCTACAAGTGGTGCTCTTTTTTCCTGATCAAAGTTTCCATAAACTTTTACTCCGTCAATACGGCGTACTCCCTCATAAAACGTCTTTGTTAAAAGAGCCTCTCTGGTATATAACCTTTCTAAACCTTCCTGCTGTATGTACTCTAAACCTGCCTTTAATCCTGCTATTCCATGTGCATTTATCGTTCCAGCTTCTAAAAGTTCCGGCATAGAATGTGGCTGTTCTTTATCAAAGGAATGGATTCCGCTTCCTCCTGATTTTAATGGACGAATAGTCACTCCTTTTTTAAGGCACAGGCCGCCCGTTCCCTGCGGGCCAAATAATCCTTTGTGTCCCGTAAAACACAGCGCATCTATATTCATTGCCTGAATATCAATTGGGAGAATTCCTGCGGACTGTGATGCATCTACAATAAAATGCAGCCCATGACGCTTGCAGGCCTCGCCAATTCGGTACAGATTCAGCGCCGTTCCAGTTACATTAGAAGCATGTGTACACACGATAGCCTCTGTATCTGGCCGAATCGCCTCCTCAAATGCCTCACTTGAAATTGTTCCGTCTTCTCCGACTGGAAGAATAGTGAGCGCTACACCTTGCTGTTCTTTTAAATATAAGGGACGTAACACAGAATTATGTTCCATCGCCGTTGTAATCACATGATCACCAGGCTGTAATATCCCATTAATTGCCGTATTTAATGCCTCTGTGGCATTCGACATAAATGCAACCTGTTCCGGTCCATCTCCGTTAAAAAATTCATTAATCATCTCTCTGGTTTCATAAGCCATTCGCATACTATGTAAAGCGGCATCATAGGCTCCTCTTCCGGCATTACCAAGATTACTGATAGCTTCCGCTACTGCTTTTGCTACTGTTTCGGGCTTCTGTAATGTTGTTGCTGCATTATCAAAATATATCACTTTTGTCCCTCCTGCATCTGGAAATCTCATTGTGAATCACATATTTTCCCACCAATCATATAGTGGCTTTGTAATTTTCTTCTGTAAATGACTTCTGTAAATAAGTTTCTGTCTGAATATATTACCATATTGCAGCTATTTTTCTCAACATTTATTGTTACTATATATTTTCTTAATTTTTACATGAATTTTTTCTACAGCATGCCTAAAGCCAATTAATACTCAATTCTTAAATAATTCTTAATCTTGCTCCTAAAGATTTTACTTTCGTTTTTTATTATGCTATACTCAATCCACACCATTAGAAAATATTGTAAATACAGCGTAAATTTATTACACGACACTTATATACTAATGCACTCTTGGAATCTTTTTGTTCTTGATTTTGTGAGAAGATTTTTTGTCAGTTGTGCCCAATTTTTTGAGACGTACGCGATGCGTACGTTGATGAAATCTGGGTGCGGCTGGCGGAAAATCAGCCACAAAAGCACGTGCAAGAAAGACTCCGAAAGTACATACTACATTCAAGGAGGTTTTCCATGTTTTCAAAGAATACATCTACAACATATAAGTATTTCTTTATGTTTGTTTTTTTCAGTTTATTTTTATGGCAGTCATTTACTATAAAGCCAGAGGCGAGCGAGATTATCACGGATCCGCTAATTTCCATGACAGTAGGGGATACAAAGAATCTCTATTTTTTTCACGGTGATTCTGCTTCTGCCTACTTTAGCTCTAACCCTAATATTGCATCTGTAACTACAGGTGGTGTTTTGAATGCAAATGATGTTGGAAGTGCCGAAATTATTTATAGCGTACATGGAGTATTTCATCAAAGAAAGATCAATGTTGCCGATATTGAAAATCCATCTTTTAGCACTACTCAGAGAGAGAACCTCATTTTGCCAGACAATGCTCTGACAACAACGGATCCTGTCCTTTTTATGCAAAAAAAGGATTCTTACACCATTCAATTCTCTTCTTCGAGCCAGACACTTGCCACCCGTTATAAAGGACTTCTTATCTGGAAAAGTGATAAGCCAAATATCGTCCGTGTAGATTCTAATGGAAAAGTCACCGCATTGAAGAAAGGTTCCGCAACCATTACCTGCACACTGGGCAATGTATCCTGTCACACCTATGTTAATGTAATTACTGACAGCTATACGGGGAAAGCAACCGATTTTTCCATGTTAACCGCAACTGGAAATCAGCGCACTTACCGGCTTTTCAAACAAAATGCACACAACTATCCTCGCTACGATTCTTATCTTGCATGGCATGGATGTGCTACCTGCTCACTTGCTACGGTTCTTGGAGCCTATAACGATAATTACTCCGGCATTTTGCCAAGTTCTGTTATTGATGGTGTAGAGAAACAATTTACTTCGAACAAAGACTGGACAAGGGAGCATGTAAACCGCTCTCTCCGCGGACAGATGCCCCTCTCTCTGTATGGAATTTCTTCTATACTGAAGTCTTCCGGTGTTGATAATAATTATGTAAGAACCTATACCGACTCTGAGGCCAAGCACGATATTATCTCTCATTTAAAAACAGGGAATTCTATTATTTTTGAAGTACGTCAGAAAAACAGCCGCACTGGTAAAAGAACAAAGCGCTGGACAAACTCCTACCATACTATGGTGTTACTCGGTGTACTGACAAACGGCAAGGTGCTTTTATGCGATTCTGTTGACCGCTCCTGGTATAACGGTGGACAGCGTTTAAAAATTATTGATCTATCTGATATTATGGAGTATATGTTCCCTTGTACTTCTTTTTCAGAAAGTATGTATTATAACGGAGCAAGCTCCGACGGCGGTTACATCAAAATATACGAAATTAGTTAATTCGTTCCTTGACTTTTTGGAAAATAGTTTATAAAATATTTTTATGGAGCGCCGCATTTTTCGGCATTTTTAACAATTTATGGGAGGATATCTCATTTCATCTATAGTTTTATCAATATGGAAATGTATAGAATCTCATAGCAATTTTTTAATAAAAGGAGAAGAAGTATTAGGGCAGCAAAAATTTTAATAAATGGCGGTTTTATGATGGATCTGATTTTACAGATGCCTCGTATCCCACATCCAAGTGAAAGTCTTCTTGGAACTAGCTATTCTAACGCTGGGGGCGGTAAGGGAAGTAACTCCGCAGTAGCAGCCTGCAAAGCTGGCGGAGAAGTTTCTGTTTGTGGTACACTCGGTAAAGATTCCAACGGTGAAGCACTTCTTGGCATGCTTACTGACATAGGAATTGATGTATCCAATCTTACATTAAAAGAAGGCGCAAACACCGGAATGGCCGTTATCATGCTTGAAGAAGACGGAATGAACCGTCTTGCTATTTATACAGGAGCTAACAACGACACAACTCCAGAAGCTGTTGATGCTGCCTTTGAAGGAAAAGAATATGATGCATAAATGATGCAGCTGGAAATTCCTTTAGAAACAAACGTACATGCATTTGAACTTGCTCATGAAAGAGGAATGATCACTTGTCTTGATGCAGGTCCGGCACAGGATTATCCATTAGAAAGATTCAAGGGCCTCACTATCCTCTCTCCTAACGAGACAGAAACAGAAGCTCTTGTTGGAATTCTTCCTAAAGATGATGAGACATGCATCGCAGCAAGTAAAATCTTAAAAGAACGCAGCGATTGCAAATACGTTGTATTAAAGATGGGAGACAAAGGCTCTTTCATCTATGGTGATGACATCTGCCAGATGGTTCCTACATTTAAAGTAGAAGCTGTTGACCCAACTGCTGCTGGCGACTGCTTTACAGGTGTTTTAGTAAAACAGTACGCTGAAACAAAGGATATCGTTGCTTCCGCAAGATATGCAAGTGCCGCTGCTGCTATTTCTGTACAGCATTTAGGTGCGCAGCCATCTCTGCCGACAAAAGAGGCAATTGACGAGTTTATTGCTGCTCGTTCATAGTTTAAACAGACGCTCTCAAAGAGAGAAGAGAAAGGATACCCTATATTTGTGACCTCAGAGCAAGGTTTGGATGCGAGCACATAAGAGAGCATTCAAACCGAGTCACAAATATAGGGTATCCTTTCTCTTCTAGAGCGTGTTTGAAAAATGCTCTAACTTAATCAATTAAATAGTAGCGCAAATCTCTTGTATTTTTGCGAAAAAAATGTTAACATAACCTGATTATACTTTTAGAAAGGAAGAGCTTTTCCATGAGAAATGATGAAAAAATAGATATCAATCTCGCCACAGAAGGTACCTCAGAGAATTTATCCGAAGAAGAACTGGCTCAACAAAATTATGAGACGGCACTCCGATATATTAATATTGCCGAACATATGAATAAGTTTGAAGATCAGGATAAATATTATCATCGTGCGATCCAGTATTTAAAAAAGGCAAAACCTTACAAAAAGGTTCAGCCACTCCTCAGGGAACTTCGAAATAAAAAGTTTGGCACTCGTGCCGCAGGTAAGATTGAATTATATAAAGAAGCCTGCCATATTCGTGATAACGCAAAGACACCTAGCGATTATTATTCTGCACAAACTATCTTTTCCCGTATCTATCATTACGAAGAAAAGCATCCTCTTATTGAAAAGTGGACTGATCCAGAGGGTTACGCTGAAGCAATCAAATGCTCTGATTCAAAAGAACAGATGGAACTTTGTGCTAAACTCGCTGATGAAAAAGCTGCCCAGTTAAAACGTCATAGTTTTTTCGTAAGCTGTGCATTTATTGCCTGCCTTTTAGCAGCCTTATTTTTTACAAGAACTGTTTCTTTCAAGCAGTGTCTTGCCAGCATAAACTCCAGTTCAGGTAACTATGAAAAAGCATGGCAGAATTACCAGAATATTTATAATAGAACTAACAGCAAAGATGCGTTTGAAAAATATATCGAATACCGTTATAAATCTGCTGAAAAAGCTTTGAAAGCCGGAGATGAAGATACAGCTTACCGCAATTACAAGGCAATTGCAAAAGAAGATTATAAAGACAGTCAAGCTAAATTTGTAACCCTTGAGAAAGAACATATCAAAAATACCGCAATAGGCAAAAAAGTTTCTTTTGCGTACATGGACTGGCGTGTTCTTGATAAGCAGGACGGCAAAGTTCTCTTATTAAAAGATAATTCCTTAGGATCTACTCCATTT
>OGKG01002431.1_pt1 | contig 19507 bp, 19 predicted proteins | sample 1572201 | NCBI WGS metagenome assembly OGKG01 (sample SAMEA2582146, study PRJEB24529) | metagenome | biome: Human gut stool | place: China | collected 2011 | reverse complement strand
TAAGAACAATGAGCATATTAGTTATATTGATATTGATAATAATATTATTCTCTAATAAAACATACTCAAAAGTAGATACAAAATATAAAGAAGAATCCATAATATTAGGAGATACATTATGGAGTATTTCACAAGAAGAAGCAAAAAGCAATAAATATTTTGAAAATAAAGATATTAGAGAAATTGTAAGTAAAATAAAAAGAATAAATAAATTAGATAATTTAGATTTAAGAGAAGGGCAAAAACTTTTGATTCCAACATATTAATAAAGCCAGAAAATCCCTTAATAATAAAGTAAAATTAAGGGATTTTAATACAAAATATAAAAATTAATCTTGAGTAACATCTGATAATGGATTATTTTCAATAGCACTTCTAGCTTGAACATTAGCAACATGAGTATAAATTTCTGTAGTAGAAATACTCTCGTGGCCTAAAACTTCTTGTAATGCTCTAATATCAACTTTTCCATATTGATACATAAGAGTTGCAGCAGTATGTCTTAATTTATGAACTGAATATTTACTAGTATCTAATCCTGCGACCCTAAGTTCTTTATCAACAATATATTGGACAGTTCTCCTGCTAATACGTTCTTTTCTTTCACTTAAAAACAAAGCATTTTTTGAATTAGCTTTATCAGTTTTAATTCCTTCTACAGGTCGAACAGCTAAATAATTATTAATAGCAGTCATACAAGCTTTATTTAGATAAATAGTTCTTTCTTTATTGCCTTTACCAATTACAGTCATTTGGCATTCACTAAAATTTATATCTTTTATATTTATTCCTACTAATTCAGATAAACGCATACCACAATTTAAAAACAAAGTAATAATAGCATAATCTCTTTTATTATTTCTATTATCATCACTACCAGCAACATTTAAAAGTTTTTTACTATCTTCTAAACTTAAATATTTAGGTAATCTTTTATCTAATTTAGGTGTCTCCAAATTTTGAGCAGGATTAAATTCAATCAAATTAGCTTTTTGACTTAAATAATTAAAAAACACTCTAATGCTAGAAGCCTTTCTTGCACGTGTAGCTGCTTTACTATGATATGTATTTGTTAAATAGCTCAAGAAAGCATGAATATCATCTAATTTAATTTGCTTGATAGTGCTTAAAGGAATATCTTTTATAGTTATTTTTGAAAAATCTTCTTCATCAGTCATTTTAAAACGTACCTTTATAAATTTTAAAAATGTTGCTAAATCGTAATTATATTCTTTGATTGTATTAGGCGATTTATTTAATATAGTTACTGTATAATCTAAAAAAGAATTTAAGTAATCTGGATTATTTTCATGATTTATCATAAGTTTTCACACTCCATTATTTTTGTATATTATATAACATTTTTCGGTAATTGCAAATAAGGAAATAAAAATAATTTGAATATAATTGTAACCTGTGATATAATTTAAAAAAAATTAAAGAGGTTTGTAAATTGATTAATAAAGAAAGAAAACAAAAAGATAAAAATGAATTTAAAAAAGTAAAAAATAAAAAAGAAAAAACACCAGAACAAATAAAAAGAAACAAAAAGATAAAAATTTTTATTCTAATTTTAATAATTATATTTATTATATATATTGGAATATCTACAGCAATTTCATTAAATACTTTTAAAAATATAATAAAAGATATGACCGTAAATAAAAATTCTATTGTGGTTGATTCTGATGGAAATACAATAGCAGAAATAGGAAGTGAACGAATACAAGAAAAAATATCATCTGAAGAAATACCTACAAATTTAAAAAACGCATATGTTGCAATAGAGGATGAACGTTATTATAAACATGGGGGAGTAGATGCAAAGAGGACAGCCTCTGCTATTGCTTCATATATTTTTCATAGAGGTTCTTCTTCATTTGGAGGAAGTTCAATTACACAACAATTGGTCAAAAACTTAACAGGAGATTCATCAAATAAAATTTCTAGAAAAGTAAACGAATGGGAAAAAGCGATAACAGTAGAAAGTTTTATGAGTAAAGATGAAATTCTAGAATTGTATTTAAATATTATTTATGTTGGACCAAATATATACGGAGTTGAAGCTGGATCACAGTATTATTTTAATAAATCAGCAAAAGATTTAACTTTAGAAGAATGTGCATTTTTAGCTGGAATTAATAATTCACCAAATTCATATAATCCTTTTAATAAAGAAAATTCAGAAAAAATTAATAAAAGAACAAAAACAGTCCTTGCAAAAATGCTAGAATTAAAATATATAAATCAAGAAGATTATAAAAATGCAATAAGTAAAGTTGATGAAGGATTAAAATTTAAAAAAGGTAAGGTATCTGCAGATGATGCAGTTTATTCTTATCATACAGATGCTTTATTGTCTCAAACAATTAAAGATATTTCAGATAAAAAACATATTTCAGAAACCTTTGCAACGAATTATATTAATATGGCAGGATTGACAATATATAGCACACAAAACAGTAACATACAAGGAAAAATGGAAAAAGAATTTGAAAAAACAAAATATCAACTAAAATCCCAAAATGGTGGTGAACATTCACAAGCTGCAATGGTATTAATTGACCATAAAACAGGACAGGTACTTGGTTGTGTTGGAGGACTTGGGAAAAAGACAACATCTCGTGGATTAAATAGAGCAACTCAATCCATAAGACAAACCGGTTCATGTATAAAGCCAATTGCTGTATTAGTACCAGGAATTTCAGAGAAATTATTTACTGGTGCGACAATTTTTGATGACGAACAAAAAGAATTTGCTGATGGTTATAACCCAGAAAACTATAGCAAATATTTAGGAAATATAACAGTACGTAGAGCTTTAGAATCATCTCAAAATATACCATTTGTAGAAATGATGGAAGAAATAACACCAAAAACTTCAATGAAATATCTTAAAAAAATGGGAATTACAACATTATCAGAAAAAGATGAAAATTTAGCCTTAGCACTAGGTGGATTAGATAAGGGAATAAGTCCATTACAGATGGCATCAGCATATGCAACAATTGCAAATGATGGTGTTTATATAGAACCCACATTTTATACAAAAATAATAAATTCAAACTCTCAAATAATAATTCAAACAAAACAAAAAAAGAAGAAAATATTTTCAAAAGATGTGGCATATATTGTAAAAGAATTATTAACAGAGCCAGTCAAAGGTTCAAATGGAACAGCAACATATTGTGCAATTTCCGGAATGGATGTAGCAGCTAAGACAGGTACTACTGATGAAAATTATGATAGATGGTTATGTGGATTTACTCCTTATTATACAGCAGTTACTTGGTATGGATTTGACCAAAATGAAACTATAAATTACAATGGAAAGAAAAATCCTGCCGGAATTTTATGGGCAAATATTATGAACAGTGTACATTCAAATTTAGCAAGTGCAAAATTCACAAAAACCTCAGGAGTTAGAAAAATAACTGTTTGTAGTCAAACAGGAAAAATAGCTAACACCGGTTGTCCTAATACATACGAAGAATATTTTTTAGCTGGAACAAAACCTGAAGTTTGTGATAAACATTCTGGAAAAGAAATAAATACAAATAACTCATCACAACAAAATACATATAATACAACAAACAAAAAAACAGATACAGTTACAAATTCATTTGACACAACAACAACTGATGATTTAGACTTACCAACTAATACGAAGAAAGATGAAAAAAAGACAAATACAATAACTAATAACAAAAACGATGAGATGCCTAATAATAAAATTGAAAATAATAATAGTATAAATAGTAATTCGAATAATAAACAAAATTCAATTAACAACACAACAAATTCAAATGACAAACAAAATTTGATAAGTACAAATAAAACAAATCAAAACACTTCAACTTCTACATCAGAAGAAAAGAAAAATACAAAACAAAATGTAACACAGAAAAATGAAAATAATTAAAAAATAAGGGGATGTGATAATATATGGAAATAGCAAAAACTATTATAAATAGCTTTGAATTTCAAACAATTATTAAATTATTATTAGGAATTATCTTGGCAGGAATTATTGGATTAGAAAGATCATCTTGGAGCAAACCTGCAGGCTTTAGAACACACGCTTTAGTTGGGATAAGTGCAGTATTAGTTATGATATGTGGAGAATATATGTCAAAATCTTTTGGAGTAGATTCATCTAGAATACCAGCTCAATTATTATCAGGAATAGGATTTTTAGGTGCTGGAACAATATTGCGAGATGGCTTTAATGTAAAAGGTTTAACAACAGCATCAACATTATTAGCAGTTACTTGTATAGGACTATGCATAGGTGCAGGCTACTATCTATGTGGAATAATAGCTACAGCTATGGTATATGTAATTTTATCTTATTCTTATCTAATATCAGACAAAATAGAACATTATAATATGCTTGAACTAGAAATTGAATTAGAAAAACAAGACCAAACAACTTTAGAACAAATAAAGAAATTGTTACAAGATAATGATATTGTTGTTACAGAATTAGATATGTCTAAATATAAAAATAACATTATTAAAATAATTGGAAAAGATAAGAAAAAATCTGAACATTCCTTTGTAACTGATTTGATAAGTTTTGATAATGTAATAAAAGTTGAGCAAAATTAAAGATGAACTGTAACAATGTTGAGGGAAATTTACTAAAATTGTTGACAAAATAACATATTTCATGCTATTATGAATATAATAATTAAGAACATCGTTGTTTTTAATAAATGTGTTTGTCGCCGCCTCTTTGAGCGACTAACAAATTAGAGAGTGTATAAATTTACGAGGCTTACCAGAGATGGTAAGCCTTTGATAATATAAGGAGAAATAGTTATGCAAATAGATGTAGGATATTTTTATTTTATAAAAGATAGCTACTGTTGCTAATTTTTACCTGAATTTATAAAAGATATTAAGAAAGAAATATAAAAAACAAAAAATGGAGTGAAGTATAATGAAAGTATATATAATAAGGCATGGAGAAGTTCCACATAATGCATTAAAACAATATAATAATGAAAATGAAGATTTAACCAAAAAAGGTATAAAACAGGCTGAAGAATTAAGAGAAAAAATAAAAACAATTGATTATGATATTGTAATTTGCTCTCCTTTAATTAGAGCAAAGCATACAGCTAAGATTATAAATGTTAAAGAAAAAGAAATAATTATTGACAATAGATTAGAAGAAAGAAATCCTGGTAGTTTGTCTGGAAAATCTTTAGATGTAACAAATAGAGATGAATACTGGAACTATTATACTGAAATACAATATGGAACAAGTGAAAATATACAAGAATTCTTTAAAAGAATATATAACTTTTTAGATGAATTAAAAATAAAAGACTATAAAAATCTAGTAGTAGCTCACAGTGGAGTATCAAAAGCATTTGATGGTTATTTTGAAGGTATAAAAAAGGTTTGTTCTTAGATAGCGGATTAAAAAATTGTGAAATAAAAAAATATGAATTCTAAAAAATCAGTAGAGTAGGGGGGATAGTACTATTTTTGATGTTGTAAATTTATATTTAATATAAATATTTATAGTAAAATATTCAGAAAAATTTTGTGCAAAGTTTTTACAAAATAGAATTTGAATTTTTGATTTATAATTTTTAAAATAAAATTTAAAATTTAAAATTAAAAATAAAATTTAAAAAATATTATATTTGAAATTTTAAAACGAACATTTGTTAACTGCAAATTTTAATGTTTGGTTTTTAATTTATATGTATTTTAATTATTATAATTTAAACTTGTGAAAATCAATTTTAAGCCATTTACAATATTGCAATATTAAATTATTCATCTAAATATTAAATTTAGATTTATTTAAGCGTTTATAAAAATTTTAGTTATATATATGCAATTTTTATAATTATCTGCAGATACTAAAGCAATCTCTAAAAAAACTAAAATGACGGCTTACGAAAATCGATTTTAAGCCATTTTTATATTTAAGCCATATAACTTTGTTGTTTGGTATTTGGACAAAATATTGATAATTCTGGGTTTGAGAGTTTTTAGATAAAAAAAGACTAATTTTTTTATACTTATATAAATATATAAAAAACTGAAAAAATACCTAAAAAAAACGACACACGAGAATCGATTTTAAGCCGTTTTTATTTTTAAGGCTTATAGTTTGTTATTGGTAAAATACGGCAAATATAGAGAAATAGGCATTTTGAAGATTTTTGGAAAATTTATATAAAATATAATATGAAATAAAAATTATTAAGTAATAAAATTAAATTTTAAATAGAAAAATTATTTAGATGTAAAATTATAAGGATAAATTATAAAACTGATTTAAAATTGATTTTAGAAATAAATATCTGGTACTAGACTAACATTATTACAAGTAATAAATTATAAAGTAATAATGTTAGTCAAACGATAGCTAATAAATAGCTAGTAAAGCCGTTAAGGCTAGTAGTTACAAGAACTTGTAGGTAGGACTCTAAAAGGGGTTCTATTATTTTGCTCCTATCTCTTATTGCACAAAACTTTGATTTTGTGCAATGTTATAAATAATGAAAAAGAGAATGCCTGCAGGCACTCCCTATTCTCCCACAGTATATTTCATTGCCCAATAACCTGGTAATTCTTGCTTTTTCACTTACAAATCCTTTCTTTTGATTATTTTTATTAAGTTTCAAGCTTAATTTATTTTACAAGTGAAAAAAGACAACCATAATTAAAATTGTAATTAATTTATATAGAAAAATAGTAAAATAAATACAGATAATAAAAAAGGAAGAAATAAATAAATTTTCTTCCTTTTAACAATTTTTTTGAGAATTGATCACACTATCTGTTACGAATACCAATGACATAAACATTTTTTTTCTTCACAAGTGTTGAAACAAGTCTATCAGTATAACTAATAAATGGCATATTAAATTTATTAGTAGCATCAAAATATAAATGAATACTGTTTATTATCAAAATTATTTTTTTTTCTTCAAATATACTTAAAAGATCAGAAGTTTTTTCTTTTAGTTCTTCTAAACTTAGCTGTGAAATTAAATTAAGATCTATATACCAATATTCTGCATCTGATAATTGATTAGTATTACTTATAATCTCTTTGTTTCTAACCTTTGTTAAAAAGGCTTTTAAAGTGTTTAAATTTGCTTTTTCTATAATCCAAAATCCGGATTGAATTAATGAATTATACAGTAGTGTTATTTCCTGTTCACTTACATCAGGTGTTAGATACTGCAAACAATCAATTTGCACAGCAAGATTACATCTGCTATTTCTAACAGGTTTACCAAATTTTTTTATTTGGCTCCGCATAAAAAAATAATTTGATAGGTTAGTTAAAAACGATATCATATTTTCCTCCTAAAATTGTTATTATAATATTTTTATGTCATATATAATAGCACTTTTGAATAATTATGTCAAATTATGTAAAGCTTAATATATTTAATCTATATTTTATATTTAGCTTTAATTTAAAAGAGGAAAGTTATTTAGCTTCCCTCTCTCATTTTAAATCTTTATAAAATTTGTTATTTACTTGTACTAGTAATATTATTGTGTTTGTGTCTAAAATTCTTGCGTTCCTGTTTCATGTTTTTATCAGCTTCATCATGACAAATCTGATTTAAATCAATTTCATCTAAAACATCATTGTTTAAAAGTTCATTTGCAATTCTGTCAAGCAATACTAAATTATTTTTTAATAAATTTTCAGCTCTTGAATATGCTTCCTGAACTAGTTTGGATGTTTCTTCATCAATCTTATTTTTAATATTTTCAGAAAGTAAAAATAAGTCTGATACATCTCCAGGAAAATATGTCATATTTTTACCTAAATCATCAGCCATACCATATTCTGTTATAATTCTTCTAGCTATATCGGTTGCCTGACGTAAGTCTTGGGCTGCTCCACTTGTGTATTTATCAGAAGAATTTTTACCTAAGAGAATATTTTCTGCAACTCTACCAGCTAAATATACTGAAATATTATCGATAAAATAATCCTTGCTTAAATTTATCTGCTTTTCATATTCAAAATCGAATGTTGTAACTCCAAGATAATCTTCAGCAGGAACAATTGTGATAGCTGATGTTTTTATGTTTTTAATATTCTCAGATAAATAATTTACTAAGAAATGACCTGTTTCATGATATGCGGTTGTTTTTTTATCTTCAGCAGACATCTTTTTATACATATCATACTTAAAATTAAAATTAGTATTGATATCTTTTTTTGTAACTTCTTTACGATGTTTTCTCTTAGCTACAATCATCGCTTTTTCTATTATTTCTAATGTTATAGCTGGATTGCATAATTCCGTAATGAAAGCATCAGATACATTTACAACGTAATTAATTAGCCTAGGTGAGATTTCTACATTATACTTAGAAACTAAGTTTTTGACAACGTTTTTTATCATTGGGTACATTTCTTTATGCTTTGGTTCATTGATATAAATTGTCTCTAAATGTGCTCTGGTTTTTGTATCAATCTGAAAATATTCAAAATATTCTTTTTCTGTTGTTGCTCCTATTATTTTTATATTTGGATGTTTAACCAAAAGTGAAAAATAATAGGACATAACATAGAAAGATTCAACTAAATGAATATTGTCAATATAGAGAACAATTCCAGAATATGTTAAAATAAATTTAATTATGCTATTTAACCTTTTTGCGGATTTTTTAGCAATTATTTCATTTATTAACAATTCTACATCAAGATACAAAAAATGTGAATTTTTCAATTCTTTTGGACATTGTTTCCTAACAACGACATTGTAAATAAGTTTTTGAATTATAGCTGTCTTCCCTACTCCATGTTCTCCTAATAATACTACTTTAGATTTTAATCCACTGAGTAAGCAATTGTAAATTCTATTTATTTCTTTATCTCTTCCATTTAAATTTTCTAAGTCTTTAGAACTTGCAACAGCTGGATTTAAATCTATTAGATATGGGTAAAATCTTGCAGGAACAACATTAAGTTTAGACATATCAAGTTTTTCTACATTTTTCCGTCCTATAACAAGCTTATAATTTTTCATAAAGATTCCTCCTTTTTGCTATTGAACATTTTTGTTGATATTTGTATTTTATCACTATTCCCTAATTATGTCAATTAAAAACAGCTATATTAGTAGAATATAGCTGTTTTCTATCAAATTAATGAAAAATTTTAATTTCATTTCTTTATTATTTTCAAATTGTAGCCCTTTTAAAGTTTATTTAAATCTTTTTACATAATTATCTATTTCATCAATAAATTCTTTATTATTTTTTGTTTTAACCATCATAGAAATAACTTGTTCAGTAACATCTGCAACAGGAATACTGTTCATTGCTTTTCTTAATGCAAATACTGTATCTTTTTCCTTTGGAGTAAGTAATAAATCTTCTCTTCTTGTTCCAGATTTATTAATATCAATTGCTGGGAATATACGTTTTTCTGATAATTTTCTGTCTAGGTGTACTTCCATATTACCAGTACCTTTAAATTCTTCAAATATAACATCATCCATTCTGCTTCCTGTTTCAATTAATGCTGTTGCTAATATTGTTAAGCTTCCACCATATTCAATATTTCTAGCTGCACCAAAGAATTTTTTTGGTTTATGTAATGATGCTGGATCAAGTCCTCCTGATAATGTTTTTCCAGATGATGGTATTGTTAAGTTATATGCTCTTGCAAGTCTTGTAATACTGTCTAATAAAATTACAACATCTTGTCCTTGTTCAACTAACCTTTTTGCTCTTTCTAGTACCATTTCTGCAACTTTTACATGATGTTCTGGTAGTTCATCAAATGTTGAATATATTACTTCACCATTTATAGAACGTTTCGTATCTGTTACTTCTTCTGGTCTTTCATCTATTAAAAGAACTATTAATTTAGCATCTGGCGTATTTGCTGATATACTATTTGCTATTTTCTTTAATAATGTTGTTTTTCCAACTTTTGGCGGAGCAACAATCATTCCTCTTTGTCCTTTTCCTATTGGTGAGATTAAATCTATTATTCTCATTGCATACTCATTTGATGTTGTTTCAAGTTTTATTCTTTCATCTGGATAGATTGGTGTTAATTCATCAAATCTCTTTCTTTTTGCTGCTTTTTCAGGTGATTCCCCATTTACTTCACCTACAAATATTAGTGATGGAAATTTTTCTCCCTCTCTAAATCTTGATATTCCTTTTATTATATCTCCTGTATCTAATTTAAATCTTCTTATTTGTACCATTGATATGTATACATCTTTTGGAGTAGATAAGTAATTATCTCCTCTTAAAAATCCGTAGCCATCTGGTAGGATATCTAATATCCCTTCTACTATTTCATCTCCTTCAGTTGTTAGCTTGTAGCCAGACATTTCTTCTGAAGTATTATTTTCTTGTTTTTCTACTTTTTCTTCCCTTTTTATAGAATTGTTTTGATTTAATATTTGACTTAACATTTCTATTAATTCATCTTTTTTTAATTTTGATATATTTTTAATATTATTTTCCTTTGCTAAGTCTTTTAGTTCTGTTAAAGACATTTCTTCTAAATTCAATATAATTACCTCCTAAATAATTGTATTTTTTTAATTTGAAATTTTAATGGGAATTTTTTGCGAATTAAAAAATTTATATTCTTATTATAGCATAATTTTCCAAAAAAAGGAAGTATTTTCCAGATAAAAATAAAAAAATCCCTAAAAAAGGATTTTTTATATACCTTTATCTATATAAATTTTTTCGTTAGGGTAATACATATCTAGTTTTTCTCTAGCTGTTTGCTCTATGTATTCTTTTGAATTTACATCTTCCTTTTGTGCTAATAGTTTCTGATTTGTAGATTTTTCTTCTTCTATTTGAGATGATAAATCATCACTGTTTTTACTATATTGATTTATTACTTTTTGTTGATTTATTAATGTAAATGATGCATATAAAATTACTGCTAAAACTAATAATCTTTTATATAATTTTTTCTTTTTCATCCGTATCTCTCCAGTCTAATTTACGTATAATAAATATTTCTACACTTTTTTCAAAAATCCTTCCTATTTTTCGAATTTTTTTGAAAATTTTTGAATAAAATGTAACTTTTTTAATTTTTTGTATGTTTTAGTTGTTTTATGGAGATTTTTTTAATGTTTATCGTTATGAATCTTATTGGTTTAAATAGAAATTTTATTGGCAATAATAGTATTGAAAAAATAATACCAAATGTTTTTTTAAAAAATACGACAATTTTTACATTAATTTTTATAAAATATTTGCTAATTAACATCATATAAGTTAGACATCCAAGAAATACCCCTAAGAACATATATAAACGTATTTCACCATTACTAAATGTAAAAATTGAATATAATAGAGATAATCCAGTTAAAATCCAAAATAAAATATCTTCAAAATATGTGGTTATATCATTTGTTTCAAAGCTTTTTCTTAATACTCGAAAAATATCAAATAGAATTCCTATAAAAATTCCATTTATTGTATATACTAAAAATAAATAACATTGATTTTCAATCATTTTTTCTCAATCCTTTGTTTATTTGAAAATTTTGCTAATTAAGCTTCCTTTATTTTTTTCTAATTCTTTATCACTATATGCTAAATATGAAATATCTCCTTCTATTATTACTTCTGAAGTGTCTATGCTTAGCTTGTTTATTCTTATATTTTCTCCTTTTACTGTTAATAAGCCTAATTCAGTTTCTACCATTACTACTTGGTCGTCAAAACTTAATACGTCATTTACACCTGATATGCTTAGCTTTCCCCTATTTTCTAATATTAAATTTTGAATAACTCCTGTATTTATATTTTTTCTTTCATCTACTGTCATATACACCATTCTCCTTTACTTTTGATTGTTCTGATATTTATATATATTCGAAGGTTGTCTTTTTTAGAACAAAAAAAGACTAGATATTTCTAGTCTTTTTTGAGAGCATCATATTTGTTTACTTAAGTAAATTCTATACTTTATTGGTCTGTACCGTACCTTGTATTTGTCTAATTCTTTCTTTTGACGACTATTTAAAGTAGTTTTAAAAGTTATTATTCCGTTTTTATTCTTGTAATAAACCTTTTTTATTAAATCAGAATTTATATCTCTTATATGGTAAAATCTCTTTGTTGAAATCTCATATAAAAAAACTTCTGTATAATATCCTAGTGAATGAACATACTCTAGTTCGTACTGGGTTAATTCTAGTTCTATTACTTTTATGCGTCTTTCTTTATATCTCCGTAAATTATCTTTTAGGATTTTACATTTATGTTCTTTGTCTTTCATAAGATGTCCCCCTTTTTTGATATTGATGCTCTTGATAAATGTAATTAATAAAATTATAACATTTTTATTACGTATTGTAAATAATTTTTTCACATTTTATTGTATTATGTAAATTTTTGTAGTATAATAGTTACGTAACTATTATACTGTTTCTAATATATTAGAAACAATGTCTTTTACAAAAAAGAAAGGATACAAAGATATGGCAAAAAAGATTTTTATTCTTAGAACCAATTCGCTAGTATCTAGCGAAGACAGTACATTACGGTTTGACAGCGACAACGAGATCGTAATTCCATTTCCGGAAGGAATTGATGAATTACGTAAACTTTCAGTACAGTATACTGAAAAAGGAAAAACAGCTAAGAAAGTTTTAGACTATTTTGATTCTTTGGATTTCAGAAAGTTAACAAGCAAATATGGCGTTCGACAGAAAAATGGTTCAATTCTTAGATTTGAACAGGGAAAAGATTTTGATGATTCTGCTATTAGTAATCTTGGAGAACTTTCTAAATTTGACAAGAAATGTTTAAAAATAGCTAAAGGGTTATCTGCTGCGAATAATGAAAACATACAAGTTATTATAGTTTCAAGAAATCCTGCTTTTAGAATGAAGGCTAAATCACTTGGAATTATGGCTCAGAATTTTAGGGATGAAATGTTTCCTAATCCGGATGAGCAATATACTGGAAGAGTTGATTGTTCAACTAGTCAGGCAAAAATATCAGAATTTTATAGTTCTGAAATGATGAATCCTAAAGATATTTTTGAATATTCAAAAATCGAATGGCATGTTAATATGTTTTTAAATATAAAAGCATATGACAACCCTAATTCAACAGTAATTGCAAGATATGATGGAAAGAATATAGTTCCTTTGAAATTTGCAAAAGCTAGACCTTTTAATATAAAGCCTTTAAAGGCTGGTCAGTATATGGCATTAGAGGCTTTAATGCAGCCACCGGAAGTTGCACCTCTAGTTTTAATAAAAGGTGCTGCTGGAACAGGAAAGACTTTTCTCTCTTTAGCTGTTGCTTTGCAACAAACAATAGAATCTAATCCTATTTATAATCAGATTCTTATTACAACACCGGCTGAAACTTTACGTGAAGAAAACCTTGGTTTTCTACCTGGAGATTTTGAACAGAAATTTGATCCTTACTTGGGTGGATTAATGGACAATTTGAGACTACTTTTATCATCTCATGAACCTTTAGATAAGAATGAAAATGAGATAAAAACTACATCCAAGAGTAAAAAATCATCTAAACGTTTAAATGATTCTGATGCAGAAACTTCAGATTCAGATGGAGAAAAAACAAAAAATTACGCTAACAGCTTTAGAAATGGTAAAGCAAATACTCAGTTTTTGTTAAATCAGGGAATTGTACAAATGCAGTTAATTGGTCATCTTAGAGGCCGTAGCATTATGAATACTTTCTTTATAATTGATGAAACTCAGAATATTGAACCATCAATTATAAAAAGTATTATGACAAGAGCGGCGAAAGGTGCAAAGTTTGTATTTTTAGGTGATATAACACAGATTGATAATCCTGATTTAAATGAAAACTTTAATGGTTTGACTTTTTCTTTTGAAAAATTTAAAGATTCACCGTTATGTTGGCAGTTAACTCTGGAAAATGAGGAATCAGTTAGAAGCAATCTTGCTCGTGAAGCCGCAAAAATCTTATAATTAACCATTAACCTTTTGTAAAGGTAAAAATGAGGAGATTGCTCTATGCTTTCTCCTCTCTCTTTATTATTTTATGAATCTTCTCCAACATTTCATCATCAACAACATTCTTAAAATCAATAGATATTTTACTCTCAGAAACATTAAATTCCAAAATCTCCAACTTGTTTTTTTGAATAATATTTAATACCTCATGTAATTTTTCAAAATTTCTACTAATTCCATTTCCAACAATAGAAATTCTAGAAATTTCCTTTTTTACAACACTTTTTATTGTATTTTCTTCTATTATATCTGTAATTATAGTACCAGCTTTATTGTTAAAAGTAGATTTTGTTATAATAGGTATTTTAAATTTTTGACCAATTTCTGCACATCTACCGTGTAAAACTTTTGCACCTTCACTTGAAATTTCTATCATTTCTTCATATGAAAGTGCTGGTAATTTTTTAGCATTTTCTATTTTGTTTGGGTCTGCTGTATATACACCATCAACATCAGAAAATATATAACATTCTTTTGCATTAAGTGCTGCAGCAATTGCTATTGCAGATGTATCCGAACCGCCTCTACCAAGTGTTGTTATATCTAAGTTTTCATTATAACCTTGGAAACCTGCAATTATAACTATTTTTCTTTTTGATAATTCTTGCAAAATTCTGGTAGTGTCAATATTTTCTATAATTGCATTTTGATTTGTTTTATTTGTAAGTATTCCTGCTTGCCATCCAGTAAGTGATATTGCTTTATAGCCCATTTTATTTAACAATATACTTAATTTTGCAATTGATATTTGTTCCCCTGCACTTAATAATACATCCATTTCCCTATCTTTTGTTTCATTTGATAATTCTAATGCTTCTGATATTAATTTATCAGTTGTTTTTCCTTGTGCAGATAATATTACTACTATATTATTATTTTTGTTATATAAATTTATTATCTTTTCTGCTACTATTTTTAATTTGTCATTATCTGCTACAGAACTTCCTCCAAATTTTAGAACTATTGTGTCCATAAATGACACCTCTTTTAAATTGATATAGAGAGTATTTTCTAATTTTAGATAATACTCTCTATTATAATATGCTTGTTTTGAAAAAATGTTATATTTTCATTTTTAGATAGCTTTCCATAAATCCGTCTAAATCTCCATCCATTACTCCTGCAACATTTCCTACTTCGTAGTTTGTTCTGTGGTCTTTAACCATTGTGTATGGACAAAATACATATGAACGTATTTGACTTCCCCAAGCAATGTCTTTTTGTTCACCTTTTAAATCTTCTATTTTTTCTTTTTGTTCTTGTTCTTTTAAATCTAATAATTTTGATTTTAACATTCTCATTGCTGTTTCTCTATTTTGTATTTGTGAACGTTCTGATTGACAAGCTACTACTGTATTTGTTGGTATGTGTGTTATTCTTACTGCAGATGATGTTTTATTTATGTGTTGTCCCCCTGCCCCTGATGCTCTATATGTGTCCACTCTTAAATCATCTGGGTTTATATTTATTTCTATATCATCTGTTATTTCTGGTAAGACTTCTACTGAGGCAAAAGATGTATGTCTTCTCCCTCCTGCATCAAATGGCGAAATTCTAACTAATCTATGTACACCTTTTTCTGATTTCATATAGCCATATGCATTTTCTCCAATAATCTCAAAGGTTACGCTTTTTAATCCTGCTTCTTCTCCCTCTAAATAATCTAATTCTTTTACTTCATATTCGTTTTTAGTAGCCCATCTTGTATACATTCTATATAGCATTTCAGCCCAATCCTGAGACTCTGTTCCTCCAGCTCCTGGATGAATTGTTACTATTGCATTATTAGAGTCATATTTACCTGAAAACAAAGTTTCCAGTTCTAATTTTTCTAAGTTCTTTTCTTGCTTTTTATAATTTTTTGTAACATCTATTGCAAGTTCTTCATCGTATTCTAATTTTACCATTTCGGCTAATTCTATTAAATTATTTATTTCTTTTTCCAGTTCTTTATATTTAGTATATTTGCTTTTGATTTTTTTTATTTTTGCTAGTACTTTTTGAGTATTTTCACTATTATTCCAAAAATCTGGATTGCTAGTTTCTTTTTCTAATTCTGCTAATTCGTTTTCTAATCTTGGTATGTCAAAGAGAAACACCTAAATTCTCTAATTTTTGTTTTAACTGATTTAAGTTTCTTATTGTTTCTTCTAAGTCTAACATTATTATCACTCCCTCTATAAAAATTAGGGAGAAAAATACTTTTCTCCCTATGGACAACTTAAGAATTGATCTCCGTTTTTATCTTTTTAATTGTATCTTCAGTATTAACTGAATTCAATACTCTTATTATGCAAATAAGATCGTTATCCATTTTGTAATACTCCATCGAAGCATTGTGATTATATACTACTTTTAACACTTTTTCAAGGAATTCAATGTTCGCTTCATCTGAACAAGAAGTTCCTATAATGGAAATTAAATTTTTTTTGTTCTTGTCTGCTGCAAATTTAATAGGGATCTTTTCTTTTTTTTGCATTTTTGTGTCCTCCTAATGTGAAAATTTTTAATGCTTACTTATTATATCACACATTTTAAAATTAATCAAATTCCCATTATATTATACCCACTATCAGCATAAAGAACTTGGCCAGTAATACTATCAGACATATCACTTAGCAAAAATGTAGCTACATTCCCTACTTGTGTTGTTGTTACATTTCTATGTAATGGTGCTTTTTCTTCTACAACCGTTAAAATTGAAGAAAAGTCTTTTATTCCTTTTGCAGAAAGTGTTTTTATTGGACCTGCAGAAATTGCATTTACTCTTTTTCCTTCTTTTCCTAAATTTTCTGCTAAATATCTTACACTAGATTCTAGAGCAGCTTTTGCAACTCCCATAACATTATACCCACTTAAAACTTTTGTTGAACCATAATATGTTAATGTTACTAAACTTGCATTTTCATTTAATAAATTTATTTCTTTTGCAATTCTTGCTGCTAGTACAAATGAATAACTACTTACATCTAAGGCATGTGAAAATCCTTCTTTGCTGGTATATATAAAATCGTTGTGTAAATCTTCTGTTTTTGCATTTGCTATTGCATGTACCAAACCATCTATTTTGCCATTTTCTTCTTTTATTTTTTCGAATGTTTGCTTTACTAATTCATCTTCTGAAGCCCCATTTAATACATAAGCTTTGCTTCCTTTAAATTCTGATATTAATTCTTCTATTTTTTCTTTGTTTTCTTCTCTCATATATGTAAATATTAATTGTGCTCCATTTTCATATGCTGATTTCGCTATTCCATAAGCTATACTCCATTTATTTCTTATACCCATTATTAATATTTTTTTGTTTTCTAATAACATTTTTTCCTCCTTGAAAAACCATTTAAAATGGTATTTTTAAATAACATTAAAACTCGTTATGTTTCTAAATTTTTTATATCTTTCTTCTAATATTTGCTCTGATGTCATTTTATTTGTTTTTTTGATTTCTTTAATAATTTCTTTTTTTAATATTTCTGATGTTTTTGAAAAGTTTTCTTCTGATATTTCATTTTTTTCAGGTATTATTTTGTCAATTATATTTAACTCATATAAATCTTTTGCAGTTAATTTCATTTTTTCTGCTGCTTCTTTATATCTGCTCGGGTCTTTCCATAAAATACTGCTATAGCCTTCTGGTGACAATATTGAATAAATTGCATTTTCTAGCATGAATACTTTATTTGCAACGCCTATGGCTAAAGCTCCTCCTGATGAACCTTCTCCAATTACTATTGAAATTACCGGAACTTTTAATCTCGCCATTTCAAACATTGATTTTGCTATAGCCTCCCCCTGTCCTCTTTCTTCTGCTTCTATGCCTGGATAAGCTCCTTTTGTGTCTATGAAAGTTATTACTGGTCTTTTGAATTTTTCTGCTTGTTTCATAAATCTTATTGCCTTTCTATAACTTTCAGGATTTGGCATTCCAAAATTTCTTTCTATGTTTTCTTTTGTTGTTCTTCCTTTTTGCTCTGCAATTATTGTAAATGGAGTATTGTCTATTTTGGCTAAACCACAAATTATTGCTTTATCATCTTTAAAATTTCTATCTCCATGTAATTCTATAAATTCATCAAATATTTTTTCTATATATTCAAGTGATGTTTTCCTTTTTGGATTTCTTGCTATTTCTACTTTTTCCCATGCTGATATTTCTTTTTTATTTTTCATTATGTTGTCCTCCTTTGTGATAGCAAATTAATTTATATAGTGTTTCTTTCATATCTTCTCTTTTTACTATTTTATCAATAAATCCGTGTTCAAGTAGAAATTCCGCTGTTTGAAATCCTTCAGGTAGTTTTTCACCTATTGTTTGTTCAATTACTCTTTGACCTGCAAATCCAATCATTGCACCTGGCTCTGCAAGTATTATATCTCCTAAACTTGCAAATGATGCAGTAACTCCTCCATATGTTGGATCTGTTAATACTGATATGTATAATAAACCTGCCTCATCAAGTTTTGTAAGTGCTGCTGTTGTTTTAGCCATTTGCATAAGTGATATTATTCCTTCTTGCATCCTTGCACCACCAGATACCGAAAATATTATAATTGGTAATTTTAGTCTTATGGCTTGTTCTATACTATATGTAATTTTTTCCCCTACAACAGCTCCCATGCTTCCCATTAGAAAACCACTATCCATTATACAAATCACTACATCTTCTCCATTTATTTTACCAGTACCACAGGCAATTGCTTCTTCTAATCCTGTTTTTTCTCTTAAGGCTTTTAGTTTTTTAGGATAATCTTCTAAATTTAACGGATTGTTAGTTTCTATATTTAATTCAAATCTTTTGTAAGTTCCTTCATCTATAATACTTTCTAATCTTCTATTAATATGCATTCTAAAATAATTGCCACAATTAGGACAAATGTTTAAATTTTCTCTAATTGTTTCTTTGTATAATATTTCTTTACACTTATTGCATTTTACCCATTTTCCTACTGGAATGTCAACTTTGGATTTTGCATTATTTAAATTTTTATTTTCTCTTTTCTTTATTTTATCTACTACCATTTATACTATTTATCTCCTTTAAACATCTCTTTTTCAATAAATGCTGTATCAAATTTTTCTCTAATAAAGTTTGGATTTTTTATGATTTCAAATAAAAAGTCTCTGTTTGTTTCTATTCCATCAATTACTAATTCTTCCAAAGCTCGTTTCATTTTACTTAATGCTTCATTTCTATTTGCTCCATATGCTATTATTTTAGCAAGCATTGAATCATAATTTGATGGAACTGTATAACCATTATATATTGCTGTATCTACTCTTATGCCATTTCCGCCTGGAAGATTTATTTCCTTTATTTTTCCAGGTGATGGCATAAAGTTTTTACTAGGATTTTCTGCATTTATCCTACATTCTATAGAATGACCTCTAAATTCAATTTCTTTTTGTTTAAATTTTAGCTTTTCTCCAGCTGCTATTCTTCTCCTTCTTTGAAATTCATTCTTTGGTTGTAAATTGTTGTTGAGGCTGC
>OGKG01002429.1_pt1 | contig 19519 bp, 10 predicted proteins | sample 1572201 | NCBI WGS metagenome assembly OGKG01 (sample SAMEA2582146, study PRJEB24529) | metagenome | biome: Human gut stool | place: China | collected 2011 | reverse complement strand
TTCCCAAACCTTGATGACTCTCTTTGAACGCTCATTGTTGCTCAAAAGACCCATCTTATACTGTGCGGTGATGGAGTCAACCTTTTCCTCGGCTGCTTCAAGAAGCTCTTGCTTGTGCGGCGGGATTATAGCGTCGCATACGGCAACCGTTATACCGGATTTTGTAGAGTATTTATAGCCCTGAGCCTTAATGCTGTCAAGCATTACGGAGGCTATGTGTACGCCGTGCTTTTTAATGCACTTATCGATTATCTTGCCGAGACCCTTCTTATCGACAAGGAATTCAACCTCAAGATTGAATGCGTTTTCGGGATTGCTTCTGTCGATAAATCCGAGATCCTGCGGAATGGGATTGTTGAATATGATTTTACCGAGAGTTGTGGGAACAAGCTTAGTAACCTTTTCACCGTTTATCTCTTTGGTCATACGAATTTTAATTTTGGAATGAAGACCGATGTCGCCCTCGTTGTAAGCCATAGTAGCCTCATCAACGCTGAGGAACGCTTTGCCTTCGCCCGGCTCGCCGTCTTTTTCCATAGTGAGGTAGTAAGAACCGAGTATCATATCCTGTGTGGGAACGGTAACCGGTTTACCGTCGGACGGCTTGAGAAGGTTATTTGCGGCAAGCATAAGGAGCCTTGCCTCTGCCTGAGCCTCTGCCGAAAGCGGTACGTGAACAGCCATCTGGTCGCCGTCGAAGTCCGCGTTGAATGCGGTACAAGCAAGCGGGTGAAGCTTAATGGCTCTGCCCTCTACGAGTACCGGCTCAAATGCCTGAATACCGAGTCTGTGAAGAGTGGGAGCACGGTTAAGCATAACGGGGTGATCCTTAATGACTATTTCGAGAGCGTCCCAAACCTCGGGCTTTGCGCGCTCTACCATTTTTCTCGCAGACTTGATGTTGCCTGCAACGCCGGTTTCAACAAGACGTTTCATAACGAACGGCTTAAACAGCTCAAGTGCCATTTCCTTGGGAAGACCGCACTGATGCATTTTAAGCTCGGGTCCTACTACGATAACGGAACGGCCGGAATAGTCGACACGTTTACCGAGGAGGTTCTGTCTGAAACGACCCTGCTTACCTTTAAGCATATCGGAAAGAGATTTAAGAGCACGGTTGTTGGGGCCCGTTACGGGTCTGCCGCGTCTGCCATTGTCTATAAGAGCATCGACAGCCTCCTGAAGCATTCTCTTTTCGTTTCTTACAATTATATCGGGAGCGTTGAGCTCAAGAAGTCTTTTAAGACGGTTGTTTCTGTTGATAACACGTCTGTAAAGATCGTTGAGGTCCGATGTTGCAAATCTGCCGCCGTCGAGCTGTACCATAGGACGGATATCGGGCGGAATTACCGGAATAACGTCGAGAATCATCCATTCGGGACGGTTACCGGAAAGCTTGAATGCTTCGGCGACTTCAAGTCTTTTAAGTATTCTTGCTTTCTTCTGACCCGACGCCTCAGAGAGCTCCTCACGGAGCTGCTCGGTAAGCGCGTCAACGTCGATTTCGCAGAGAAGCTCTTTGATGGCTTCGGCGCCCATACCGGCCTTGAAGTCATCCTCATACTTCTCTCTCATATCGAGATACTCTTTTTCGGAGAGAATCTGCTTCTTTTTAAGCTCTGTATCACCGGGATCGGTGACAATATATTTTGCGAAATAGAGAACCTTTTCAAGCTCTCTCGGAGAAATGTCAAGGATAAGTCCCATTCTTGACGGGATACCCTTGAAATACCAAATATGCGAAACGGGAGCGACAAGCTCGATATGGCCCATTCTCTCACGTCTTACCTTGGATTTGGTAACCTCAACTCCGCAGCGCTCGCATATTTTACCCTTATAGCGAATTCTCTTGTATTTTCCGCAATGGCACTCCCAGTCCTTTGTGGGTCCGAATATCCTTTCGCAGAAAAGTCCGTCGCGCTCGGGCTTTAAGGTACGATAATTTATGGTTTCGGGCTTTTTGACCTCGCCGTAAGACCACTCTCTGATCTGTTCGGGTGAAGCAAGACCGATTTTTATTGATTCAAAGGTTATATTTTCCATTGGCTCTTTACCTTTCTTCCATTAATTTTCAGAAATCTGCGAAACGTGAAATCAGAAATCCTCGTCATTGAGGTCATCCGAATCAAAACCGTCTTCGGAATCGCTTGTATAATCGTCATTCTCGTATTCGTCGGCGTCTTCTTCTCTGTCAGGAATATAACCGTCATCATAAGAAGCGTCGTTGACCTCTGAAAATGCTTCGTTGTCAGCCATCGTAGGAGTAACATCATCGTCGTCGTAGGTCTGTTTAAGGTCAATCTCCTCGTTATTTGCGTCAAGAACCTTGACGTCAAGGGCAAGCGACTGAAGCTCCTTAATGAGAACCTTGAACGACTCCGGAATACCGGGCTTCGGAACGTTGAGACCCTTGACTATCGACTCATAAGTCTTTACACGGCCCACAACATCGTCCGACTTAACGGTGAGAATTTCCTGAAGAGTATAAGCTGCGCCGTAAGCCTCAAGGGCCCAAACCTCCATCTCACCGAAACGCTGACCGCCGAACTGAGCTTTACCGCCCAAGGGCTGCTGGGTAACGAGTGAATACGGACCCGTGCTTCTTGCGTGAATCTTATCGTCAACAAGATGGTGGAGCTTAAGGAAGTACATAACGCCTACGGTTATGGGGTTGTCAAACTTTTCACCCGTTCTGCCGTCGGTAAGTATCGACTTACCGTCCTCACTGTAGCCTGCCTCTTTAAGAGCCTCGCGAATATCGGATTCATGCGCACCGTCAAATACCGGCGTTGCGATTTTTTGACCGAGCTTGCGGTAAGCAAAACCGAGGTGAACCTCAAGCACCTGACCGATGTTCATTCGGGAGGGTACGCCGAGGGGGTTAAGAAGAATGTCGAGCGGAGTACCGTCATCAAGGAACGGCATATCCTCCTGCGGAAGTATTCTTGAAACAACACCCTTGTTACCGTGACGGCCTGCCATCTTATCGCCGACGGAAATCTTTCGTTTCTGAGCGATGTAGCAGCGTACTACTTTATTAACGCCGGGGCTGAGCTCGTCGCTGTTTTCTCTTGTAAACACTTCGACGTTTACTACTATGCCGTATTCGCCGTGCGGTACGCGAAGGGAAGTATCGCGAACCTCTCTTGCCTTTTCGCCGAATATTGCGCGGAGAAGTCTCTCCTCGGCGGTAAGCTCCGTCTCGCCCTTAGGCGTTACCTTACCGACAAGTATATCGCCCGAGTGAACCTCGGCACCGATACGGATTATGCCGTTTTCGTCAAGGTCGGAAAGAGCGTCTTCACCGACGTTCGGGATATCTCTCGTAATATCTTCCGGTCCGAGCTTGGTATCTCTCGACTCAAGCTCATATTCCTCTATATGAATTGAAGTATAAACATCGTTGCGGACAAGCTTTTCGTTGATAAGAACAGCATCCTCGTAGTTGTAGCCTTCCCAAGTGGTAAAGCCGATAAGCGCATTCTTACCGAGCGAAATTTCGCCGTTCGAGGTTGCAGGACCGTCGGCTATAACCTCATGAGCCTCAACCTTTTGACCCTCGGAAACTATCGGGCGCTGATTTATGCATGTGCCCTGGTTAGAACGCATAAATTTGATTATGTCATAATGGTCAACCGAACCGTCATCCGTAGTGATTTCAACAGTTTCCGCATCAGCCTTGGTTACGGTACCGGCGCGCTTTGCGAGAACTACGGTGCCCGAATCGACCGCCGCCTTGTATTCCATACCGGTTCCTACTATAGGAGACTCGGTTGTGAGAAGCGGAACCGCCTGTCTCTGCATGTTTGAACCCATAAGTGCACGGTTTGCGTCGTCGTTCTCAAGGAAAGGAATCATTGCGGTTGCAACGGAAACTACCATCTTCGGCGATACGTCCATGTAGTCGGCTTCCGAAGCCTCAATCTCCATAAACTCGTCACGATAACGGGCATTGACCTTTTTGCGCTTGAATTTGCCGTTTTCGTCGAGAGGCTCGTTAGCCTGAGCTACCATGTAGTTATCCTCGACGTCTGCGGTCATATAGGTGACCTCATCAAGTACCGTTCCCGTTTCCTTATCTATGCGGCGGAACGGAGCCTCGATAAAGCCGTATTTATTGATTCTTGCAAATGTTGCAAGATAAGAGATAAGTCCGATGTTCGGTCCTTCGGGGGTCTCTATGGGGCACATACGGCCGTAGTGGCTGTAATGAACGTCACGAACTTCGAATCCTGCACGGTCACGTGAAAGACCGCCGGGACCGAGAGCGGAAAGTCTTCTCTTATGAGTAAGCTCTGCGAGGGGATTTGTCTGATCCATGAACTGAGAAAGCGGAGACGAACCGAAGAACTCTTTTATAGCCGCCATAACGGGGCGAATATTTATCAAAGCGGCGGGAGTTACCTTATCGGGCTCCTGCGCCTGAAGAGTCATTCTTTCTTTTACAACTCTCTCCATTCTGGAAAAGCCTATTCTGAACTGATTCTGAAGAAGCTCGCCGACGGAACGGATACGACGGTTGCCGAGATGATCTATGTCATCCGTTGTACCTACGCCGTCCGCAATGCAGTTGAGGTAGTTGATAGAAGCCATTATATCATCAATTATGATATGCTTCGGTATGAGGTCGTCGCAACGAGCCGAAAGCTCTTCGGAAAGTGCATCCTTATCATCGCCGCACTTTTCGAGCACTTCCTGAAGCACGGTAAAGCGTACCTTCTCGTTAATGCCGATATCCTCAAGCTCAGCCTCTGTGAACATGGGAACATACTCACCGATGTCAACCATACCGTTTGAATAGACCTTAACGGTCTTATCCTCCGGGGTTACTATAACGGCAGTATTAACTCCCTCCTGCTCTATTCTGTAAGCAAGCTCGGGGGTTATGGTTTCGCCAGGCTCCGCAAGTATCTCACCGGTAAGATTGCTGATAATCGGTTCATCAGCCTTAAAGCCGGCTATGCGAGCGGAGATTGCAAGCTTTTTATTGTATTTATAGCGACCTACTCTTGAAAGGTCATATCTGTGCGGATCGAAGAAGAGATTATCAATCTGTGCCTGAGCAGTCTCGAGTGTGGGAGGCTCGCCGGGACGCAGTCTCTTGTATACTTCGATAAGAGCCTGCTCGGTATTTATGGTAGTATCCTTTTCGAGAGTAGCCTTGATTCTCTCGTCATAGCCGAAAAAGTCAAGTATCTCTTCGTTTGAGGAAAGTCCGAGTGCTCTGATAAAGGTAGTGATGTAAATCTTTCTGTTCTTATCAATTCTTACATAAAACAGGTCGTTCTGGTCAGTTTCGTACTCGAGCCATGCGCCTCTGTTGGGGATAACGGTAGTCGAGTAGAGCTCTTTACCCGTTTTATCATGCGTCATACCATAGTACACGCTGGGAGAACGGACAAGCTGCGAAATGATAACGCGCTCCGCACCGTTGATTACGAAGGTACCGCTGTCTGTCATGAGCGGGAAATCGCCCATATAGACTTCGCTTTCTTTAATTTCGCCCGTTTCTTTGTTGAGCAGCCTTGCAGTAACTCTTAAAGGAGCAGCGTATGTCGCGTCCCTCTCTTTACATTCCTTGACGGTGTATTTGGGAGCATCGTCCATTCTGTAATCGACAAAGCTCAAAACAAGGTTGCCGGAATAGTCCGTAATATCTGCGACATCGCGGAATACTTCCTTCAGACCTTCGTCAAGAAACCATTGATAGGAATTTTTCTGTACCTCGATGAGGTTGGGCATCTCCATTACCTCATTGATTTTAGAAAAGCTCATGCGTGTGTTTCTTCCGAGTTTTACTGGTTTGACATTCACCATAGGGCTTATCACTCTCCGTTCGCAAAATTATTCCAAACGCCGACCGCAAAAATCAAGGGTATTGACAAATTGCACCCCGGCGGGAGATTACTATAATAATTGATTGTGATATGCTATTGATTTAATTGATTTTTTGTGATAAACTACTAATACAAAAAAACGACAAGAGCATATGCTTCCATTTTATAGCAGTTTATTATTATATGCTTGTCAATGGCATATGTCAAGTCTTTTTTGATTATTTTCGGAGATGTTATTTGTATTATGTTGAATTTTGAAGAGCTTTCGCACAAGCTCTTTTCTCTTGTCATTTTCAGAAATCTGTTAAATGACGATGTCATCAAGTCATTCACCGAGCTTGCCGATGAACAAAAGAGCGAAAAAGAAGAGGTTTACTTATATGCCGATTTTCTCTCAAAGCTATTTGCGGAAACCGATAATTTTTCAAAATATGTTTTAAACGCCGTTCTTGAGGACGAAAACGCTTACATATTAAAGTACGGTCACAAAAAGCTCGGCAGCCATTATGACGAGGCTCTGAATATGGAGCTTGACACGCTTAACGAATTGGCAGCTGTGCGGTCGGACGATGTTAAAAAGAGCCTGCGCCTCGAAAATGAGTCTCTCCCCGGCTGGACTACCGAGAAAACCGATGTAAAAAGCATTTATCTCTCCAGAATAAAAAACATATCCAAAACCGGATACGGCATATGGGCAAAATACCACGTCTTTATCATTAAAAACGGTGATATTGTGCCTGTTAAATACCCCGACACGCAAAAACTTTCGGATTTTTCCGGTTACGAGCGCGAGCGCAGCGAGGTAATTGATAACACAAAGGCTCTTTTAAAGGGAGAACCGTGCAATAATGTTCTTTTATACGGCGACGCCGGAAGCGGTAAGAGCAGTACCGTAAAAGCAATAGCGAACGAATTTAAGGATGACGGTTTGAGACTTATCGAGGTTAAGAAAAATCAGCTCTATTCCCTGCCGGACATAATGGACAGGATATCGGGCAATCCGCTTAAATTCATAATATTTATAGATGATTTGAGCTTCACCAAAAACGATGAGGACTTCGGTGCGCTGAAGGCTATTTTGGAGGGCAGCGTAAACGGCAGGGCCAAAAACATAGCGATATACGCAACATCAAACCGCCGTCATCTCGTCAAGGAGAGCTTTGCCGACCGTGACGGAGACGATGTTCATATTCAGGACACGATGCAGGAGCTTACAAGCCTTTCGGCAAGATTCGGCTTGCAAATCACGTTTTCAAGACCGGACAAAAATCTGTATTCGGGCATTGTTGTTGAACTTGCAAAAAAATACGGCATAAATATGCCGGAGGACAAGCTTATAATGAAAGCGGAAGCTCACGCTTTGAGAGCCGGCGGCAGAAGTCCGAGGACCGCAAGGCAATTTATAGAATATCTCGCATACAAGCAGGATGCGGAAAAGGAATAAGCTGTTATTAATTTGTTTGTATAAATTCAGTATAAAAAGATTGGAGAAGAAAATGGAGATTAAAAAAAGATACGATTGGGAAAACCCCGCCGTTATCAAGAGAAACAAAGAGGACGGCCACGTCATCGCATTTTCATACGATAACGCACTCGACGCCGCGGAAAGAAAAGAGTCGCCTTACAAGGTAACTCTTAACGGAAAATGGAAATTCCATTGGCAGATGGGTATAGACAACTGTCCGCCTGATTTTTATGAGCCGAGCTTTGATGATTCAGATTGGCGATACATAACCGTTCCGTCGGTTTGGCAAACGGAGGGTACGGGCAGTGCTCCGTATTACTATGCAAGTACCTTTCCGAGGGCTATCAGCCGTCAAAAGAGCAAAATCCCCTGCATTGATCACAATATGCAGGAAATCGGTCTTTACAGACGCGCATTTACCCTACCCGAAAACTTCGACGGAAAAGAAATATTTTTACACTTCGGCGCAGCCAAATCCGCAATCGAGGTATATATAAACGGAAGCTTTGTAGGTTATTCGCAAGGCTCCATGACTCCGCACGAATTTGACATCACAAAATATGTTAAGAACGGAATCAACGAGGTAGCCGTAAAATGTTATCGTTACAGCGACGCTCAGTACATAGAGGATCAGGATATGTGGCTTCTCTGCGGTCTTTACAGAGAGGTATATATCTTCGCCGAGCCCAAGACCTGTCTTCGCGACTTCTTTATAACAACCGACCTTGATAAGGATTACAAGGACAGCGATACGAAGCTTGAAGCAAAAATCATAAATTACGAAGGCGAAGACAAAGCTTCAAAGCTCAGTGCTTATATTGAAAAAGACGGCAAAAAGCAAAAGCTGGGTTCGGAGGAATTCACGATTGCCGGAAAAGACAGCAAAACAATAAACCTTGAAGCGGTAATAAAAAACCCGCTCAAATGGAGTGCCGAAACTCCGGAGCTCTACACTCTTGTTATCGAACTTAAAACCGGTAAAACAACAACATACAAGTCAATCCGTTTCGGTTTCAAAAAGGTTGAGATAGTAGGAGAAAAAATCCTCTTTAACGGCCAGCCTCTGATGATTCGCGGTGTAAACCGTCACGATTTCGACCCGGATCACGGTTGGGCGGTTCCGAAGGAGAGATATTATCAGGATCTCGACATAATGAAACGCTGCAACATAAATTCCATCCGCACTTCTCACTATCCTGATGATCCGTTCTTCTATGAGCTTTGCGACGAATACGGTTTCTATGTTATGGACGAATGCGATATGGAAAGCCACGGCGTCCGCAGAAAGGGCGTTCCGGGAAGCAATCCCGTATGGACTAATGCGGTTGTGGACAAAATGCAGAGAATGGTACTTCGCGACAGAAACCACGCCTGCGTATTTATGTGGTCACTCGGCAATGAGGCCGGCGACGGCACAAACTTCGCTAAGATGAAGGAAGCCGCTTTGGAGCTTGACAAAACGAGGCAGTTCCACTATGAGGGCGATTTTGACCTAACAAAGAGCGACGTTATATCGAGAATGTATCCCCTCCCCGACATTATGGAAAAGCTCGGCAATCGCGAGCCAATCACCATAAGCCTTTACGATAACGTTGCAAACCAGCTCGCCGCAGATTCAAAGCCCATTCCGAAAGAGGCGTACACAAAGCCCGTAATACTCTGCGAATATGCGCACGCAATGGAAAACAGCCTCGGCAACTTCCAGGAATATATGGATGACTTCGAGAAATACGATAATATGTGCGGCGGATTTATTTGGGACTTCGTAGACCAGTCTCTTCGCTACAAGGCTCCCGACGGAGATCATTGGCTTTATGGTACGGACTTTGAAAAATCAGAGCCGCGCAGACCCTTCCAGCTTCCCAACACGACCGCTATGACAGGCAGTAACACATACTTCTGTGCAAACGGTATAATTGCCGCCGACAGAAAGGTTCACCCGTCGGCATATGAGGTCAAAAAGGTTTACGCCGAAATGAAGGTTATTGAAAAAGACCTTGAAAAGAAAGAATTTACCGTTAAAAATAAGCACTTATTCACCGACCTTTCGGAATTTGACCTTAAATGGACCGTAACCGCAAACGGCAAAGAAATTGAATCGGGTATTATCGACAATCTTTCGGTTCCCCCACTCTCTTCAAAGGACATCACGGTGCCGTTCTCTTCCGATAATCTTCCGAACGCCGAGTGCATTATCACATTCTCATTCCTTCGCAAAAACAAGGAGCGTTACTGCGAAAAGGGCTATGAACAGTCGTTTGACCAGATACTTCTAAAGAAGATGCCCGAAGCTCTTCCCGATAATTCAAAGGGTAAACTTCAATGCGTTCAGATAGGCACAACAGCTACAATTCAGGGTGAAAACTTCACGGTAAAGGTTACCGACGGCAAAATAGTTTCGCTGCGCTTTGACGGCAAGGAATATTTAAAAACACCCTTAAAGCCGAATTACTTCCGCGCGCTTATCGACAACGACTTTTCACTTACAAACTTTGTTCCCTTCCTTATTCCGCTTCATCCGTATTACACATGGAGAACCGCAACCGATACGGCACAGGGCTCAATAACAGCCATAGATGAGGGCGCAAACGGTGAAATCATCATATATGTAGACTGGGCAGTATTCTCATTCTCGGGCGTTAAATCGAAATATATTATCTATCCCGACGGCAAAATCGAGGTCAACCACGAGGGTACTCCCAAGGCCTTTACACTTCTGAGATTCGGTACGCAGATGGGGCTTATACCCGAACTCAACTACGTAAAGTGGTACGGCAGAGGTCCACAGGAAACATATATAGACCGTAAAACCGGCGGCAAAATAGCTATTCACGAGATGAGCGTTGACGACCTTGAGCACCACTATATGCGTCCGCAGGAAAACGGCAACAGAGTTGACGTCCGTTATGTCGAAATAACCGACAAGGACGGCAAGGGCCTTAAATTTACCGCTCCGTACAACACTCCGCTCGCATTCAGCGCCTGGCATTACACGCAGAATGAGCTTGAGAAAGCCACGCATATTCATGAGTTAAAGCACAAGGATATTACGACGTTTAACTTTGATTTAACTCAGCTCGGCGTAGGCGGAGATATGCCCGGTGACGCGCACGTGCGTGAGCCGTATATACTCCATCCTAACAAGAAATATGCTTATTCCTTTACCATAGAGAGCATAAAGAAATAATACGGCGATTTAAAATCCCCGATTTTGTCAATGACAAATCGGGGATTTTTTATATGATAACATTTGTGCCGACGGAAGATTTTTTCGACCGAAACAACAGGCAAAGCAAATTGAGACCCTATTTTTGGGGTTCACTTCTATGGGTGCGTGAACATTTAGGGCAACCTGTTCTGTTGTTGCCTGTTCTATTATGTGGAGTAGTTTGCCATTCATAGCCGCATTTGTGACATTTCCACCATACCTTTTTATTCGAACCGCAAGTCACTTCTTTTGGAGATACAGTGTTTTTTTCATAATTCCAGTCTTTTAGTAATTCGGGCTTTTTTGAAGCCAAATCATTTATACCCGGAACTACAACACGACCCGCGCAACAAGGGCATCCGCAGCCTGATGTTCTTGTATTCGGAGTAGCCTGCCAGCCATAACCGCATTTATGGCATATCCACCACACTCTTTTATTTGAACTGCAAGACACCTTATCCGGAGATGTATCATTTTTTTCATAATCCCATTCTTCTGAAATCTGCGGATATTTTTCTGAAAGGCTATTTGTTTTAGCCGCTTCAAGTGATTTTTTCTTCCCTGCTTTCTTTCGCAAGCACTTTGTGCAACCGCCGCCGGCATTTCGCAGCGAAGGCGAAGCTTGCCACTCGTAACCACAGATGTGGCATTTCCACCACACTTTCTTTTCAGACCCGCAGCAAATACCGTCCGGAGATATTGCATTCTTTTCATAATCCCAATCTTTTAACAGTTCAGGCTTTTGTGAAGCCAAATCGGTTTTACCCTTGATTGGTAAACGACCGAAACAATAAGGACATCCAGAGCCTAAATTGGTTCTTGTGTATGGGGCGGCTTGCCAACTGTTACCGCATTTTTGACATTTCCACCACACTTTTTTATTTGATCCGCAGGAAACTTTATCCGGAGATACAGTATTCTTTTCATAATCCCATTCTTTCAGCAAATCAGGATGATGTGAAGCAAAATCATTTATACCCGGAACTACCGCTAAGCCTGCACAACAAGGGCATCCCCTACCTGATGTTCTTGTGTATGGTGTGGCTTGCCATTCGTAACCACACTTCTTGCACTTCCACCAATACTTTATATCAGAGCCACTGGAGACGGTTTCCGGATTTATATGTAAATTTTTCTCATAATTCCATTCTTCAAGCAGTTCCGGTTTTACATTGGCAATACAATTTTCTTTTATTGATTCTCTATATTTGGCTTTTATACCGATTCCGTCTTTGTCAACATCAACAATGATATTATTGCCCGGGTCAAGCAAGTCCAGCAGACTCTTTATCGCCTTGTTCAGGTGTTTACCACCTGTATCTGTGCAAGTAATCCTTATTGAATTCTTCGTATCCGGCAACTTTGAATCACGTATTCTTATTAAACGGATATTATGTTCTTTACAAAGCTCATCTTTTTTATTTTCTTTTTCTAATGCGTGACTGCTATTATGATAGTATACTCCATCGTATTCTATCGCCGTTTTTATATCGGGGATAAAAACATCTAATTCCATACCGAGTTCCTTGTATCTTGACATCGCATCCGGATAAATTTTCTTTACATAATATAAGACAGTTTGCTCTGAAAACGAAGTACCAGCTAAGGTACAGTTCGGGCAACCGCGCCCGGACGCTCGTTCGTTTATTGTTGTTTGCCAACTGTTTCCGCAGAAAGAACACTTCCACCAGACTCTCTTGTTGCTTTTACTTGAATATTCATTAATATCTAAACCAACATTCTTCTCATAATCCCATTCTTTCGCTATATCCGGGTAATTTTTAACAAAACTATTTGTTTTAGCCGCATTGAGAGAGTTCTTCTTGGCAGCCGATTTATATGCGCATACAGGGCAACCTGTTCCGTTTTTTCCCGTCCTTCTGTTCGGTGTGGTTTGCCATTCATGACCGCACTTATGACATTTCCACCATACCATTTTATTCGAGCCGCAAGTCACTTCTTTTGGAGATACAGTGTTTTTTTCATAATTCCAGTCTCTTAGTAATTCGGGCTTTTTAGAAGCCAAATCATTTATACCCGGAACTACAACACGACCCGCGCAACAAGGGCATCCGCAGCCTGATGTTCTTTTATTTGGACTTGCCTCATAAGATTTACCGCACTTCTTACACTTCCACCAATACTTTTCAGCTGAACCGTAACTAACATCATCGGGTGTTACTGGATAGTTTTTATCGTAATCCCACTCATCAACAAGTTCGGGGTTATGTTGCGATAATTCTTTACCGGTATATATGAGTTTGCTCATATTTACATTTCCTTTCTGAATCGATAGTTGGTATTAATATAAGTGTAACACATTTTATATGGCTTCTCAAGAAAACCGTCTTTTTAAATGTACTTAAAATCGGACATAAGCTCATAAAACATCTTTATTTTGTGATATTTATTTGAAAAGCTACTTGACAATATACCCCTCACGGGTATATACTCAAGATACCCCCTAAGGGTATAGAAACGAGGTGTGGTTCATGGAAAAAGAAAAGTGCTGTCACTGCTCACAGCGAAAAAAAGAGCGTTCCCCCGAGGAATATAAAAAGCTTATACACAGGCTTAACCGAATCGAGGGGCAAATCCGCGGAATAAAGGGCATGGTGGAAAACAACGCTTACTGCCCGGATATACTCATACAATCCGCCGCCGTAAACGCCGCGATAAATGCTTTTAATAAAGAACTGCTTGCAAATCACATAAGAACATGCGTTGCCGACGATATAAGGAACGGCAAAGACGAAGCGATTGACGAGCTTGTGGTTACACTTCAAAAACTTATGAAATAAAGAAAGAACGGTAAAATATAATGAACGTTGTTTTAATAATAATTCTCGCAGCAATTGTTGTATTGGCGGCGGTTTCCGGCGCGAAACACTTTAAAGGTCAGGGCGGCTGTTGCGGTGGCGGCGGAGAATTAAGACCCGAGCACAAAAAGCTCGACGGCCCTGTAACGGAAGAAAAGATAATTTCGATAGACGGAATGAGCTGCGAAAACTGCCGGAATCGCGTTGAGCGAGCTATAAACAAAATAGACGGAGCTTCGGCGAGAGTAAATCTTCGCAAAAAAGAAGCGGTTGTTTCGCTCGACAGAGAAATTGACGACGGAACGCTCAAAAACGCTGTTGAATCGGCAGGCTACAAGGCTGTTTCCGTAAAGACACGGGAGGTAAAAAAATAATGACACAGTATAACGTCACCGGTATGAGCTGTGCGGCGTGTTCTGCGAGAGTTGAAAAAGCGGTATCAAAAGTGCCCGGCGTAACGTCGTGTTCCGTCAGTTTACTCACCAACTCCATGGGCGTTGAAGGGACGGCATCGGACAAAGCTATAATATCCGCGGTACAAAAAGCCGGCTACGGAGCATCTAAGAAAGGCGGAAGTAAAGCCGCCGAGAGTGCCGATGAATCCGCACTCCGCGACACAGAAACACCAAAGCTAAAAAAGCGTCTGTTTTGGTCAGTCGGATTTCTTATAATACTGATGTATTTTTCGATGGGTCATATGATGTGGGGATGGCCCCTCCCCTCTTTTTATAGCAGCAATCACGTTGCAATGGGACTTACTCAGCTTTTGCTTACCGTTATAATTATGGTAATAAACCAAAAGTTCTTTATCAGCGGTTTTAAAAGTCTGTGGCGCAGAGCCCCGAATATGGATACCCTCGTAGCCCTCGGTTCAACCGCCGCATTCGTATACAGCACTTACGCGCTCTTTATGATGACAGACGCTCAGACACGCGGCGATATGCAGGCTGTAAACACCTATATGATGGACTTTTATTTTGAGTCCGCCGCTATGATTCTTACGCTTATAACCGTGGGCAAGACCCTTGAGGCGCGCTCAAAGGGCAAAACGACCGACGCATTAAAGAGTCTTATGAAGCTCGCACCAAAAAGTGCGGTAATTTTAAAAGACGGCGAAGAAAAGACCGTGCCTATTGACACGGTACAAAAAGACGATATATTCTTAGTACGCCCCGGCGAGAGTATACCGGCAGACGGTGTGATAATCGAGGGAGAAAGTGCTGTAGACGAATCAGCGCTTACCGGTGAGAGCATTCCTGTAGACAAAGCCGCAGGAGACAAGGTTTCGGCGGCAACCGTCAATCGGTCGGGATTTTTGAAATGCCGTGCCATACACGTAGGTGAGGACACAACCCTATCGCAAATTATTAAAATGGTCAGCGACGCCGCAGCCACAAAGGCCCCGATAGCAAAAATCGCGGATAAGGTTTCGGGCATATTCGTCCCGGCTGTAATAATTATCGCGGTAATCACAACCGTAATATGGCTTCTGCTCGGTCACGGCGTAGGTTATGCGCTTGCACGCGGAATTTCGGTTCTCGTAATATCATGCCCGTGCGCCTTAGGTCTTGCGACTCCGGTTGCGATAATGGTGGGCAGCGGTCTCGGCGCAAAGAACGGTATTCTTTTCAAAACAGCGGCGTCTCTTGAGGAAACAGGCAGAATACAGATTGTGGCACTCGACAAGACCGGCACAATAACAAAAGGCGAGCCGAGAGTTACGGACATTATCCCAAACGGTGAAACAACAGAAAATGAGCTTCTTAAAGCTGCGGCGTCTCTTGAAAAGAAGAGTGAGCATCCGCTTGCAAAGGCTGTAATTTCATATGCGGAGAGCAAAAATATCATATGTGATGACGTATCCATCTTTAAAGCTTTGCCCGGAAACGGCCTCAGCGGCACCGTAAACGGAAAAGATATATTCGCAGGTAATCTCAATTTCATAAAAACAAAGGCCGAAATATCGCCCGACATCAAGGAAATTGCCGAAAGGCTGTCAGGCGATGGCAAAACTCCCCTCTTCTTTTGCCTTGACAAGAAACTGCTCGGCATTATAGCCGTGGCGGACGTCATTAAAGACGACAGCCCTAAAGCCGTTAAAGAGCTCAGGAATATGGGAATACGCGTTGTGATGCTCACGGGCGACAACGAGCGTACCGCAAACGCAATAGGTAAATCAGCCGGTGTTGACGAAGTAATCGCAGGGGTTTTACCGAGCGGTAAAGAAGAGGCAATCAAAAAGCTCAAAAAGCTCGGCAAGGTGGCAATGGTCGGCGACGGAATAAACGACGCGCCCGCCCTTACAAGAGCCGACATAGGCTTAGCCATAGGTGCAGGCACAGATGTTGCCATAGATGCAGCCGACGTCGTTCTGATGAAGAGTCGTCTTTCCGATGTACCCGCAGCCATAAGGCTCAGCAGAGCGACGCTTAGAAATATACACGAAAACCTGTTTTGGGCGTTCTTCTACAACACGATAGGCATTCCGATAGCCGCCGGCGTATTTATCCCTCTCGGTCTTACGCTGAACCCCATGCTCGGAGCTGCGGCAATGAGCCTTTCAAGCTTCTGCGTTGTAACCAATGCCCTGAGACTTAATCTGTTTAAGCTTCGTGACGCAAGCCACGACCATAAAATAAAAAAGCATTTAAAAAATGTAACGGAGGAATCAAAAGCTATGGAAAAGACAATTAAAATCGAAGGTATGATGTGCGGACATTGTGAAGCTGCAGTCAAGAAAGCTCTTGAAGAATTACCCGAGGTTGAGTCAGCCGAAGTAAGCCATGTAAGCGGTACCGCAAAGGTTACTCTTAAAGGTGAAATCGGCAATGACGTTCTCAAGAAAGCCGTTGAGGACAAGGATTACAAGGTTATCGGAATAGAATAATCATGTAAACAAAAAAAGAACCGTGAAGTCATAAGACCTCACGGTTCTTTTATGCAATTCTGCAAAATTATCTCTTAATGTCGTCCCAAGCAACACCGTCTATGTGGAACAGCTCGTCAAAGTCGTAACGGTTGTTCTCGTCTTTTCTGTGGTTCGGATACCAAACCTGAGCAAAGAACGGGTTTGTCTTGGCGATAGCATCATAATCCCAAGCCTTATGCGGGATATAGCACTCGGGGCACCAATGTCCGCCGAGAAGTATAAGAGCGGGGCTTGCTTCGAATTCTGCGCCGCAGTGGCCGCATTTCCATTTAAGCTTAGTAGCCATATCACCCTTAGTCATTGTCTCGGAGAGGCACTCGCCGCCGCGGAACTTAGCAGCCTGCTTCATATCCTCAATGTCAAGCTCTGCTTCGGGCTTTGTCTCATCATAACCGTGGTCAAGCTTAAACTGCTCAGCCGCGCTGTTATCCTTATCGAACTTGATGAGGTCGAAATCTTCCCACTTTGACGGGATCTTCTTCCACTCGTCCATGCCGCCGAAGTAGATGTCAAGACGCTGCTTGTTGTTCTTTTCAACCCAGTCAAGAGTACCGAAGTCCGGAGTCTTGGCAATCTTCTTCATAAAGGGCTTCGCGCAAGCTGCAACAAGGTTCTTCGGAAGATATCTCGGAATTTTGAAGTAGAATTCAACCTGATCTGCAAGACGGTTGAAGTAATCCTTAACGGGGAGGTTCTCACGGAAGTGAAGGAAGTTTTCAAGCTTATCGCCGTCTGCATAGAACTGACCGTGGAAGTTCTTCGTTGTAAACCAGTTGGGGTCAAAGAGCTTTTCGGGGCCTGCAAGACCGAGAGTACCGAGAAGAAGGCACTCAAACTCATAGTTTGAAATTCTGTATTCCTTACCTGAACCTATATTGTAGAAGTGATTCCAGAAATCGGAACCGAGGTTGCCCTTTGCATCTTCATCGCAGAGGTTGGCAAGCAAACGACCCGAATCCTCAACGGTGCACCACTCAAGAACGCCGTTAATCGGAACGTGGAACATAATAGGATCCATATTTTTAAGAATGTTGGGATAAAGTATGCCCGACTGACGCATAACAACCCAGTTCTTAATACCGCTCTCAACGAATACACGCTCTGCTATGCACTTAGAAACAGCGTAATGGTCATATACCGAAACCTTGAGCGGATCGCCGCAACGTCCCCAATGGATAGGATAGTTACGACCGCCTGTTTCGGCAACGGTGCCTATGTAGCAGACCTTAACTGCGTCGGGATCCGGCTGAGCAAGAACTGCCTTGCAGATATTCTGAGCAGCACCTATATTTGTTTTCTGTGTTCTGTACGGTTTCCAGTCAGCTGCCGGAGAAACCATACCGCCTACATGAAGAATATAGTCAGAACCTGTTACTGCGTTGAGAACATCCTCATAGTTTGTAAGATCGCCCCATACTATTCTGACTGAAGGATCATTTTCAAAATCCTTGAATTTAACACGGTTTTTTTCACTTCCGCGAAGTAAAAGAACAAGATTAAACTTGTCTTTCTTAGCGTAAAGTTCCTTAAAACCGTGGAAACCCATATGACCGGAGGCACCGGTCAGCATTACGGTTTTTTTAGCTCCCATATTGTTCCACCTCATTTAAATCATAGTGCTTTTATTATAACATTTTTATGTGCAATGTCAACAAAAGAGTAAAAAATCAATATATTTTGTAAACAGATATTTATTTTTACAAAGAAACGCGTGCATTTTTTAACAGCGACGTTTAACTCAATATGTATCACGGCGGAATTCAACCTTTACAGCTCACACCGTTAAAAGCACCGCCGTCAAATGTACATTTTTACCTTGGCACAAAGGAACTCATAAAAATCATCATACAGCTCCTTTGAGATTTTACCGGGATACGTCATAATTTTAAGTTCAAAATCAGAGCCACCCCTTGTGTAAGCCGGTGCAAAATGCTCAAAGTCGTTTAATTTAAATCCGTTTCGCTCATAAAATCCGCGACGGCGAACGGATATTTCATCCTTCGGCGGGTCGATTTCCAAAATAATGGTTTTATTGCAGCCTTGCAGCATCGAGAGTGTGCGCTCTCCGTACTTGCGGTTGCGCTTTTCGGATAAAATACAAAAATGCTCAATATATATAAAGCTGTCGGTATCCCAATAAAGCACTTCGCCTATAAATTCGCCCCCATCATATATAAGGTCAAAATGGAACTGCTCATCATACATGGCCCTCTGCTGTGCGTCATATGACCTCTGCTCGTATTTCGGGAAGCTTTTTTCATAGAGCTTCATTGCGGTATCAAATATTTTCCCACTGTTGTCTCTCAAACGTATAAGCTCCATATAATTCTCCTTATAATCAGTATTTTTGCAGGCGGTTTTATCTTATATCGCCCTACAAACATATTTTTAATAATATATATTTTATCACAAAAACGGTATTCGGACAAGGCATAAAGCAGAAAACAAAAAGCGTGTATCGCTCCTTTGAATTCGAGTGAAAAAAAGGTGTCAAACAGGTTGCTTTTCATATTTACACATAACAAAGGCAGAGTAAACAAACTCGCTTACAACAAAAATCAAATAATATTTTCGACTATAAAATTCACTATTTTTTTGTATCTTCCTATTGCCTCGTAGCAATCTCCGTAAATCGGCGGGATAATAATCTTGTCTCCGATCAAGACCACATTCATCAAGCCCTCTACTCGCATTAAATTGTGATTGGCGTTATGTGACAAAAGGCTGTTAACTTCACTATTCATTGAATCAAGACAGATGATGTTTAACTGTATGGTTTTATAAATTTTGTATTCGTCATAATTACTGTGCGACAACTTAAATTCTTTCGTTGCTTTTCGGAGAATACGTTTTTTTGCGTTATCAAATTCTCTTTTTGAGAAGTTGTCTGTTCTATATATAATCGTTGTAAGGTACAAACCTTTTTTTAATTTGAAATAATGTAGGTTTTCTGATATGCTCAACCGTTTTCATTTATTTGATAAATCTTCGAGTTCTTTGATGAAATCGTCATAATTAATACCTGTATGCGAACACAAAACACACGGCCTTGCTTCAAATGCTTTTGCATCTTTTTTTGCGGCAAGAATCACATAAACAAAAATGGCTATATTAACTCCGGCAATTGCAAGCAAAATAAGCCCGAAAATACGGGACTCGCTGTCAGATACGAAAGCTCCCCCAAGAAGCAAAAAAACAGCAGCAATCCCAAGGCATATAATGAAAGCATTCGCTCGGCAATTTAACAGCTTTATACGTTTT
>OGKG01002420.1_pt1 | contig 19583 bp, 16 predicted proteins | sample 1572201 | NCBI WGS metagenome assembly OGKG01 (sample SAMEA2582146, study PRJEB24529) | metagenome | biome: Human gut stool | place: China | collected 2011 | reverse complement strand
CATCAGGCTGACAAAATCTATCGCACAACTTCAATCGGAACAGAAAACCAACAAACATTTATCATTAAAATAACATCCTATATTCCAACTCGTCTGTAGAACCAAAGACTTTCCACGAACACCTGTTTAAACAACGACTGATTAGCAGGAGAAATAAACCACCCGGAGCGCAACACACCATCTACTTCCACGAAAATATAACGCGGAAGAGCCTCTATCACGTAATCTTTCACGAAAGCACTTTTCGTCTTGTCACAAAACAAATTTATCATCCATTCCGTTTGCTTTTTCTCCGTCAATATTTTTCTCCATTTGCCTATATCTTCACTCGCACCCACGGCAATATTCACGAACACGATACCGGCTTCCCCCCATTTTTCATTCATTTTTTTTGCCTCAGCAAAGGTATCCAACTCATCAGCACCATTCACGCTATCCAACGCCCACACGCAAATAAACACACATTTTTCCTGAAAGTCCGTCAATCGAAACGTATTTCCCTTGTCATCCGGCAACACGATTTCGGGCGCAATCGCATTTTCCCGAACAGGAGTGTACATCTTCTCCAATTCATTCACCCGCTCTACAATTTTCCGGTTTTTCATACAACACCTGAAAACTTCAAATACAGGTACCAGATCTTTGCTCACCCCATTCACTTGCAACTCTCGCTCCAACAACCCGAACGCGTAAGTCTGACGCACTTTTTCACTCTTGATACCATACAAACACTCCTTCATACGCGCATAACTTGTAGCATTCTTATTCACCCGGAAATACCAATCCAACACGTTTTTCAAATCCTCCGGTGACAACAACTCCAACTCGGGAACATCCGGATCTGTACTCAATTGACAGGGACGCAATTTTTGCAAATCTGCAGGTCGCCCACCTATCGCCTTCCAATATCGAAAAATATTTTCCCGCTGATACGCGTGCCACAACAACGTGGCTCGCCCTCTCTCTTGGGTATCATCAATCCCACGCACAAGTTCATTTGCCCGGGCATCCATCCCTTTCAACGCCTGCATATAGCTGTCTATTGAAAGCGTCCCGTCCACATTCTCGTAAATCTTCTTTATTTCCGGGTAAGATGTTTGGGCATGCAACTCCCCTTGTAGTAGCACCAAACACGCTACTATACAGCATACTACACTTCTCATACTCATTATTTTAACATCTCCAACAATTTATTCCGCAAAACTTCTCGACGCAAAGATTTCCCCGCGACAGTTCCATCTTTATCTAGTACCACGATAAAAGGAATACTTCTAATATCCAAAGCTTTACATATTCCTCGTTCCAAATCAAACCCGTACCGGTTACGAACACTTAACCACTCCAACTTCTCTTCCGCATCGGCTCGAGCCCAAGCCTTCGGCGAATTATCCAACGACACACTCACGAACTTCACGCCTTTCCCCTCCAATTCTTTATACAACGTCTTCAAATATTGAAGCTCCTCCCGACAGGGACCGCACCAAGATGCCCAAAAATCAATCACGTACACGCTTCCGCCCCAATCCTTCAATGTCAACGAATCTCCTGCTATCGAACACACTTCTATTTCGGGAAATTTCTTCCCGTTAGCCACACTTTCCACCCGCTCCAATTTCCGTTTCAACGCCTTGCCTATCTCCAACCGCTTCACTCTCTCCGACAACAATTCATACATCTTTATACCCTTATCGTAATCGTTCTTCATCTCCGTCAGGGCAATATGGGCAGAAGCTATATTATCCGGATTCTTCTCTATAAAAATACAAGTTTCCTTAAACCTCAACTGTTGAAGTTCATCTTTAGCTGCAAACGAAAATATATTTTCCACATTAACATTCTTTTCCGACATCTCGCTTACTTTTTTTCCCATCTCCATTTCATATTTCTTGAAACAGTCTTGAGCGGGCGAGCCTTTCAAATTCTTCAAATGAGCTCCTTCAAGAAATTCTGCAACCAACTCTTGTCCATCCAATAGAACCGTCATTTTCTTGTCATTTACCTGCAAAACATAACATCCCGGTTCCTCCAACTCCCCCTTCAAAATGAACTCATAATTATCCAAATCCGCGGAAGCCAAAACACGTGATTCGGTATCATTTGTGCGAATAAACACCGTCCCATACTTCATACCCGGTACATGCCCTTTCATGGTAAAACAATATCCACCGGCTTCTGAGCATCCCCACGCGCAACACAACAATATAGCTATTATCACCAATCTCATAACCAAACAATTTCTATTTTACTTCAACATATTGAGCAGATTCACTGGAGCCTTATCTCCAAATTGATAAGAAAACTCGGGCATCCCGGGAGCTATATACCAGGCATCTCTCAAAGAACCATCCTTGTTGACAAACACGTAACGAGGCAACCGGGATATACGATAATCCCGCACGAAAGAGCACCTTTCCACGTCACAGAAAAGGAAGTCTACTTTACCCGCCTTATCACCCACCTGTTTTCTCCACGCCTCCCGTGCATCCGCTTTCCCCAAACAAACACAGAGATACACGAACCGATCTGTATTATTATATTCATCGGGTAAATCCACGAATCGACTTATTGCCTCATTCTCATCCATTTCTACCGAAAAGACTCCAATAAATACATGTTTACCCTTGAAACCAGAGAGTTTCACGCTCTCCCCCTTTCGGTTTTCCAACTCAAATTCTGGAGCAACAGCCCCCGCCTGAAGCGGACGGTATTGCTTCACCAACGCTTCCACCTCTTTCACGGTTTCCGGAGTCTTGGAACACCAGCGCACATTCTCACAAACCTCAGCCAATTCCTTCCCGTATCCCCTTTGCTCGAATGCACTCCTCACGTAAGGTAGCACGTAAGCATTACGCACTTTCTCACTTTTCACGTTAAACAACACATATGAATACTTGCTCACGTTCATTCGCACCACGTCATACACCTTGAAATAATCCTCAATCAACTCCACCATCATCTCTTGCGGCAACAACTCCATATCCGGGCAATCCAAATCAAATCCCGGGTACAAACGCTCCAACACCCCCTGCAAACTATCCCGTTTCGCGTTTCTCTCTTTTTCCATTAAATGACCGACATTCGCGAAAACCTCCTTTATCTCTCTAATCCGCATGATCCGGGTAGAATCTTTGGGAAGAGCATCCAGTGACCGCCCCTCTTCTTGAGCGAAAAGGGCGAGTGGCATCAACCAACAAGAAACCAATAATATACAACCAATAAAATATACTCTCATCTCGTACTATTCTTGTAACAACTCCATGATTTTCTTTTTCAAATGCCCCCTTCTCAAATTACGGGCAACAATACGACCGTCTTTTACCAAAACAATGTAAGGTATACTATTAAATTTTAACTGCCCACAAATACCCGCATCACTCTTAAAGCCGTATTTATTCCGCACGCTTTTCCAAGGAATCTGTTCCTCCGCGTTCCCTTTCTTCCAAGCCGCCACCTTATCATCCATGGAAATACTAATCATATTCACCCCGAGTTTATGTACCTCCGGGTACATCTCTTTCAAGTAAACCATTTCCTGACGACAAGGTCCGCACCAAGATGCCCAAAAATCGAGCACCCATATCCCCGGGAAATGCTCTATCACCTCTGCCTTTCCCTCTTCCGTTTCCACCTCGATCGGGGGAACTTCACGTCCCAAGGCTGAAGCTGCAAACACTTGAGTTTCTGCATACAATCGTTTCCCCAACGTAGACTGTTGCATTTTTGGCGAGAGCAACGCGTACATTTCCATTCCTCGCTCGTAATCCCTATCCAGCATTTCCAACGCCTGATACACCGAGAATACACCATCGGGATACGCCTGTATAAAATCACGAACAACACCGTATTTCAATTTTTCCAGACCAAAATACTCGAATGTCTTTTTATCCAAATCAGCTTTATTTTCCGGGTGTTTCCGCGCCTCCCAATACTCCCGTCCGATTCGCTCCTGTAACGGTTTATATTTCTCCTCCATCCATTTCCCGAACAACTGTTCCATCTCCATCACCTTCCCCTCTGTCAACTCTACCCTACCACTCATAATATCAAGAGCGACCTTCGTCCTCCCCTCTTCCAAGAGTAAAGGATATTCCAAGTGATTTATTTTCAATATATACTCTCCCGGTTCCGGCAAATTTCCTTTCAACGAGATTTTACCTCTATCTATCTCGGAAGAAAAAAGAATATTCCGGGCGGAATCGACACTCACAAGAAGTGCCGTTCCGTATTTACACCCTTCAACCTCGCCCGTCAACTCCATCCGGCAAGTACCCGGTGTGGTACATCCCGCCCAAAATATAAGCCCAAAGATTATTCCCAACCTCATCATTCGTTCGACCGTTTTCCAAGTGTTTCCTGCAATTCCGCTACAATTGATTTCATCAATTTGTATTTCTCGATACACAGTTTAAACTCACCATTCTTCTCTTCAAACGCCGCATCATCTCCCAGCAACACTTCTTTCACGTAATCGGCTATATCCTGAATTACCGTAGGACAAGTATATGCTGTTGGTTTACCGGTCTTACGATCCACTGTAAATGTCTTCCCCCTGTCATACGACAAAAAACCGAATTTCCGCCAATCTTCATCCCAATCCGTTTTTTTATCCGTTTTTTTCATAGGCACTTCATACAATGGTTTACCCATTACATCATTTACTTTCCCCACGGAAAAAGAACAAAAAACGGTCAGTTTATCGGAACCCATCCTATTCATATAAGCCGCGTACTCTTCCGCCAATATAGCTGCGCTCAAGCTCTTTTCATCTATTTCTGTCTTCTTCTCATACAAAGCGACACAAGTTGTTCTTCTTGCTTTAAATACGTCCACCAAATAAAGTGTATTTTTATTAGCATTATTGCTATTTATTAAAGAATCAACCAACAAAAAACTACAAGGAGAAGCTCCATTCAGCAACCCCGGTATCACTTCATCACGTAAAAATTCCATCCCTTTCTTTATCTTATCCCGATCCGTAAGTAACGGGTACAAGTATGCATAGTGAGTGGTCACATCATAATTAACCCCCAAAACCTCGTAGCGATACATCGGTTCTCCTGCCGCATTCATCCCACGCTGAACTTTGGCTATTGTATCGTTATAAAAAATAGTAACACCCGTTTCCTTGTAAATCTCATAAGCCAAATGCCCCAATTCGTCATCCGAATCTTCCAAGGCGAACCAATTCGTTTCTCCCGTGGAAGATAAATTTTTATCATCATCATCATTGCATGCCACAAAACACAACGCAACACCTAATAATAAATAATGTAATATCTTCATAACCTAATACTAATTCTATTTTACCGCTTTTCTTTCTTCACGTTCTTCATTGAGTTCCAATCGACTATTCAAACGATGTTCTTCGGCCGGAATAGGAAACACCCAAGCCGGATCTTCTCCATAGGGAGCTAAAACATAAGTCTCCTCTCCCGCTGAAATTCCTAAGTCCGCATTTCCTCCCCCAAGCCAAACATGAGTTATTTCCTTCTTTTGCGGATACTTGCTATTCACGGCATATCGACGTAAATCCAACCACCGGAATCCTTCAAAATTAAATTCCAACCTACGCTCTGCGCGAATAGCCGTCATCAAATTCTCCCCATGTAGCGCAACAGCTTCCGGTTTCGCTATTCTATACCGACGTAATTCCTGCCACAATTGATTAGCCTCCTCCTCACGTCCCACGGCTACCAACGCCTCCGCTTTATTCAGATAAGCTTCTGCCAAACGTAATGTAAAAACATCGGATACCCCACCATCATCCCATTTTTTTAACTTGGCTGGTAACAAATATTGCATTGTTACAGGAGGCCAAACACTATAATCATCAAGCTCTACATTAGCTATCCCCACCTTATAACGGAAATCATTATCCTGTGACTGGTCCGGCACTAAACGATTGTCATCAAAAGCATCTACCAAATCATCGGAAACACCATAAAATGGCTTCAACAGATTCATTAAACTACCTTCCCAATCGATTTCCGCTCCTCTTATGGTACTTGAACCAAAAAAATACCGTAACCGATAACCTCCTTGAGAAAATATTACTTCCGGCGAATGACTCGTTATCAGACTTTGTGAAGCACTCTCGATTAAAGTATAATCATCCAACCGATAAACATTATTTTGCAATAACGTATCACACTCATTAATCACTCCCTCGTAATTCTCCATGTGCAAATAAACTCGGCTTAAAAACAAGCGGGCTGCCTCCATTGACGCACGATAAACAGACTTTCTCCCGTATCCGGAAAGCCATTGAATGGCATCTTTCAAATCGGCAACAATCTGCTTGTACACCTCGGCCACGCTAGCCCTGGAAAATCCGCCCTCTTCCTCGTAATCCTCCACGTAGGGACTCAACTTTAAAGGCACTCCCGGGTCTTTATCTGCTGTTTTCACGTCATAAGCCTTCGAATAGATATTGACCAACCACCAGTAATACGTGGCACGCAAAAAACTCGCCTCTCCTTTAATTCGATTATAATCAGGTTCACCCTTGAACTCTTCCGCCTCATACAGCATAACATTCAACGCATTGATATACCGATACAATTCACTCCACGCCTTATTCTCCGTGGAACCGCGATTATCATCTGTTAAACCACCTTTCCAAGGATCTCTTTGCCAACCATAAATTGCAGAACATGACTTATGATCGCCCTCCCCTAGCTTTCCCGCACTACAATATCGCAGATCATCATCCAAAAGATGCATCCAAACAGGTACCGAACCATTCCAATTGCTGCACTCATCAAAAGATGCTATCGCATACCCTTCTCCAATCAACAACTGGTCCAAATCATTGAGCGAATTCACATAAGTCAAATTTTGTGCATCCTCTTCCAGAAAGTCACTACAAGACCATCCGAATGCCAGAAATACAATTAAATATAAAATCTTCTTCATAATCATCAACTAAAATGAAACATTCAAATTAAACGAGAACGTCGGACGCAATGACATATTCAGCTGAGGAGCACTTCCCGACTGTGTGGCAGGATCTTGTCCTTTCAGCTTCTTATCACAAATCATAAACAGATTCGTGCAAGCAAAACCGATATAAGCCGATTTCATAAAGAATTTCCGACAAAAACCATCCGTAAACTGGTAACGTAAAGAAAGCGATTGCATCTTCAAAAAATTTCCACTTGCAACCCGAATATTCGAATTGTCATACATTTGCCAGATATTATCCGCAAACTTGTAATCATTATTATCACACCAAGGCTCGAACAATGATCTAGTAAACTCAAGCCCTGATAATACCCCGGGAATATTTGTGTATCTCTCGTCACCGGGCTGACGCCAACGATCGGAAAACTCTTTGCGTACATTCTCGGTTGGAATTGGGGCTATCGACCCATTTATTTTATTCACATTAGGATACATTTGCAACAAGCGAACTTTCGATCCCAAGCTATACGCCAAGTTAAATGATAACGTGACCCCTTTATAAGAAAAAGTATTACTGATTCCACCTTGAATTGTCGGCACGCGAGTTCCAGAATGTTCCATTACTTCCATAAACACGTCTTCCCGTTCCATATCGCGATATTTTTCCCTCAAGTCCACCGCGTTCTTTTTCGTTTCATCGTTAATATCAAACAAGGGCAGACCATTAGCATCCACGTAGCAACCTCTTTCTGTTTCTCCATTCACCATTGAACCGGTATTATAGAACATCGGTCGACCATCCCGTTCACTCAAACCGGCAAAACGATAAGAATAAAACGAATTCACCGGACGCCCCACGACAAGCACGCTTCCATTCAAATATTTATCGTAAGTCGGCGTATCCTGTAAAGAATTGTCTTTCACTTTCTTTTTGTTAAGCAATTGATTCAACACCGAGCCGAGCTGAGGATCAATCGACCAATGAAATCCTCGAACGTTTCCGGTTGAACGGAAATCAAGCGGCACAATTTTTAAGGAAATTTCCGTACCCTTGTTCTCCACGGTTCCTTTGTTCATCGTGTATGACGACCGTCCGTTCACAGTTGAAATAGTCTTCGTCAAGAAGGCATCTCTGGTCTTTTTGTAGAAATAAGACACCGTACCGTTCAATTTCCTTTTAAAGAGCGAAAATGTCAATGACACGTTGGTAGAAGAAGTTTTTTCCCATTTCAAATCGGGATTCGGATAAGTCACAATTTTGGCATAAAGTTCACCCCCGGCATTGGTAGACCCCTCTTTCGAAACGACTAGCCTTGAACTCTCAGAAGCTAACATATTCCCTTGATAACCATAAGAAGCCAAGAGAGAAAGTTCATTGATCCAATCCGCTCCTTCCAAAATATTTTCCTTAACATTCCATCGACCGGAGAACGACCAGATCGGGGCAAGCTTTTCGTTAGCCCTGCTACCGAATTGATTGGATTGGTCGAAACGAATATTGGCATTCAACACGTACCACATTTTATACGCGTAAGACACGCTCCCGTATCCGGACAACAAATTCGATTTCGACGACTTGCGAGTGGAAGGATTATTATTCATCCATCTTACAAAGGCGTCATATTTTCCTATATCATCAAGTTTAGCAACAACCCCTCCCCGATCACGCATATACCCTCGCTGGATATGCTTGAATTGATCGGATTCTGACGAAGAAACTTCAAAACCCGCCATAGCACTTAAATTGTGGCTCTCTTGAAAAGTTTGAGCATAACTCAACTGCAAACGCAACATATAGTTATGTTGTTGATCGCTTTGTTTCTCAATTTCACCACCCATTGGGCAAAGATTAGTCCCTCTACTATCCGTGGTAGTCCCTACTTCCTGACGCAAATTCCCTATATAATAAGATTTTTCACCATACCAAGTTTCTTGATCGGAATTCGAAAAACCATAAGCCAGCGTTGCGCTCAACTTCAAAGGATCAATAATCTGATAACCCACTGTCGTGTTAAAATTGAACGAATATTGATTGATATCGTACGAGCTATTCTCCACCTCGTTCAAGATATTAAAATAAGAACCGACATAGTCACCTTTTTTATAAAACCAATAAGAACCATCCGGGTTCGTGGCAGGTACTGCACGGCTAGTATGATAAGCATAATTCATCACGTTCACCTTTTGAGGCGTGTATTCCCTTTCCTGCGCGCTAGCGTCCATGCCTGCCTGAACCGAGAATCGATTAAAATGCGCCGACATACTCATGTTTGCCGTATAGCTTTTATTCGCCTCCCGTTTCGTGGTCCCTTTGGCATCATTGTAACCGATAGAAGCATAATAAGTCACGTTTTCACCACCACCGGATACACCGATCGTGTGCTTGTGAGAGAAAGAATTCTGTCCCAATAAACCAAACCAATCCGTGTTCAATTGTTCCAAATAACCAATCTGTCGGTTCATTTCATTGAAATCGATACGATTCTGATAATAATCCCGCATAACACCTTCATAACCTACCCAACTCTTAAAATTAGGAAACTCCAACAAAGCCGCATCCATCTCCCGGCTATAAGCAATTCGCTCCTTGGAATTCATCATATACACGTTTCGGTCGCCATAGTGCGGACGTCTTGTAAAAGTTCCAGACAAAGCATAAGATACCGACGGGGGACCTTTCCGACCTTTTTTCGTTGTGATCACAATAACTCCATTCGCGGCACGAGCCCCGTAAATAGCGGTAGCCGAAGCATCCTTCAACACGTCAATCTGTTCGATACTCTCCGGGTCCAACCCTGAAATCGCATTACCTAACAAGTTCACGAAGTCCAAATCGTTCAACTGTGCCGGGTCCACGTCCACCGGATCGGTACGGATTATACCGTCAACCACCCACAACGGTTCCTGATTTCCCAACAGCGTGGAAGTTCCCCGGATTCTTAACCGCGGAGCGGCACCCAACTGTCCGGAATTCTGCATAAACATCATACCCGGCACGTGTCCTTCCAACATCATATCAATCGTGTTCAACCCGGGAACCCGAATATCATCTGCTTTAATAGAGGTAATAGCACTCGTCAATTTACGCTTGTCCACCTGCTCGTACCCCGTGTTCACCACGACAACTTCATCCAATTGATTCAATGACTCTTTCAATACCACATTAATCGTATCCTTCCCGGTGTACGCCACGGTCTGCGTTTCCATTCCTAAAAAAGAGAATATCAACTCGATAACATCCGCTTTCGGCACAGGCAATACATACCTTCCTTCGTGATTGGTTGCAGTTCCCCGGCTCGTTCCCTTCAACACTACCGTCACACCCGGAAGAGGAAGTTTCTTCTCGTCCGTTACCCTACCCACGATACGGATACTTTTCTTTTGTTCATCATCCGCAACTTTCACCTCACGCTTCACCACGATAATATTCCCCCTGAAATTATAGACCAAATCCGTCCCTTCAAAAATTCGTTTCAACACGCTCTCCACTGTTTCACTCTCCACCTTGATTGATAACCTCCCCAATTGATTTGTCTGCTCCGTGTTAAACAGGAAATGTAAATCCGTCTATCGTTGAATCTCATCAAACAACATTTTCACCGTTACATTTTTCATGTCCAAACTCACTCTCTCCTGTTGGGCAAAACTACTTGCCGAAAGAGAAAATGTAAATCCAATCATTAAAACGAGAAACACTCTCATAATTTTCCCAAATTTGTGTCCACATCCCCATAGGAAGGGAGGACAAGTTCCACTTTTTTTCATACATTTGCAGTCTATAATTATACAATTATCAATAAGCTTCACGCCAATAAAGCTCAATGATGATTAAAACACACGGGAGGTGCTTCCAACGCCTTCCGTTTTTTATTATCGTGAAATCACTATTGTACGCCCCTTCACCGAGAACAACACACCGGTAGACTCGGTTATAACATCAAAAATATTTTGTATCTCTTTATACCTTCCCAGATACCCGGAAAAATGCAATTGCTTCACGGATTCCGTCTGATAGAATACTTCCACGTCATACCACAAAGAAAGAGTAGTCATGATATTCTCCAAAGTTTCATCCTCGAAAGCAAAAACACCTTTTACCCAAGCCACATACAGCCGGGGATCCACCTGTCGAATCGCCATAGAACCGTCTTTCGGATCGAAACAAGCAAGCTCTCCCGGCTTCAAAACACATTCATTCCCGGAACGGATAGCCTTTATCCCGACTTTTCCACTTTCCAAAACCGTTTGAATCCCTTCCGGTCGCCGTGTATTCACGTTAAACGAAGTCCCGTACACTTGCACCTGCACCTCGTCCGTCATCACGTAAAACGGGCGGGTAGAATCCGTTGCCACCTCAAAATAAGCCTCCCCGGAAAGAAAAACCCGACGTTCATTCTCGTCAAATACCACCGGGTATCTCAAATCCGTGGCTGAATTTAACGTAACCCGGGTCCCGTCGGATAAAGTTAAATGAAACTCCCCGCCCTTGGGAATTTGCAAAGTATTATACTTCAACTCTATTTTTTTCCCGTTTCCGCCGTCCTCGTACACCAAGCCACCATCCGTCCTGCGTACCCTTCTCCCCTCTTCCAACCTTATCTCGCTTTCTTCGCTCTTGCCCAAAGACACTTTCACACCATCGGAAAGAATCAACGTCGCCTTATTCATCCCGGGATAAATCATCCCGCCAATCTGCTGTGGATCCAAAGTAACATCTTTACCCGCCAGCCAAACCGCCAAACCGATCGCAACCGGTATAACCACCGCCGCCACGTACTTCAATACACGTGTAAACAACTTAGATTTTCTCATTTGAGTCCGATTCAAGAAACAACTCCACCCTTTTTCCATATCAATATCACGAAATTCCGGAAATTCCGAAGCAAAACGATTATCCCGCAACATCTCCTTGAAAAAACACCGATTTTCTTCCCGTTCCTCCACCCACGATTCCAGCACAATCTTCTCCTCATCCGAAATCGAACCAGCCAAGTAAAGACGGATCAATCGAACAATATTTTCATTATACACATTCATTATACATCTCTTTTTACTCCCTATACGACAAGAGTACCCAAAAGAGGTAAAAGAAAAATCACTTTTTTACCGGAAAAACATCAACCAATTGATTTCAAGCAAGAAAAAAAACAAAAAAATTAAATCAACTTAAATAACAGAACCCAGAAAAACACATTCCCTAAACGCTCCTTCAAAAAACATACCGCATTTCTTTTATGCGCTTTCACGGTTTGAACAGACAATGACAACAACTCGGCAATCTCGTCATTCTTTTTGCCTTTTAAATGCAACTCGAACACCTCCCGACAACGTTCAGGCAACTCACTAACAGCTATATACAACTCCCGGTAAATTTCCTCCCTCATCAAGCCGAACTCACCATCTTCCCCCTCTTGTTGATACTCCATCATGTAAACGACATACCGCTCCTCCACTGCTTTGTGTTTCAAATAATCCAAACACTTGTTATTTACTAAATCATATAAATACGCCCGAAATCCACGATAGGAATTAAACACCTTACTCCCCTCCCATATAGCGATAAAAACCTCCTGCACGATATCTTCGGCAACCTCCCTCTGTTGTACTCGACGCATCGCGTACAACACCATGTAGCTGTAGAATCGTTTAAACAACTCCCGGTAAGCCGAAACTTGCTTCACATTAATTTGCCGAATAAATTCACCGTCAACATTACACATACTAATTATCCTGAATCAGTCCGTACAAAAATAATACATAATTCTATCTTTTTGAAAGGAAACATAAAAAATAGTATCCTCTCAATCATTACCAAAAGTATAACACCCGTAATTCTTATTTCTTTTTCTTCTCCAAATCATCCTCCGGCTCCGTTCCCAACGCTTCGGATTCCTCCTTGATTTCGTCCATGTAATTTGCCAGATTATCCCGTGCATCGTCATCATCATTTTCCAAAATCTCACCCAAAGCGTCAACATACGCTTCCTGTAACTTCTCATCCTCCTCCGGGGTCAAATGTCTTTTTACATCTATCTCTTCTTTCCCGGAAGCACCTTTCTTATTTTCATTCTTTTCCATAATGCTTTATCTTTAATCTATATAGCATTGAAACGAACGGAAAAGAAAAAAGTTCGACCAATCCAAAACTCAAAATCAATACCTAATCCAACATTTTTTCTAATATATTTTCAACCTCCTCCACTGTCGGACAAACAGCCAATATCTTTCCATCCCGATCCACGAGGAAAGTTCCCCCTCCTGCCCCTCCGACACAATACTTAAACCAAATATTTCCAATATCATTAATTTCTACCAGATTCAACCACGGGTAACCATCTTGAAGTGCTGCATTCTTTGCACTATGTACATTTTTCTCCCGTGCAACACCAACAATTGTAAAACCTTTTGACTTATACTTTTCATATACCGGAATCATACTTTTCGAATATCTCCGACAAGGTCCACACCACGACGCCCACAAATCAATCAAAGCTACTTTACCATCAATCTGTTCCGATAAAGTCACCGGATGTCCGCCAAAATCAGGAGCCGTAAAATCAATATATTTTCCCCCGACCTCTATCTTCTTTAATGATTCAAGCATCGTCGCTATCAGAGACGTGTACGAATGTTCGGGAAACATCGGTTTATAAACCGAATAATACATTTTCTCCAAACGCTGCAAATCTTTAAATGATAACATTTCAAACTCCTCCGGCAAACCATGTACCCGATATTTTACCAACATATTTAAATCATCCATCAATAAGAAATACGCTACTAAAGAAGGATTTTGTGCCATGTAATCCTCTTTCCATTTTTGCCCTTGTCTATGTAAACTTTTATTTTTCTCATTTAACGCTATAACTTGAGGTGTGTACGCCTTTTCCTCTCTTTTCAATTGCACGTAAACGGCATCCAAACTATCCAATTTCCGGCGATCATCACGAACCTGTGACATCAATTGATGTAATTCCATCGCTTGAGGTGAAAAATATAGATTTTGACGATACAATGAATCATATTGAGCATACAATGTTTTAAAATGAAATCTATCCTCCTTATCTTTCAAATAATTTTGATACAATTGATTGATTTCACCACCATAAATCTCCGAAACAAAATCAGAATCGTCTAAACGGATATTAATTTCCACAGAACCCGGTTCAACAAAGAAATCAATTGGTTTATAAGCACTTTTTGCCAATTCATCAGCAAATATCAACCTATACATCCTACTCTCGTTTGACTCACAAACATACTTGAATTTCCCATTTCGAATAGGAATAATTGCATTGGGATTCTGAATTCGATCGTCAGCATCATATTCCATCAACACCAGCCGATAGCTCCAAGGACGACCAACGACTTCCCCCTCTATCACACAACTCTTTGCATTCACGTTCTGTTCCAAATCCGCCTCTAAAAGAATTCCTTGAATAAACCAATCATCCTCATGATTCCCCTCCACGTAATCTATTTTCTTTTCATTCGCATCCAAAGGTTCAAAATAGAGTCGAAAAGTCATTATACCGGGATCCGGTAAAAAAACTTTTTGATTTAAATCAATCCCTTCTGCACTTAATAATCTATATTCTTTACCACTATCCCCTTTTATAATCGTCCGACCTGCTATTCGTATCCATCCGCCAGGCGAAGCATTCACTTGCCCCGTTACAATCGTCGCATCTTTTGTCATTTCGATCTTTACAATATCGAACATATATGTATTCGTGTTTTCATACCAAGGAACGTCTATTACCCTATTTTGTCCCCATCCCGTCATCGTAATACTTATCCACAAACACAGACTAAATATTAAACCTTTACATTTCATACACTTCTTTTAATAACAATAAATAATCGCCAATCCCAAATTATATCAAAATTTTCTATTTCAATTTCAGCCGCACGATACATGCCAGATTAAAACTTTTTGCCATTTCGAACTGCTTTTTCCCTTGTTCGTCAAGCATCTCGAAAGGAACACCCCGATCCAGATCTGCGCCGGAACAAATGAAAACAATCTCATCCTCATCAAAATAAGTTTGCAACGGGAACTCCACGTCTTCCGTGAAAAACTCGAACTTCCGACACGACCGATCTTTCGTGTTGCAAAGAACATAGAAGAACTCCGGGTAAAAAATACCTTTTCGCGTATCCTTAAAATTCGCCAGTATCCAATCACCCCAAGCCCTAGACTCTCCGATCGTGACCGTAAACGTCGTATTCAACCAATCTGCACGTTTCTGTTGATACTCCTGCTTCAAACCATGATTATTCCTTGCTTTTCCCGTCGGCTTCCCGAAAGGCGGGCTCTTAACCTGCGACACCCGATACGGGGAACGTCCCGTGGTAAAGTGGTAAACAGGCACGATCCTGTCCAACTCAATTCGATAATACGTGTTCAAAAAATGGAAAGCACCGTAATTCACCCCGTCTTTCATGTACCCGTACAAATCAAACGCCGTACCAAACACATCCGGTACGGTAAACGCACTGGCAGTATAAGCATTCTTCTCCCGTGAAAAATAATGTATCTTCTTTTCGGGTGCCGTACGTAAACAAGCGAACACATCCTTACTCATGGGAAATATTCGGTAAATCGATCCCCGCGGTCGGTACGTCTTGAGATATTCCCCTTTCAACGTGTATTCCAACACACCTCTCCACTGGGATAAAAGCAATAACCTTTCATTGAATGGGTCAATCACCACATCCGAAATCTCATCATATTGTCCTTCTTCCTTGCCTTGGGCCCCAATCCGGCTGACCAACTCACCCGCCCGGTCGAACACGAAAACCTCTTGTTCGTTCAACACGTAGTACAAACCTTTATAAGATTTCACTCCATGAGCCGATTTCTGAAAATAAGGCAATAGTATAATTTCAATACTATCACATATCTCCCGTAGTGACACCCGGTCATTCTGTGACATCTTGAACTCATACACGGGAGCACTACTTTTCGATGTCGTTTTCTTTTCTTTACAACCTGCTAAAACAAGAAAAACACTTATCACAAACAAGCATCTCATAATTTATCTATTTAAAAATAAATCCTACTGTCCGCACTTCTCGTTAACAGGTGTAAGTTATGATTTTTTCTTGTTTTTTCAAAAGGATTGTCTTAAAATATAGTGTTTTCATGATTCTAAGTACCGCCACATCAAAACATGGCGTGTGCCGCTGAAAATAAATCTTGCGACACACGCCATACAATCTAAAACCTTATTTTTCTACCTTCCCCTCCTACGCAACCAGATCACGAGAGCCAAAACAATCATCAACGACGGGATGATCCACCGCAGGATGACAGTCCACGTGGAAGCCTCCCTCTCGCTAAGATTAATCAAGTCATCTGGCGGAGTCGGACGACGCACATCAATGGGCACCTCCTCGTCGGACAACCAGAAGAAACTACCCGGGATCAACGTGAAATTGCTGGCAGAGATACCTTTGTGACCGGAACTCAACTCGCCGTTACTGATACAGTCAGCATCTCCAAACACCAGCACTTTTTGCGTCCTCCCTTGAATCTCGCGAGTCAAGGCCAAGATCGTGGCATAACGTTGCTGCACCTCCCCCAATTCGGGATTCAAGCGGGCAGTGTCATCCACGAAGTCCGTGGTCTGCATCTCGTTCCATACCAGCGAATCGGTTTCGAACAACGGTATCGCCTCGTACCCTTTTTCCGGGCTGAATACCAATCCGGATACACCGGGATTCACCACCACAAACCCTCTCTCGTGCATTTGATCGAAATGATATATCAACTCCCGTCCCTCTTTCGTCGGCTTCACCACCACGAGATCGGAGGCGTGATTATCCGAAACACTCACCAGTTGCCCGGGTACCAGCTTCACGCCAAACTCTGCCAGTAACGGATTCATGTACTCCCCGCGTTTCGGCTCGCTCAAGATCATCAAATTGCCTCCGCGAGCGATATATTGATCCAAATTCGTTTTTTGCACAGGGGGCAGCTCACTTCTCATCTCGGCAATCACCAAGATATCAATATCTTACGGAATCTCGCTATCCAGTTTCACCTCCACCACATCGAATCCTTGATTCAACAAGGCATTGCGGAACGGCTTGTCCCACGTGAAAGTATTATAATCGCGATCACCTATCTTCTTCACGTCGCGCTCGCCGTGCCCCGTCAAGAAACCCACTTTCGGCAACTCCATCACTAAACGCTTGAAAGCAGCCGTAATCTCCGTCTCGAACGGGTGATGATACATATCGTTGTACACGCGCAGGAAGGTCTTCTCCCCGCTCTCCCGTTCCAGCAAACGCACGAATCTGTTGCCCTCCGGCCACAAATCTATCTGCTCCCGTATTTTTTCCGGCGCGATAAACATCGTGGAATCCAAGCGATACCCTTTTACTACCTCCTGGAACCGCTCTTTCGTGTTTTTATCCGGCCAACGCTCATCTTGTCGCGGGTCTGCTATCGTGTCATAATAATACACGTATTTCATCTTAATCTCCGGTTTAAAGCGCACGTACTGGCGGAACCGATCTTGATCCCGTTTCACCTGCGAAGGCAAAGCCGTCCACAAATCATTCAAGTCCAACGCGTTCACGTACGTCGTAATCGTCAACCCGCCTTCCATCTTTGCCACCACGTCTTGACTGTTCTCCGTCAGAGTGTTCGATTTTGTCGCCGTGGTATCGTAATAAGTCATCAACACCGGACGGGAAGAGAAATACCCTATCACGCTGGCAATCAACAGTACGCCCGCATACTTCCCGATCGTCATCGTCCACGGTGCCTTCTGACGATTTGCCTGCAAACGGATCACCGTCAAGACCAAGAATAAAGCGGATACCGTGATGAAATAAATCACGTCCTCGCTACAAATCAAACCGCGAATAAACTCCCCGGAACGCCCCGATATAGACAACCAATAAGTAATCTCCCGTACCAACTCGAACTCCTGCCACAAGTCTTTCACGTAACTCAACAAACCGAGCACCACCAGCGTCATGATGGCTGCCACCACTTGATATGACGTCAAACTCGACATAAACAACCCTACCGCCGCATAGGCACAAATCAGGAAATAGAGTCCCAACAAGCCCGACAACACCATCGGGAAGTCGAAATCCTTAACCGTGAAAACACCGAACAACGCGATTAACAGCAATACAACAATCAACGCCAACCCGTAGATCATCATCGAGAGATATTTCCCGAGAATAATCTGCCAGTTCGTTACCGGCGACGAGTACAACAACTTGATCGAACCGCTACTCAATTCCCTACTCATCAACCCCATCGTCAAGAGCGGGATGTAGAGGTAAAGATAACCTTGCACTGCCGTGAATAATCCGCCCCAAGGGTTAGCAAACAAACTGGAAGTAATCGACTGTATCGGGTACCCCAGTTCTTGGGTTTGTACATACGACTCTATATTTCCCATGAAATTCGTCACCGCTTGAAAAGCAAAAATCACGAGAATCAACCATGCTATCGGCGAGTAAAAGAGCGTTTGCAGCTCCATCTTCGCTATCTTGTATATCTTTTTCATTCTATATCTTCTTTATCCATTTACGCTATTTTTTTGATAACTCTGCAAATATGGTATCCAGCGAACTCTTCTCCATGTTCAGTCCATTCAGACGCCAGCCGCGGGCAGCACTCACCTCTGCCACCTTTTCCAATGCCTCCTGCGCGTTGGAAAAGTGAAGGCGATACCTCGTCCCCCCTAACTCCTCTACCTGAAGCACCCCCGGAATACCGGATCTCAAATCCTCCGCCGACGGGCGGGCAATCAACGACACCTCCACCGTACTGGGAATAATATAATTATCGAACTCATCCACGCTTCCGGAAAACACCAGCGTTCCTTGCTCGATCATACGGATATATTCACACGTGGCCTGCACCTCCGGCAAAATATGCGTGGAGAGAATCACGGTTCGATCCTCCGCAATATCCTTAATCAAGTGACGAACCTCCACGATCTGGTTGGGGTCCAAGCCATTCGTGGGTTCATCCAGCACGACAACAGCAGGCTCATGAATAATCGCTTGGGCGATTCCCACGCGTTGCTGGTATCCACCGGAAAGGTTATGAATCAATCGTTTCCGGAAATGAGTGATTCCACAACGCTCCAACGCCTTGTCAATCGCCTTGCTTACCTCATTGGTAGGAATATCCCGCATGAAAGAGCAATACTCCAAATACTCTTCCACCGTCAAATCCATCTGTAACGGTGGTTGTTGCGGCAGGAAACCGATATGGCGCTTAGCCGCTACCGGGTTCTCCCGCATATCAATTCCCTTGATATGGACGCTCCCCTCTGTTTGCTTGAGAACGCCACAGATGATATTCATCATCGTTGACTTTCCGGCCCCGTTGGAACCCAACAGACCGTAAATACCGTTTTTACGAATCTCGAAACTGATGTCCCGCACCGCCCACTGCACGCTATAGCGATGGGACAGTCTCTCTACCTTCAAAATCGACTCTTCCATAAATCTTTAAATTAACTTGTTACAATGATTTATCTAATAATACTCACAACTATAACTCCTCGTTTTTTAGACACAACACCCCCACGTGCGGCTCTCCATTGCTGCCGAACCGCCCTACTTCAATTCTTTTTTTACAGGAAAAACTCCTCCGTCTGCTTCGCAGCCAAGTGAGCCCGGAAGCCGGTCTCGAACCA
>OGKG01002415.1_pt1 | contig 19622 bp, 15 predicted proteins | sample 1572201 | NCBI WGS metagenome assembly OGKG01 (sample SAMEA2582146, study PRJEB24529) | metagenome | biome: Human gut stool | place: China | collected 2011 | reverse complement strand
ATTATTCGGCGCTTTAACTTTCTTAAAATCTACCATGGTTAATTTGAATATTATTATTTTATCTGGTTAATCATCCTCTTCATTGACATCATACGTTTTCAAGAACTCGTTGATATCCTCGTACTTCTTAGCCATCTCTTTGGCATAACGGCTTTCCGGGTATTCTTCTTCGAAATAATAGTACTCCTCTTTCGCCGCGTTGTAACGCTCGTATTTCTTGTCTTCGACACTATTTACAGCCATCTCGTACTTGGAATTGAACAACATGTACATGATTTCCTCACGGTATTTGGAACCGGGATAATCTCTCAAACAGTTTTCCAAGCTCACCACGGCAGCTTTATATCTTTCTCTCAAGTAATAATTCCGGGCACTTAGATAATCTTTATATGACAATTTATCCCGCATTTCATCCATGTACGCGTTAATCTGTTCCTTACGGGTACTGTTGGGGTAACGGCTTAAATACAAATTGAAACTTTCGATAGCACTTTGAGTCACCGTCTGATCCAAGCGGGCTTTCGGGGATGCCTTGTAATTACAATACCCAATCATATAAAGACATTCTTCAGCACAAGAACTTTCCGGGTATTGTGACACGAAATTTTTGAACAACTCGGCAGCAACTTCATAATCTTTCTGGTTGAAGCTACAGAACGCCCGGTAATAGGCCACACTTTGCCCCCTCGTGTTTCCTCGGAAAGCCAAGCGAACAGCGTCAAACAAGTTGGACGCTTTCGTGTAATCCCCGTTGTTATAGTACTCCACAGCTTTTTTATAAATCTGTTGATTGTCACCGCTCTTCAGAAGTTTCTGGTATTCACCACATGAACTCATCAAAAATATTACAAGCAGAAATCCTATAAAATTCTTCATCATAAAGTGCCTTTTTTGCATCAGGCAAAGATATATGAATAAAATCAAACTACAAAATAATTTCAGATTTATGATTGACGATTTCAGATTGAATCCGGCGAAAAAAAGACTAAGTATTTAAGCGTATTTCGTTTCCCTGCCCCACAACTTTTCGGCAGAACCTATTCGGAATACATTTTTTTAGTTACCTTTGTTTCCATATTAGAAATACAAAATTAAGAATTTCAAAATATTATCAAAGTGGACATTTTTGAAAGAGTAAGAAAACAGAAGGGAAACATTGGTCAATATGCCAAACAAGCTCATGGCTATTTCTCTTTCCCGAAATTAGAGGGCGAAATAGGCCCTCGTATGAAATTCCGCGGTAAGGAAGTATTAAACTGGAGTTTGAATAATTATATCGGTCTTGCTAACGACCCGGAAGTTCGGAAAGCGGATGCTGAAGCCGCTGCTAAATACGGAATGGCATACCCGATGGGTGCTCGTATGATGAGCGGACAGACTTCTCGTCACGAGTATCTGGAATCACAGTTAGCTGAATTTGTCGGCAAACCGGATGCATTTTTGCTGAACTTCGGTTATCAAGGAATGGTATCAATCATCGACGCCATGACCAGCCGTCACGATTGCATCGTGTATGACGCGGAAGACCACGCTTGTATCATGGACGGTCTTCGCTTATCTCCCGCGAAAAGATACGTGTACCAGCACAATGACATGGATAGCCTCCGCAAACAACTGGAAAGAGCAACCAAATGGGTTGAGAACACCGGTGGTGGTATCTTGGTAGTGACCGAAGGTTTATTCGGTATGGCTGGAGACCTCGGTAAATTGGACGAAATCGTTGCCTTGAAGAAAGATTTTGACTTCCGTTTACTCGTGGACGACGCTCACGGTTTCGGAACCATGGGACCTCACGGAGCCGGAACCGGCGATCATTTCGGGGTAATGGACGGTATCGACCTTTACTTTGCAACTTTCGCTAAAGCAATGGCTGGAATCGGGGCATTCATTGCCTGCGACGAAGATATCTGCATGTACTTGAGATACAATATGCGTTCCCAGACTTTTGCCAAGTCACTCCCGATGCCGATGGTTGAAGGTGCGATCAAGCGATTGGAATTATTGAGAACCCGTCCGGAATTACGTGAAAAATTATGGACTATCGTTCGTGCCTTGCAAGCCGGATTGAAAGCAGACGGACTGAACATCGGTGTTACCAATTCACCTGTAACCCCCGTTTACCTGTCCGGTAGCGTTGCCGAGGGTACCCAAGTTGCCATGGATTTGCGCGAGAACTACAACTTGTTCTGCTCTATCGTGGTTTACCCGGTAATCCCGAAAGGTCAATTGCTGCTCCGCCTGATCCCGACTGCCATGCACACACTGGAAGACGTGGAATACACGGTAAAAGCGTTCAAGAACGTGGCTCAAAAATTAGCTAACGGTGAATACAGCAAAGACGTGGTGGTTGATGCCAATGCGCTATAATATTTACTGAAAGCCGTAAAAATAAAACAAATCAGCCCCGAAAGTCGTATCAAACTTTCGGGGTTTATTTATATCCACTCTCCTGCAAAATCATTCTTCTCTTTTCAGCACCACCCGCAAACCTTTGGCATTTTTCTTCTTGACCTTCACCTTCTGCGGCAAATACCCTTCCTTGACAAACCAAAGCTGCCTACGCCGTTTCAAGGGAAACTCAAACTCTCCCTTATGCTTGACATAACACACGTGGACTTCTTTTTTACACCGTTTACGATAGATTTCAACACCCAACAAAGGGATTCCGTTCTCATCCACCACATGCCCTTCTACCCGAAACGTTCCGTCTGCTTGTAAAGGCGATGCCCCCATGGTAACAACCGCCCCTGTTAAAACATACTCTTTATGGACACGCAAATAATTATCTGATTCAATTTCATTCAATGCTATGACTTCAGTATTCAACACAACCCTCAAATCAGCAAACCCACACTTCGGCACCCAAACCTCTTTCGTTTCATATCCCACGTACGAAATGCATATCGGTAGCCTGCCCGACACCCGTAACTCAAAACACCCATCTTTGTCACTACATGTACCCCTTGTTGTCCCCTTTTCCACGATATGCGCATTCACCAACAGGTTCCCCACACTATCCGTCACCCGACCTTTGACAACAATCTCCTCCTCTCCCACACAAACCTCATCCCACACGACAAGCATCCCCTCACCCGCAACACACGCCGCCTGCGGAAGCCCCATCAATCCCACGGACAACCCCACTAACGAAACCACCTTCCCCGCCAAACGCCTACACTCCAAAGTTCGCGTCAAGTAAAGCACCTCCTCCTCGCACTTGGGACAGGTACCCAAACAATCACCTTTATATTGGCACTCCGAAACGATATACTCGATGCCATTCGCCTCAGCCACTTGTTTCCGAATCTCTTTCAAGATTCTACACGTCTGTTTCCCCCAACTCACCATAAGTATCTTATGATAAAGATTCACCCAAACAACTCCACCACTATACAAATCGTATTCCAATGGACGTGTCCGGTATTAGTCGGGTGGTACTCGAGAGTATCTCTGGAATTGTAGCCCGTTCTCTTCCTATTCTCACCCTCTTTTCTTCCCGTTCTCCCCGATACTCCCACCCATTTTCCCGAGATACCTGTCAACCAAAATAAATGCAAACTCTTTGGTTACGCTATCTTTCCGAAATTGGCGAGCATACTGTTTCCGTTCCCGAAGATTTGCTATCCAACCCGAAAATAAATGAAGCGGTTAAAGCTATCGAAGTAGTTGCTTTCACACCCGCACAACTCCTCGACTACGAGAAGTTTCGGGATATGATTAGTACCCAAAGGACATTACTTCATAGTGCCGAACAACAAGGATTAGCAAAAGAAATCAAGGCTTTGTAATTTCAACCAAACTTGAAATATTTAATACACTCCTTTTTTCTTACCCAGAAGAGAATAAAAAAAGAGTCGACCGAAAATTTTACTTTTCGGTCGGTCTTTACTTATAGGTTTAATTATACACCTCACACAACTAAAACACTCTTATTTTACCCAATGATACAGTATAAAGAGTTTTTGAGTAGGATTGATCACTTGCAATAAATTTCAAATAACGACCATGCAAGGGAACAGGGAGTGTAATGATCGTACTTTCTCCTACCGTATTTCCCAAGGTATTCTCTATTACATGAGTTGCATCTTTCCAAGTTTTATTATCCACAGATACCTTAATCTGAATTTTCTTAGCAATACATTTCTCGTATGCGGAAGAAGGAACCGACAATTTCTGGGTAACCAGTACTCCATTTACGGTTTGAGTTTCTTGCATATCTACAACCATCTCGTAAGTATGAAGTTTAGAATGTATTGACGGTTGCCATCCTCTCGTGGAACTTTCGTCAAATATAACATCAATTCCATACCCGTATTCTTCATTCGAACAAGAATACGTCCAATTTTGACTACTAAGGAAAGATAAATCTTCTGGAAGCTTTGGATTAGGCAGATCATCAATAAAAGAGAATTCCCCAATCGGGAAATAATGCTCGTTATAACGTTCCACCTTCAATCCATTTACTTTACAAGCAACATCCAGCGCAAACGTACTGATTCCAAGATCGGAAACCTTACTTGCATTCTTATTTTTACTCAAGTTTCCTTCACTCAAATAACGATTTTTCCCCAAGACCAACGTTTTCAAATTCGGGAAATTCAATATATCCTCAAACGAATTTATATCATAATCTATTTCCAATTCTGTTTGAGCATTCACGAATGCTTCCGTAATTTCCGACTGTCCATATTTTTCCCGGAGCCATTGTTTAAAATCGGGTGTATAAGTCCGGTTATCACGTGTCAATTCATAAGGATTGAAAACAATCAAATCCGAACATCCACTCAATCGCCCACTACGGTTAATCGTTACTTTTGTTCCCGCATCTATCTCATCCGGAACCAAACAATATTTATTATCGGTAACAAAAACACTATCTAATTCTAAAATTTTACGTTCTCCTCCCGAATAATAATTTAAACTGGCTGTTTCAACATCACCTTGCCACTCGCTAAAAATAATCGCCAAATGATTCCCAACGAAGAAATATTTGTCAAACATTCGCGTGAACGACTTTATACTCTCGTGGTCAAGCGTATAAGGTCGTTCGCTAGTTAAAGCAGGTAACGAACAATTCCCATCTTTATCCACGCTGCGCACGGCAACCTCATAAGTTGCATTTTCCAAATTCCGTATATTACATTCCGTAGTTCCTTTCTCTAACAAGGAATCTCTGGTAACCCCGTCTAACGTCCAACTGACTTTAACCTTATCTATTGCCGGATCTACATGATTCGTCCACGTTACGATTAATCTTTGCCAACCGGGCTTCACAGATAAACCATTGCACTTTCCCAGATAACGAATCGTACCTTCCCCGGCATAATCACTATACGTATCTTCCAAACTTTCGCATCCCCCAAAAAATAACAGGGAAACGATAAACCATAAATATCTTTTCAATTTCATAACACGACCTTATTTTGCTGTATAAATTTCCAATTCGTGAATAGTTACATGTTTGTTATAATTAGAACCACTCGTGGCATTTTCAAAACCCGCAGGATTATAAAACACCTCATTTATCACGAATTTCACATAACGATATTCATTTCCGGTAGCCGGACAACTTAATCGCATATAACAAGGCTCTGCAAAAGAAAGAGCGTCCAAACTTGGAATTTCATATTCATAGTCCCCATTATTACAACGTTTACACCATCTCAATTCATTGTCAATCTCCCGATCTTGCTCGAAATGCACAATTTCTTCCCATGAAGCATCATCTGCCATATCATTAGAACCGTAAACGGTTACGCTACTTGGTAATTTAGATGCATAACAACTCGTCCAAATATCACCGTATTTTTCTAACCATCCGGGATACCAATCACTAGGTCCCATGGGAAAAGAGTTTCGCACATACAACATAGCATAAAGCCTAAATTCAGCAGGAAGTTTCTGTTCTTTCATATCAATAATAAATAATGGTTTACCGAGACAATGCTCTTTTGACAGATAAGTACAGAAATTATCCCATCCCTCCCAACCAAAACAAGATTCTCCTTTTAAATCTCCATCAAACAAATATGATTTACCTAATCTGTACACTGGATCTTCTATTGAAAAGTTTTCCGGATCATAAAAATCAAAATCAACTGGATTCAATTTTTCAATTTGCAAAGGTTCTACATTTTGCCACACCTTCTCTTTCACCATATACCCACGAAAATCTTCCGTGCGAACCACAACATCATAAGAAGGACGAACTTGTTGAGGGGTTATTTGTAAAGAACCGGCTCCTTGAGCCAAAACAAAACTATTAATCAATAGCGTGTCCGGCTGTTTACTCACAGGATCTTCTCCAACATAAAACACGTGCGCCATTCCCTTCGACTCTTCTTTAATATCATAGTTGAGGCAAATACTACCCCAAGCAGGATAAACTTCCAAATGCTCAAAAAAGGATACAGGTCCCGAATCTTTCGTGTCAAAAGTTACATCCACAGGTTCCGACTCCAAATCATTATTATTACAAAGAGTCACACGGGCTGGCACCCCCTTTTGCGCTTCATTAAAACCCAATAAAACCAAGGAATCACACGCGTAACTACCGGAGCAAATCATCGCTTTACCGAAAGCATCCTCGTAACGTACACGAATATAAAGAATGTCCCCGTCGGAAGGTAACTTGTAATGCATAATAGCTCCTCCCGGGATAGGAGTAAAAGACAAATTTTCAGCCGGTATCGAGGTTTCAAAATAAGCATCGTCATCCTGACAACCGTAAAACGCCCAAAGTGCCAATAATATATATATTAACTTTTTCATACTTCTTTGATTTTTTATCTATTTACCAATTGGGATTCTGCTCGCAACCCGAAATAAGAATCTCCTCACTACGAATCGGGAAAAGATAATCTCTCGGGGCAATAAATTGCCTTTTAGACCACACCACCACAGGCCCCTCGAAATTATTATAAAATTGTCTTTGAGTCTTCCCGGTAACAAGCCACCCGTAAAGTTTTGCGTTCAATTCTTCGGCAGCCGTTAACCAACGACGTAAATTCCAGAAACGCCTGCCTTCAAAAGCGAACTCCACATTCCACTCCTGCCTAATAATCTGACGCATACCAACCTTCGTTCTCACCTTTCCCGGATCCGTAGAGTAATTCTGCCATGCCTCTTCCACATCGGGAATTCCGGCCCTTTCACGCACCGCGTTCAACGGATCATAGACGTGTTCCTTATCGGGAATCTCCAAATACTCGTTCCAAGCCTCCGCTTTCATCAAATAAAGATCAGCCAAACGGATAAGCACACAAGCCTCTTCATTAGAGAACGTATTTTTGTAATCTAGATTGCTTTGAGAGGAACGAGAACCTTTTTTCATGTAATATCCCGTCAAATTCTGCGCTTGAGAATTAGATATTCGCGTATATAACGTCCCGAATCGTTCACCTTGATAGGCTCTCACAAGATCATTCTCCGCATGAATAGTCTCTCCCCTCTGGAAATAACAGCGATCTGCCGCGATATGTGCATAAAAACGAGGTTCCCTGCGAAGATGCAAACGTAACACACTATCAGCATCAAGCAAAACAACGTTTCTATATTTAGTATCTGTTTCTTTTCCTATTTGATAACGAGAAGAATAATCCCATGTACGATCTTCATCTATAGGCACGCCATGCTCGGTGTAATACATCTCGACCATTTTAATACTTGGGGCAATACACCCGATAAGATCCGCATTATAATCAGGTGTCCCACTCCTAAAATAAGGGCGAGTCCACCTTGTCCATGATGTGGTAGCACGATTTTCATACTGAATCATAAAAATAGCTTCGCTACTTTCAAAATTTCTTGCTAAAGATGACTCCTCAATATCCAACATAATATCACGTAACCCTCGATCATCTTCTACTGCCCCATCTGTCTTATTAGATATAAGTTTCTTACCATTTTCCAAACAAATCATCAAAGCCGTATCTACAGCCTCCGCTGCCCGCTTCCACTTTTCCCGGTCAGGAGTTGGGTTGAAAAAGTTTTCCCCACTTTTACTGGTAAAATTCGCCAAAGCCGGATTGCCATTAAACAAAGGGGAAGCCGCATAAAACAAAGCCATAGCCTTAAGTGCCGCCGCTGATTCCAAACTGTGATAAGCCCTACGGCTTACTGATTTTTGATTCATCGGGGGCAAATCCTTCATCGCTTCATCCAACAAAGTAACGATTTCTTCGACACAAGTATCAAACGGAGCGCGAGGTTGTTTCATTTCCCCGATACCGGCATTTGTGGCAACATTCTTCGGAACCAAGATTATAGGTCCGTACCGACGAAGCAATTCAAAATAATAATGCGCCTTAAGAGCCTTTATTTCAGCAATCCACAGCACTTTCTCTTGTTCTTCCATGTTATATACCCCACCAATCTTCTCCAAAAAAGTGTTACAATAACGGATTGCATTGTAAGCTGCATCTTTTCGCCAAATATTCCCGTAAGGATCCGCTGTCATTTGTAAACCATCTCCTATATAAAAACCTGCCCAATTATACGCAAATTGCTGCCGAATAAAGTCACCGGCGACCACCTCATCTGCCCCGGTGTAAGCCGGGTTAGAAATGATAGAAGTAGTATAAGGCATCAAGAAGGTATGACAAAATTTAAACCAATTTTCTGCCTGATCCCGTTTTTCAAAAATAGTTTCAATCGTTTCAATGTCATTATCTGGAACGACATCCAAGTAGTTACACCCGGGAAAAAGTATGGTTAATATCAACAATAACGAATAAAAATGCTTCATAATCATCGTGCATTAAAATTAGAAACTAAAATTCAAGCCTACCGTATAGGTTTTTTGAATCGGATAATTAAAACCGTTTTCACCTAATTCAACATCCCATATTTTAAAATTGGATATCAAGAACGGATTATTGGCACGTGCAAAAAATTTCACATTCTGCAATTTCCATCGCTCCATCAATTTCCGCGGCATATTGTACGCCACCTCCAAAGAAGTACAACGCAAGAATCGACATTCCCGCATAAAATATGTACTCTTACGGACTTCGGACGCCTTACTATCATACCAATTTTCCTCGGGATTATGTTGTATTAAATTATATGTCGACAACCGGGGCCAAAATGGCTTCTTCGTCATATTATCTTCCGACCAATGGTCTTTATAAATAGCTGTCAGCATAGCGTGGTCATCAACAAAGGGTGACAATTTCTCTGGATTCATGAAAAACGAACGCTTGCCTGAACCTTGAAATGCAAAACTGAATTCAAAGTTTTTATAATTGATAAATCCTTGAAAACCATATATCAACCGGGGTGTCTCCGGAAAACCGATAAACGTGGCATCGTTCACATCAATCATGCCGTCACCATTGATATCACGATAGCGGATATCCCCGGGCTTCACACCACTACCACCACTTTGTTTGGGTGAATTATCTATCTCCGCCTGATCTTGAAATACCCCTTCCGCGATGTACCCTATCGCTTGAGAAATTTCTTTTCCTACCTTCTTTTGCCATACAGGTTTGTCACTGGCTTCTTCAATAGCTTTATACACCACTTTATTATAGGTAAGGGTTCCATTCAAAATAATCCAAAAATCAGGCGTGAAAGCATGTTGTATTTTACCGGAAAAATCAATTCCACGAGAACGGGATTTACCGATATTATCCAATTGAGAATACTCGATACCCATGTTTGCCGGTACATTCGTACGGTACCCTATAATATTATGCCTGATTTCTTGGTAAGCATCTAAAGTGAATTCTACAAGACCTTTGAACAACTTCGTTTCGATACCCAAATTTAACTGTTCCGCAATTTCCCATTTAATTTTCTCGTTAGCATAATATAGTACTTTTTTAGCCACAAAAGCACTACCACCTGTACCGGATTCCGGATCCGTAAATCCCATTTGTCCCACTAAATTAGGCAAATAAACAAAGCGGGGAGAGGCCACGATACCGTCATTACCGACTTGCCCGTAGGATGCCCTGAACTTCAAAAAATCCAACCATTTAGACGTCGACGCCATAAAAGGCTCGCTGGTTACAACCCATGCAATCCCACCAGCAGGGAAAAAGCCCATTTGGTTATTTTCGGCAAAACGTTCAGAACCGTTATATCCAAAACTACCTTCAACAAAATAACGGTCTTTATACCCGTAACTCCCACGCATAGAATACGTCAAGTTACGTTGTGGCATCCCGTCCAACACTTTTTGAATGGGTGTATAGGTATATTCCGAAGCTTGAAAAACTGCTGTTAAAGAAGTTTGGTGTTCTTTCCAAGCCGCAGAATGCAACAGGCGTGCTTCATACGTAACCCTCGTGTTGGTTGTTGAAACCCTGGCATCAGGATCTATCGTTAAAGCCCTGTAAGACGTTACGGATAAATCTTGTAAAGTATGTTTGCCCGTTTCAAAATCGTAATTAAGCAGTGAATATTTAGCCGGTATCGTCTTAAAACCGGTAGTATAATAGCCGGCTTGTGATACGGAAACACTTGCTCTCGCTTCCAAGCCTTTCACGAGACTGGAAAGATTATGAATATATTCTGCCCTATTCGTTGTAGAATAACGTGTCCTTTCCAGATACCCTCTATGCAATTGCATATAAGGATTAATTTGTTTTTCAGACTCTGTTGTCCCGAAACGAAGGTGAGGCCAATTGTAAGTATCATCCCCGGGATAAAGTGGAGCGAAATCCACGGGAGAAGCATTAAACGCTAATGAATAAGCTTGAGTAACACTCTCTAGCGGACCATGGTATTTATCTATTGTCGTCGAAGAATTAATCACCAACTTAATACCGGCTTTCAAATCTATATTCAAATTAGCTCTGAACGAAGTTTGATTATTCGTGATATTACAGTCAAAATCATTTAATTTGTCCGTTTTCAACATACCCATATCACGATTGTAATTCACGGAAGCATAGTACTGAAGCACTTTTCCTCCCCCACGAATATTCACCCCTAAATGATGGTTTGTATTATAATCCTTAAACATGATTTTATACCAGTCGTTAGCCGGATACACCCAAGAAGGATACTTACCAGAGGCTGTACGATTTATCCGTTCTACACTATATTTAGGAGTTGCCAATGGGTCGCGAGCAAGCAAAGCCTGATTATACATTTTCATGTAATCAATGGGATCCACGACATCAAGTTCTTTTGTCGGCATCGAAAATACAGCCTCGTAACGAGCCGTGGCATACACGCTTCCCTCCTGTCCTTTCTTCGTGGTCACTAAAATCACACCATTCGCTCCACGGGCACCATACATAGCCGTGGCAGAGGCATCTTTCATCACGCTGAAAGACTCAATATCCTCCGGGGCAATGCGTGCCAAGTCCAACTTGGAAGATTCCACTCCGTCCAACAGGATCAACGGGTCTATATTCGCCCCAGTCTGAAATGACGTGATTCCACGGATATAAAATTTTGTATTCATCTCTTCCTCGGTCAAGGCGGCTGGAAGACCTCCCGTTTGCCAACCGATCATTCCGGCGATTTTACCGGCAAAACTTGAAGTCAAGTCACTGTTTGAGGATTTCAAATCCATCGGACGTACCGTCGTGATAGCCGATACCACGCTCTCTTTTTTCTGCGTACCGAACGCCACGACCACTGTCTCATCCAGTTCCTGACTCTCCTCTTTCATGGTAACACGAAGTGTATCCTTTGCCGTTCTCTCGAAAAAGTCCAACGTTTCCCTTTTAAAGCCGATAAAAGAAAATTCCAACGTCCCTTTCAGCATGGGTAAATCCAAAGCAAACCACCCGTCTGCATTCGTGGACGTTCCCAAGGCCACACCGGATACCTTCACCGTCACTCCCGGAATCGGTTGCTTTTTCGTGTCGTACACGAATCCTTTCAAACGAATAGATTTCTTTTCCTGTTCCACAGCCTTTGCTTGCGATGCTTTTATTAATACTACACCATCTTCCAACCGCCAAGTCAATCCCGTACCATACAACAACTGATTCATTACCTCATCAACCTCGGCATCTTTCACTTTCAAATCTCGTTTTCCACACTTTTCCAAATCTTCCCCCTTGTACAGAAAACGATAATCAAACGTCTTGCGCAACTCTTGAATAATTTCCAGCATCGAACGCTGTTTCAAATCCAAGGTAACCCTAGTATTCTGGGAAAAACCATTGGCATTCGCGACAAACGTGGTCAACAACAACAAATAAATTCCAAATCTCATAATCTTACAATTTTTTAACACGCACCTTCCCCGAAGGTATGCATACATTCGCTTTTTTTTCATAGTTTTGTAATACTGAATTTATAATTATGGACTAAATGTTCATGAAACGGAAAGGGGTAGGAGCCTTTCCGTTTTTCTATTTAGCCCCGATTGTTACACATTTACCTTTAATATCTATTTTCACACCCGCCACTTCTTCCAACATTTTTACAATCTTCTCGAAGCCGTCATATTTTTTCAAATCACCCGAGAATTGATAGTTCTTCACCTCTTCACCGGAATAAAATACATCCATCTCGTACCAGCGTTTCAATTGCTCCATAATCTGTTCTAACCGTTGATCTTCAAATATAAAAAGACCATCCTTCCACGCGGAATAAATAGATGCATCCACTTCACGAAGGCGGAACGAATTATCATTTTTATTGAACACCAACTGCTCGTCGGGAGAAATCTTTACGCTTTCTTCCGGCATAATCACTTCCACACTCCCCTCCGCCAACGTGGTCGTCACATAGGCATCATTCTCGTAAGACGATACATTGAATTTTGTCCCCAACACTCTTATGTCAACATCCGAAAAAGTCTTCACTATAAAAGGCTTCTCCCGATCAGAAGCCACCTCGAAATACCCCTCTCCTTTCAGATAAACAACCCGCTGTTTACCACAAAATTGCACTGGATACCGCAACTCGCTTTGCGCATTCAACCACACGTTTGTCCCATCAGCCAACTCCACTTTAAACTCTCCGGCACGAGGAACTACGAGTGTATTATACACTTGCTCAAGCGCAGACTCATTCTCTTTCCGGTAAGAAACCTTTTGATCGGCAACCCGAATATCCACGGATGCCTCTCCTCTCACCGAGCGCAGCGTATCATCCAACGCGATTCTCTCACCCGTTGATAAAACCAACACGGCATTTCCTTGAGCCATTTGAATGGGAACAAGCTCTTTTTCCCTCTCTCTACTACCCGCTTGCCAACGAATCACTCCGGCTATGCCAAGTAGCAATACCAACACCGCCGCATATCGCCACCAAACACCAATTCCACGAGAAATCTTCTTCCGCCTGTACCGATGAAACATCGCCAACTGTTGCTCCACCTGCCTCTCGGAATAAGGCCATTGCCTTTTTCCTTTCTCGAAATCCCCCCTTATCTCCCGATAAACGGCCTGATTTTCATCAGACTCTCGAAGCCACGCATCCAATTCACGACGTCCCGTATCGTCAAGACATCCGGCTATATCCGCAGCAACCAAACGAGAAATTTTAAACGTATCTATTAAATCTTCCTTCATGTGTCATTATTTTACAAGTAAAGACGTAACCTCCCAAAAAACGGGTGAATGAAGAAGTAATTTTTTTTAAAATTCTCCCAACAAAATCAATAACAAGACTAAATATTCTTTAGATAATATTTCCCGAAGTGCAGCATATCCATTCTTTTTCAACGTCTTAACCGTATTAATCGACACCCCGAGCAATTCCCCCACCTCTTGATTGGAATTCCCGTCCATCCCCAATAAAATCACCTGCCGGGTTTGTTCCGGCAAACTATCGATAGCTGAATAAAGAATACGAAAAGTTTCCTGACGCATCACCTCTTGCAAAAAGGTAGAAGTCTTAAATTCATTTTCTTGTAAATAACGGGAAACATAATTACTCTCCGCTTGTTTTCGCCTCAACCGATCGAAACAAATATTACGGGCAGAAACAAATAAAAAAGCTTTCGCATTCTCCTCCGAGTCAAATTCTTTCCATCGTTCGAACACCTTCAAAAAAACGTCTTGAGCCAAGTCGGTAACTCCTTCTTCCTCTCCCATTACCCGTTCGATAAACAAACAAACCGGATTGAAAAAAGATTTGAAAAAAGTATCAAAATTATTACCACGACTCATAACATCACCGACTTTCGTAAAACTTGAACAAATATATAACTTTTATCGTTGCACCCTATATTTTATAATATGATTTCCGTCACTCCCGGCAAACAAGTAGAACCCGGAAGCATTTCCCTGATCGAAGAAAGCGATTGAAAAAGGTGAATTTCCGCGAATAGGGAATCCTTTTGACATATCTTTCATATCAAGCAGGAATAAACGCTCCCCTCGCTCGTCCAATAGACCGATTCGTGCATCTCTGGCGGAGAAACGATAGGTGTACGGGTAGCCCAACGCGGCATTATCCCATTGGCGTTCTGTCAGCAACTTCCCTTGACCGTCATATACTCGCAAAGTATTTCCCGACGTGTACACGAACTCGTCCCGTCCGTCACTATTCACGTCTTCCACGTTCAGCCAGCCACCGCCTGTCATCTTTTCCCCCTTCACCCGTTGCAGGTTTCCCCGGAGATCGACCAACAAAATCTCTCCGTTAGCGTCCGGGAAAGCAATCCGGGAATTTCCTCCCTGCTTGGTCAAGTAGAGCATCGTGTTCATCGGTAAATTCAACAAGGTAGATATCTTCACCCGCTCTTTTCCGCGTCGGTCAAGGATATACAAACGATAACGATCGGCAAACACGATATAGTCTTTTCCCTCTACCCGAAAATGATAAATCTTCGATACAATATCATTATCACTTTTCGGCGTATCCCATCCCTTCACGAAATTACCCGACAACTCGTAGAGATAAATATTATGATCCGCTCCCGGGGCAAAAATCCGGTAATTCTTGTTGTTCTCGTAATCGGCTATCGAAATACCCCGCTCGCAAGGAAATTTGAACGCCAACGGATAACGGGGCAAATAATTCCCGTTCCGGTCTATCAAGTAAAGATGAGTCGGCGTGGAGAAAAGATATTGCAATTTCCCGTTCTTGAACATATCCACTTGATAAATTTCACTGTTAATCTTCCCCTCTATCGGCAACTTCCAAAGGATACGCCCCACGTCATTGATCAAATAAATCGTATTGCTCTCGTCCTGCACGAAAAGTTCCCGTTCTCTCGTGTTATGATTTGTCACGATAGCAGGCTTCATCGTGAGCTTGCTATCCAGTTTGGTCTGCCACATCACTTGAGCCTGCTTTTGCTCCACCTCTTCCGTGCTCAAGAATAAAGTGTGATAGAACATACTGCCCTCGCATACCCACTGTAACGCTAAAGAGGAAAATACCTCCATATTCTCTTTATTCCGTTCCAACAGAGCATGCAACACCCCTTTCGTTATATTCTCGTAATAAGGCAACATGGAAGTCATCTCCGACAAATACATCCAATTGAACTTCGCCGACAACTTGACTCGCAATTTCTTGTACCATTCTTGATCCCGCACGCTCAACCGACGCATATAATCTTTGGCAAAAGATTGTATCGCCCGCTCGGAAGAAGCAAAAACGACATAATTATCTTCCACCAGCACGTAATTCGTCGCGATATCGTCAAACATATAGCCCCACATCACCCCGGCAAAATCCGGCACGGGCATTTTGAAATAACCGACCGTTTTATCTTTATCCAGTTGAAAAGTACATTTTAAAGAACCGTCACCAACTCCCGTTTTTGCCGCATACGATTTCAGCATCCTGTCGAGCAACTCTTTCGCGAGGCTTCCCGCTTTCACGTGCACGACAATTACCCCGTCATCTTTTTTCCGGGACGCGTCATAGGCAAGCACCCCTTTTCCCCATTCTCCTTTCAACAGATTTTGCCATTCTACCTCGCTCTTCTCCCCGAACAGACGGGCAAATTCCTGCTTCCGCTTCCGCACCCTCTCCGCTTTACCCGCCCCGTAACGATAGGTATCCAAAGCATCCAAATACAGCTTCACGTCACTCAACGTCAAGAAACTCACGCTTTTCGCGTCGACAGGCAACACCCCGTCCAAACGCGATGTCTTAGGTGTCTGACCTTTCAACACGGCAGGATAAGAGGCTCGCAAACCGTCGCAATGCATGAATCCGTTAAAACTGATTCCATCAGCACTGACATCCCCGTCCAAAGCCCCCCATTGAAACCATTTGGATACATCGGTTTGCTTGGATATAAAATCTTTCTGCAACAACAGCGGCAATACATCCGTGAAACAGGTCGTATTCAAAAACACGTTCAATCCCGCCCCCGCTGAAAAATAACGGTTCACGTTCGCGTAACGGGGCGCATCATCTTTCTTACCCTCGCTCTTGTCATTCAATTGTTTGACAGCGTCCTCCACGTACAACTCGGAATCCGACACGAGCACCATACCGCCAATCACGGCATAGCACACGCTCTCTTTTCCCCGCCTCACGGAGTACAAATACCGGTTATCGTATTTCCGTTCCTGTATTTCCCCCGTCGAAAACATCTTCGACAACAAATTATTTACCTCTCCGCGAGCAAACATACCGCTCCTGCTCAACACGTACAGACCACGAACAGCCTGTTTCCCCTCTACCCGAAACGCCAGCACGCATGAAGCAGAATCAACCAAACGTTGCTTCAACAAAGTGTCCACCACCCGGTGCGCCAAACCGGACTTGTATGCCGCTATCTCTTTCTCGAAAGCTTTCTCGATTTTAGGTGACAGCTTCGCGTTGGAATTTACATTAACCACCACGGCAGAATTATAAGGAATAAACGCCTCTTTCGGGACATCAGCATCCCGCTCCCGCTCGTTCACCCACCATAACGCAACCAAGATTCCCCCCAAGAGAACAACACCCAATATGATTAACGCAATTCTTTTCACCATAGTCAAAGCAGTTTATAAAATTTATAAGGTGCATAAAGTTTATAAAGTTCCTTATCGCCTTAATTTTCCTTTTTACAAAAGTAGGAAAAAGAGTTGATTTTACTAAATTTGTTCTTAGAAAAGGCTAAGCCTTTCCCGTCATAAAGTTTGTAAAATACCTTATAAACTTTACGAACCTTATAAACTTTATAAACTCACACATGATAGAGAAACTGGAAAAGATGTTGATTTGCCGGGGAGAAGATGAAGAACGGCTCTACGCGGAAGCAAAAGAAATAAAAAATCAAACCATCGGGAACAAGGTGTACTTGAGGGGGTTAATCGAGATATCCAACATCTGCACCAAAGACTGTTTCTATTGCGGTATCCGGAAATCAAACACGGAAACGGCACGTTATGCTTTATCGGACGAGGAAATCCTCGAGGCGGCAGATTTCGCGTACACGCACCGGTTCGGTTCTATCGTACTTCAAGGTGGGGAGCGTTCTGACCGGGAATTCACGGAGCGCATCACCCGTTTATTAAAAGAAATCAAAAAAAACAGTAATAACGAACTGGGAATCACGCTCTCCCTCGGGGAACAAACGGAAGACACGTACAAGCGTTGGTTTGACGCGGGCGCACACCGTTACCTGCTACGTATCGAAACTTCCAACCCGGAACTTTACGCGAAAATCCACCCGAACAACGCGCTACATTCCCACGCCACCCGTTTAAAATGCTTGGAAAGGTTACAACGAACAGGTTATCAAACGGGAACCGGAGTCATGATTGGTCTTCCCTTTCAGACCATCACCGATTTGGCAAATGATTTATTGTTTCTACAATCCATGGATATCGACATGGTGGGCATGGGTCCCTATCTGGAACACCACGCCACCCCGTTATATCAACACCGCCACTTGTTACTCCCCTTGGAAGAACGCCTACGCCTGTCTATCCACATGGTAGCTGCCCTCCGCCTACTCATGCCGGACATCAATATCGCGGCAACCACCGCCTTGCAAGCCATACAAGCGGACGGTCGGGAAAAAGCGCTGGAAATAGGAGCTAACGTTGTCATGCCCAATATTACTCCCACGACAAACCGAACCCTTTATAAACTCTACGAGAACAAACCGGGCATCCATGAAGGAGCGGCAGAATCCATGCGCAAACTGGAAGAAAGCATCCTTAAAAGCGGCTGCGAAGTAGCCTATGGCGCGTGGGGCGACTCGCGACATTTTCAATCGAGGATGGAAAATTGAAAGTTGAAAATGATTAATCAAAAATATATACCTATATTTGTATAGATAAAGGATTGTACCCATGGAGATCAGATTTGAAACAAAAAAAGAAAGTCAAGCCAGACGAGATCGTGAGGCCAAGGAAAGAACACCTAACGAAAGGTTTGTATTCTTTCTGCGTTTAATGGCCGAGATCAATAAGTTTCAAACAAAACGTGAAGAGAAAACAAACAATTTCATACTAAAGCGTACAAAATGAACCCAAACTTTGAAGAAGATGTATGGATGTTCATAGCCTTAGCTCAAAAATACAGGGTTAAAATGCTAATGGTTGGGGGAGGAGCAGTCAACTTTTACGGTTACCAACGTCATTCCGCAGATGTTGATTTTTGGATTGACACGACTCCGGTAAATCTCATTGCGCTAAAAGATGCTTTAAATGAACTTGGATACGAATTCGATGATTTCCCCCAAGAAGTAAAAACCGGACAACAAAACATCTCTATAAAAATAAGTCCTATTATTGACATCGAATTAATTACATCATTCAATCCCGGTAGAAGTTTTGATGAATGTTATAAACAAAGATACACCGCCACCAACGAAATAGACGGTAAAAAAATTTCCTACGAAGTAATCGCTTTCAATGATTTGATCAACAGCAAAATCAAGGCAGGACGCCCTAAAGATTTATACGATATTATTGAATTGAGAAAGATTCAGGAAAACAATAATCACTGAATCACTAAATTCTTGAACGGGGCAAAAGCAGAAAGAATAACCAAAGCCCCCAATATAGTAATTATCATCCCGGATACCCGGTTGATAGTGATAAGTACGCGCAAACGGAATTTCTTCCGGAAAATATTCACCAGCGTGGAAAGCGTGTACCACCACACACCACCGCCCAATAACACGCCGGCAACCACCAACACCTCACCCAGCAAAGAAGACGATTCCCCGAACACCGACATCCCGGCAAAAACCGCCATGAACACCACCACCGTAATGGGATTGGAAACCGTCAGAAAAAAAAGCGAGAGATAATCACCCAAAAGTCCGGTTTTGCTCACCCGTCCCTGACGACGCTGGCGAATCTGCCGTATCGGGTTGTCGAAATAAATCTTCAATCCTATCACGATCAGGAATATCCCTCCAATAATTTGTAGTAACAACTCATGAGCCTGTACGATATTAATCACGAATCCCAACCCGAATGCCGCCACGGCAGCGTAGAAAAGGTCAGCCGAAGCCGCACCCATCCCGGCGATAAAACCCGATAACGCACCTTTATGCAGCGTCTTTTGGATAATCAACACCCCCATGGGTCCTAAAGGAATAGATACCATCAGTCCCACCAGCATTCCCTTGAATAGATACAATATATCGTACATCCCATTCTAATTTTAGATTTAAGGATTTTAGATTTTAGATTTAGTGATTTTCAATCACTGAATCATCAAATCGGCAATCACAGAATCTATCAATTTTATAATTCCACGTTATCCGATGAGAACCTGCTCAATATCGT
>OGKG01002407.1_pt1 | contig 19657 bp, 11 predicted proteins | sample 1572201 | NCBI WGS metagenome assembly OGKG01 (sample SAMEA2582146, study PRJEB24529) | metagenome | biome: Human gut stool | place: China | collected 2011 | reverse complement strand
TACCGTTAAACACAGTCCGAAGGACTCCCGTAACTTTATAAACCTTATAAACTTTATGAACTTTATAAACTCTTTCCATTTTCAATTGAATTTATTCCTGCAATATTACTAAATTTGCAAGCAAACTAAATGGTGAAAGTATAAAAAAAATAATCTCCATATTGTCCCGGTGTGTAATGGTGCTTGTGCTTTTGGCATTTGCGGCCTATTTTGCCTTGATGACTCCGTACGTTCAGACGAAGTTGGTGGATTATTTTACCCGTATTTTGGAGGATCGGACGGGAACGACGATCACGATCGGGAGGGTGGAATTTCGCCCGATAGAATCATTGATACTGAGTGACGTGTTCGTGAAAGACTGCCGTCAGGATACGCTGATGTTTTGCGAGCGGCTCGTGATGCGGGTGGATTCGGTGAGTTTCGTGAAACGGAAATTCACGATCACGGAGGCGACTTTCGACAATGCCGTGTTTAACTTGTGGATCGAACGCAAGAAAGACGGGGGGGAGAGCGTCACGAACGTGGAGGAGTTAATCAATTCCCTTTCCGCCTCGATGACGGACACGGTGCCCGCCTCTCCTTTGGGGTGGAAAGTGAACCTGACCCGAATATCGTTGTTCAACAGTCGTTTCCGGTATATAGAGAACGATTATGAACCCGTGGACTACGGGATTAACTGGACGGATGTCGATTGCCGGGATTTAAACGTGATGATTTCCGGAATCAGGTTCTCGAAGGAGGGACGTTACGAGGCCACGGTTACCGGGTTGAGTTTCAGGGAGAAATCCGGATTCGAGGTGATTAACATGGGGGGAAGGGTTGTTGCGACGAATAATAACCTGTTGGTCACGAATACCTTGATTCAGACCGAACGGAGTGAGGCTCATCTGGATACGTTGGAGTATAATTGGGTTCCGGATCAGGAGTACTGGCGTAATTTTACCACGAAGATGCAACAACGATATGTGTTCACCTCTTCAAGGGTACATTTCGATGATATAGCTTATTTTAACGGCAAGTTGCTGGGAATGAATAATGTGTTGTACGGGAGCGGCGTGGTTTTCAACACGATAAGTAATTTGCAGGGCGAGAATCTGGAAGTGTATCTGGGTGAGAAAAGTGTGTTCCACGGTTCATTTGTTTCCAAGGGGTTGCCCCGTTTTTTTGATACGGACTTCACTATCGAATTTACCGATACGCGGATTTCGCCGCCCGAACTGGAAGCTATTTATATGCCGTGGCTGGAAAGCCGTTACGTGAAGATACCGGAAATGCTGCACAAGTATGATTATTTCACTTTTGACGGTACTTTCAAGGGGAAGATCGAGGATTTTGTCGTGGATGCGAAAAGCGTTACCCCGGGAATGGAAGGTTCTCTCGTGTTCAACTATGTTTTGGATAGTGCGGGAGATTATCGTTACGGGGGACGGGCTAACCTGTTCCGGGTGAATTTCGGTTTTCTGACGGGGCAGTCTTTCTTGAAGAACGGTTCGCTGTTCGCGAACTTTAACGGGGTACTGGGTGACTCCACCTCTCGTTTCGGGATGTCGAGTGCGTTAGGATACCTCGACGTGTACGACGGTCGGCTACGGGGGGTACGCCTCTCGGTGGGGACGGAAAACGATCGCCTGTATTTGCTGTCGTCCGTGAAGAACGATAGTTTGCAAGCTGATTTCGAATTGAATTATGTCATGGGGGATTCTCTTCAAATCGCGGACGCGCGGGGGTACGTGAATGTCCGGCAATGGGATTCATGGGGACCGTCCGTTTGCGGGGAAAAGGAATCGTTTGAATTTGATTTCTCGGGGAACCTGAAAATGCAAGAGGACAACAATTGGTTCGAGGCAATCATACCCCGTTTGAAATACGAGAACACGAGGGGGGTGTTCACGACGGATTCGGTGAGATTGATGAATACCGTGCTGGGAGAATATAGTTACTCGAACCTGCAATCGGAAGTGGGGGATGTCACCATGGAGGGATTTTTCCATTCGCTGGAATTGTCGGATTTGTGGAATAGTTTTGTCATGACCTATTTGCCCGCTTACCGCTACGCGGTGGATAAACCATTGCCGGAAGGAACCAATCTGATTGCCGAAGTGCGGTTGAAGAATGTCAATCCTTTGCTGCGGGTCGCTTACCCGCGATTGAAACTTTCGAGCGGTGTCAATTTATCGTGTGAATACAATTATGCCGACCGGCGGACGAATCTGTTACTGGAAGCGGATACGATCTCTTTCGGGGATCTGAAGACGCGGGACGCGAGGGTGAAAGTAGCGGGCAACGGTACCAACTTGATCTGTACCTGTGCTGCCGACGAGTTGAAATACTTGAATTTCGGGAAACTGTATAACGTGCGCAACACGATGAACGTGTACACGAACAATGTCACGAACCGTCTGACGTGGAGTAACTGGGAGAAAGAGACGTATTGCGGCTCGCTGGTCGCCAATCTCCGGTTGTTGAATTACAGGGGCAGGCACATGACACAGGTGCTTATCCAGCCCAGCACGATCGTGATGGCGGATAGCGTGTGGCAGGTGGGACGTTTCATGATATTGAAAGAGGGAGATGATATTTTCGTGAATAATTTCAAGATCAGCCGGGGAGAGCAAAGTTTTTCCCTGCGGGGACGGGTGAGCGGGAACAAGCGGGATACCCTCTTCATGGCGTTCCATAATTTCAATCTGGCGGAGTTCAATAATATTCTTTTTGACAATAAAGTGAAGCTTTTCGGGTTGGTAAACGGGAAAGCCACGATACAGGACGCGTACAACGACCGTCTTATTTACGCGAATATGGAGATCGACCGCTGGGGGCTTAACCGGGATACTTTGGGGACGTTGAACCTGATGTCCCAGTGGGATGCGGCGAACAGTGCCTTGCAGGTCAGCGTGATCAACCAGATGAAGAACGATGAGGCGCCGTTCAGCGTGTTCGGTTATTATAAACCGTCCACGGACAGCCTGAACATGAATCTCGTGCTTTCGGGAATAGACGTGAATTACCTGACCCGTTATTTCCCGGATATGTTGAAAAGCGGGGAGGGTACATTGTCCGGCGAGTTGGAAATGAAAGGGACGAGCCGGACGGCGGCGATCAACGGTTTTCTGGCCATGGACTCGGTGGCTTTGACCTTGAGTATGCTGAACACGCCGTTTATGATTCATGACCGTATCCCAGTGAAGGATAATCGGATCGTGCTTGATGATTTCAAAATATACGATGCCAAGGGGCGGGCGTCCGTCTGTTCCGGGTTCTACGATTTGCAACAGAACAAGTATGATGTAAACTTGAAGTTTAATAATTTCCGCGTGTTGAACACGAAGCAATCCCAAGGCGAGACGTTTTACGGGCAGTTGTATATCACGGGACAAACCCGGATGAATAATCTGTCGGGTAATTCCGCACTGTCTGTCAATTTGAAGCCGGAACCCCATTCCGTGCTGTATATACCCTTGACTTCCGCCTTGACGGAGGAGGACGGCAGTATCCTGCGGTTTATAAATAACCGTCAACCCGGCGAACAGTCCGCGATGCTCGAGGAACGGTCTTCCCTGATATCCGATTTCGACTTGAACGCGAATATCGAGGTGAACGACAATCTGGAGGTGCAGATCATATTCGACCCCACGATCGGGGATATACTGAAAACCGTGGGAAGCGGTAATCTGCGTTTTACCTTGGGTAAGGACAACGAGTTGGACCTGTTCGGGGAGTACAAGATCGCGAAAGGAGATTATCTTTTCACGTTGAGTAACTTGATAAACAAGAAGTTCGTGTTGACTCCCGGCGGAAGTATCAAATGGAACGGTTCGCCTTACGACGCCACGATTGACGTGAACGCGATTTATAACCTGCGTACTTCTCTGAGTGATTTGTTGGCGGGGACGAACACGACAATGGACAAGAACACGAAAGTTCCCGTGGAATGCGTGTTGAAGCTGGGGGACAATCTGATGAACCCGAACGTGCAATTCGGGATTAATTTCCCCTCCCTCGACGTGCAGATGCGGAGTTTGATGCAGAGTCTTTTCTCCAGTCAGGACGAGGTAAACAAACAGATGTTCTCGCTTTTGTTGCTGAACAAGTTCTACACGCCCGATTATTTGGATAAGGACGCGGAGCAGGAGGAACGCAACACGGGCTACCAGATGGGGGTAACGACGGCGAGCGAGTTGCTGTCGAATCAAGTGTCCCGTTGGTTGTCGCAGATCAGCAATAATTTGGATATCGGTTTCTCGTACCGCCCGGGTGACCAAGTGACGACGAACGAGTTCGAGTTGGCATTGTCTACCCAGATATGGAACAACCGCGTGACCATTTCCGCCAACGGCAACATGGTGGAAGGGTCGAAAACGAACTCGAATACCTCTATCACGGGTGATTTTGACGTGGACGTGAAGCTGAACCAGCAGGGAACGTTGAAGCTGAAGGCTTATTCCCACACGAACGAAAAGATCACGTATAACGCCACGGAGACCGTGCAGGGTGTCGGTGTTTCCTATCAGGAAGCCTTTGATACCTTCCGGGAACTCTTCCGCAAGTACACGGCTATTTTTAAACGGAAAAAGAAGTCTTCGCAATCATCTGATAATAAGCAGTAATTGTAATTTTCAACTTTCAATTTTCAATTTTCAATTGTTTGTCATTGTTTTTTTGGTTTTTTTTCGTGAAATTGGGCTCGTTACGTGAAAACGTCGAACCTAACTAAAATGATATTATGAAAAAAATGACCGAACAAGAGTACATGGATCGTGAGGCGAAATATGGCGCCCACAATTATCACCCGCTACCCGTGGTGTTGGAAAAAGGAGAAGGAATCTACGTGTGGGATGTCAACGGGAAACGTTATTTTGATTTCCTTTCGGCTTATTCTGCCGTGAATCAAGGACATAGCCACCCGAAGATTGTCGAGGCTATGACCGAGCAGGCGAAAACGCTGGCGCTGACTTCCCGTGCCTTTTACAACAACGTGTTGGGAGAGTGGGAAGAATACATCACCAAGTATTTCGGGTACGACAAGGTGCTGCCGATGAATAGCGGTGCAGAGGCGGACGAGACAGCCCTGAAACTTTGTCGCCGTTGGGGATATGACGTGAAAGGTATTCCTGCCGAGCAAGCAAAGATTATCGTGTGCGAGAACAATTTCCACGGTCGTACGATTACTATCGTGACGCTCTCCAACGATCCCTCTTCGTATGCCGGATTCGGACCGTTCACACCCGGATTCGTGCGTATTCCTTACGATGACATTCCCGCGTTGGAAGAGGCTTTAAAAGACCCGAACGTGGCGGGATTCCTGTTGGAGCCTATTCAGGGAGAAGCCGGGGTTTACGTGCCGCACGAGGGCTATTTGAAGAAAGCTTATGATTTGTGTAAGGCACACAACGTGTTGTTTATGGCCGATGAGGTGCAGACCGGTATTGCCCGCACGGGTAAGATGCTGGCGTGCGATCACGAGGGGGTACGTCCCGACGTGTTGATTCTCGGTAAAGCTATTTCCGGCGGTTTGATGCCCGTTTCCTGCGTGTTGGCAGACGACGAGATCATGATGACGATCAAACCGGGAGAACACGGTTCCACTTATGGCGGTAACCCGATCGCTTGTCGGGTATCCATGGCTGCATTGCAAGTGATTAAAGACGAGAAACTTGCCGAGAATGCCGAGAGATTGGGTAAGATATTCCGTGAACGCGTGGGACAGATCAAATCGGATATGATCGGACTCGTGCGCGGTAAAGGTTTGTTGAACGCCGTCGTGGTTACCCCGAAAAACGGCAAGACCGCTTGGGATGTTTGTTTGAAACTCCGTGACAACGGCTTGTTGGCAAAACCGACACACGATCATATCATCCGTTTCGCCCCGCCTCTGGTTATCAACGAGGAACAGTTGCTGGAAGCAATCGGAGTTATCGAGAAGACGTTGAAGGAATTTGAGTAGTTTGCGATAAACTGAATATTAGAGGGGAGGTAGCTAACAAGTTTATTGATAGCTACCTCTTTTTTTATTCCGGCATATTTTCTTGTCAGAATCTAAAATAAATCGGTAGTAGTTGAATTTTTTTCTTTTTTTTGTCATACTCTTTGTAAGTTCATGTATTATACAATTGAAAATTTCATTCATAAAAACCGGATGTGCGATGAAATGGTATAGTGGTAATAACATGAAATAAGTATGAAGCGGGATTTATATAAGGTCATAGAACTGTTTAAGAAGTCTTTTGGGAATGCCCTTTCCGATGATGAACGACAAGAAATGGATGTTTTGTTGCAGGATAATTCTTTACGGAAAGCGTACGAAGAGTTGTTTGACGAGGCTTTTGTAACCGAGAAGTTTAAGGAGTTCGAGAGTTACGAGTATAAGCCAGCTTTCGAGGCATTAAAGAAACAGGTGTACCGGGGGCGTTTCCGGCGTTGGATGGCATGGGGGGCATCCGTGGCGGCAGTGTTGGTCTTGGGGTTCATGATCCTGGAGAACTTCAGTCTTTCAACCGGGGAGCTGGTTGTCGTCAACCGAGAAATTGTTCCGCCGGGAGAAACTGCGGCAGTATTGAAACTGGCAGACGGACGGATGGTGAGGATTGGGAAAGAACCTGTCGCAATCATGGAAGACGACGGGAATGTGGTAAAGTACGAGGATGGGCAACTTTCCTATACTTCCGTGAATCCGATGGAAAAAGAGCTCTACAATGAATTGAAAGTGCCTATCGGGGGAGAGTGCTACGTGGTGTTGAACGACGGGACGGAAGTGTGGTTGAATGCGGGGTCTGAATTAAAGTACCCGGTTGCCTTCAGTGGAAAGGAACGGAAGGTGGAATTAAGTGGGGAGGGATTCTTTAAGGTGAAGAAAGATACCTTGCCTTTTATCGTGGGTGTGGAAACGGGAGATATTACGGTACTCGGTACGTCTTTCGGCGTTACCGCTTACCGGGGAGAGGTCGGGTACACGACGTTGGTTTCCGGCAAGGTAAGTTTCACGTCGAAGAATAAGGAAAGCGTGATATTATCCCCGGGAGAGCAGGCTGTCGTCCTTTTGTCCGGAGAGGTTGAAGTACGTGCCGTTGACGTGGAGGAGTTCGTGGGATGGAAAGATGGAAAGTTTGTCTTCAAGAATAAATCTTTGGGGAATATCATGCACGTTCTGGAACGCTGGTACGGGATAAAGGCGGTATTTAAAGATGAGGAAGTGAAGGAATTGGAGTACACGGGAAGCCTTGAACGGTACGATAATATCAACACGTTCCTGCGGTTGTTGGAGAAGTTAAACGATGTACATTATGAAATAAGGGAAGATGTGATTATTTTATATAAATAAAAAAAAGAGGGATAGGTCGCAAATTTCTCAGGTTTTAAACCTATTCCCCTTTAAGTCCATGTTTTAAATAAACAATACAAAAGTATGAAAAAAAATCGAGTAATCAAGTTTCTTGACCTAATGGGTAGGTACAGGAACAATTCAAGGATTATGAAGTGCTGTGTCGTCTTTGTTTTCTTGCTCACGCTGAATTTGGGCGTGTATGCCCAGACAAATCCGGTGACGCTGGATTTGAAGGGCGTGAACCTTGACGAGTTCGTTCAAGCGGTGAAGAAACAGACAAACATCAACTTCATGTACAATTCGTCGTTGGTTGCCGCCGCGGGAGAAATCACGATTAAGGTGGAAAAGATGGAGTTGAAGAGTGTGTTGGACACCGTGTTGAAAAAAGCCAATCTCGTGTACGAGTTCGAGAATAACACGGTACTGATCCGTCCCGGCAAGGGACAAGCGGTCGTGAAGCAGCAAAGCGTGTTGAAGGGAAGCGTTAAAGATGAACAAGGTGTGCCATTACCGGGTGTCACTGTTTTAGTGCGCCAGAAGACGGAGAATACCGCGGGGATGTCGGTCGTCATGGGTACCGCTACCGATATGGACGGGAAATACTCGATCATGGTGCCGGAGGGCGAGAATGTCTTCGTGATCTTTTCTTTTGTTGGAATGGTTTTGCGGGAGATCAAGTACACGGGACAAAAGACACTTGATGTCGTCATGAAGGAGGACGTGAAGGCGGTGGAAGAGGTGGTGGTGACGGGATATGGCAACGTGTCGAAAGGTAATTACACGGGAGCTTCCACGACGGTAAAAGCAGAGGATGTCCTGATGGCGGGAGTTTCTTCTATTGACCAGATGCTGCAGGGAGTTGTGCCCGGTATGCTGGTGTGGAATACGACGGGACAGGTGGGGGCAACCTCGAAGATCCGGGTGCGGGGAACTTCCACGTTGCTCGGGAGTCAGGAACCTGTGTGGGTGGTCGACGGGGTGATCCAGCAAGACCCGCAGCCTTTTAACTCGGAGGACAACACGAAGTTTTCCGTGGATGCGGATGACATCAAGCAATTGGCGGGTAATGCCATCTCGTGGTTGAACCCGAATGATATAGAAACAATCACGGTGTTGAAAGACGCTTCTGCCACGGCTATTTACGGTTCCAAGGCGGCGAACGGGGTGATCGTGATTACCACGAAGAAAGCGAGGGCGGGAAAGATAAACGTGAATTATAGCGGCAATCTCTCGCTCGGGCAAAGACCTCGCTACGGGTTGTACGATTTGATGAATTCCCGGGAGATGATGCAGTTCTCGAAGGAGATATATGATGAACGGCGGGTATATCCTTCCACGGTTTTGCCTGTCGGTTACGCTGGTTTGCTCCAGAAATGGCTGAACAAGGAGATCACGGAGGAGGCGATGGAGCAGGAGTACGCAAGGATGGCTAAACAGAACACAGATTGGTTTAAACTGTTGTTCCGCAATTCGTTCAATCACTCGCATAACGTGAGTATCAGCGGTGGTTCGGAGAAAATACAGAACCGGACTTCTTTCGGGTACACGGAAGAAAAAGGGGAAGCAAAAGGAAATAATATGACGACGTTCACGGCGACATCCAACACGACCGTGAATTTCGGGGAACGTTTGATGATCAATATGTTGTTGAAAGGAACGGTACGGGACGTGCGGGGTTTTGCTTACGGGGTGGATCCTTTCTCTTACGCGTACAACACGACGAGGGTTATCCCGGCGTATAACGAGGACGGTTCTTATTATTACCACGAGAAAGAGGGAGCACGGAATGAAGGGGTTATGCATATGAGTGGCAAGTATAATTATAATATCCTGAACGAGTTGGAAAACACGGGAAGCAAGAATAGCACGAGGACATGGGGTACGACGATAGATTTGAAATGGCGGATACTGCCGGGATTGGAATACCAGGGGCTGGTTTCTTACACGTCTTCTTCTGCCGATTCCAAGAAGTATGCGGATGAACGTTCGTTCTATATCACGCAGATCCGGGGGTACGAGTTCGGTTCGATTGCCACGACGGATGATATGGCAAAACAGACCCCTCTGCCTAATGGTGGTATTCTGGAAACAGACCTGACGAACAATACTTCTATCATGATCCGGAATAGTCTGGTGTATGACTGTTTGTTCGGGGTAAAGCACCGGATGACGTTGCAAGTGGGTATCGAGACCAATGCTCTCACGACCAAGGGAAACACGCAAAAGCGTTACGGTTATTTGCCGAATCGGGGTGAGACATTTACCACTCCTCCTTCCTTTTTTGAAAGTAGCGAGGGTGAACGTTTGGATAACAGTGTTTACGTGAATGGGGAAACACGGGTGATTAACCGGGTGGATAATAAACTCAGCGAATATATGTTGGCGGCTTATACTTACCAGGAACGTTACGTGATGAATTTTAGCGCCCGCTTGGATGCTTCCAACCGTTTCGCTCAGGATAAGAATAAACGCTTTGAACCGACGTGGTCGATCGGGGCGAAATGGCGGCTCGGGCAGGAGAGTTTCCTATTGGGACAACTTTGGATCGATAATCTGGATTTGTACGGTTCTTATGGCTATCAGGGAAATGCTGTTTCTTCGGTTTCGCCTTACCTGACAGCAAGGGACGGGGGAATTGACGGGGCGTACAAGGATTATGTCTTGATCGTGAGCTCGTTGCCCTACCCGAATTTGGGATGGGAGAAGACGAAAACTTATAATATCGGGATTGATGGTTCCTTGTTTGAGGGGAGGTTGAATTTTACGGCTAATTATTTTGAAAAGGTGAGCGACGTGCTTGCAGCCCGTGGGGTGGCTGTCGAGAATGGAACATCGAGTGGAGTTGTTTCTGGTACTTCGATGAAGAATTACGGGTATGATTTCGTGATTGATGTGGTTCCTGTCCGGACGGAGAATTTCACGTGGCAGCTTTCGGTTAATACCTCCGTGACACGCAATAAGGTGGACAAGAATGACCGTTGGAATTCTGTTGATAGTTACTTGGATGGTTCCGCCGTGATGGAAGGGCGTCCTTTTTCCACGTTCTATTCTTTCGAGTTTGATAAATTGAACCCGGAGAACGGATTGCCGGTGTTTAAAAATATGGACGTGGAGAACGGTTTTGACCCGACAGCCTATTTAGTGAAGTCCGGGAAGTTTGTGCCGGATTTCTCGGGAGGTTTCAATATGCTGTTCAAGTATAAACGGCTTTCGTTGTACGCTTTGTTTGCCGTGCAATGGGGCGGGCATGATCGTTTGCCGGAGCTGTACACGGCTTCTTTTTCAGATGGTTCGGGATTGCCTAAGCCGGAACAAAATGTGTCCAGGAAATTACTCGGTCGCTGGAAGAAACCGGGTGATGATGCTTACACGAGCATCCCTTCCCTCCCGGGTGCGGGCAACGAGCAGATCGTGTTGCCGGTGGTAGAGCGGGGCGGTTACGGTAACAAGAATTTGTACGAGATGTATAATATGTCTGATGTATGGGTCGCTAACACGGATTTTATCCGTTGCCGTTCACTCTCGCTGTCTTACGAGATAAATCCTGAATGGTTAAAACGGGCTTACATCCGGCGGATGCAGGTAAAAGCGAGTATGACGAACCCGTTTATGTGGGTTTCGGACAAGAAATGGGACGGCCTGGATCCTGAAACGCGGAATTGGCCGGCACGGCGCGTGACCTCGTTGTCATTGCAAGTGGTATTTTAGTGGATTGAATAATGGAAAACGATAAGATCATGAAAAGATTTAAGTTTATAAAGGATATAGCATGGATGGGCGTGTTCTTGTTGGCGGCGTGTTCTGATTTCCTTGAGGAAAAGTCACAGGACGAGGTAATCGTGACGACCGTGTCTGATTTTAGCCAGTTATTGCTGGGTTCCGGGTACGTGGATGTTGCTTATGATGCGCTTTATTATTTTGATGATGATTTGGAACTGGACCCGTCTTATTATTGGGGCGACGAAGAGAATACTTTCGCAACACAGCTTTTCGGTCATTACACGTGGCAGCCGGATATGTGGGGTGGAGAGTCTTATGCGGTAGATGCGTACACGCTGACTTACAAAAAGATTGTGGGTGTGAATGCAACCCTAGATGGGATTGACGGGGCGATAGGTTCCCCGGAAGAGAAGGAACAGGTAAAAGCGGAGGCTTATGCGTTACGCGGGTACTACTATTTTATGCTGGTGAATTTGTACAGCGAGCCTTATAATTACAATAAAAATGCTCTTGGGGTACCGTTGAAGCTGACTGCCGATCTGACGGAAAACGGGATAGACCGGGGTACGGTGGAGGACGTGTACCGGCAGATCGGCGAAGATTTGAAGGCATCTATCGAATTGTTCGAGAAATACCCGAAGAAGAGAGGAAGTTTCCGGATCAATATTTCCGCGGCACAGGTGCTGCTGTCCCGGGTGTTCCTGTATATGGAGGAGTGGCAGGAGGCGATAGATGCAGCCACGGCGGCGATAAAGACCGGAGCGGGATTGACGGATTACACGAGAGTGGAGATGTATTCCGAGTTCGAGATGGCAAGTTACAAGCATACCGAGGTGGAGTGGGTGTATAATGCTTGGATAGAGATTCCCTACGGATATGTTCCGTCCGAGGATTTGATGTCGAAGTTCTCGGGTGAGGACAGGCGTCTGGATTTATGGTTCCCGTGGGGGACGTGCACGAAGAAAATGGTTATGGACTGGGGAGCCCCGGTGAACACGATCCGGCTTTCGGAGGCTTACCTGAACCGGGCGGAGGCTTATGCGCAGCAGAAAGAGCAAACGGATGCCTTGTCGGATTTGAATACATTGCGTCGTTACCGGATAGAGGGATACGAGGATGTGTCTATCACGGATGAGGCAGTCCTATTGGATGAAATCCGTCTGGAACGTCGCCGGGAACTCTGTTTTGACGAGCTGCGTTGGTTTGATTTGCGCCGTTACGGGATGCCTTCCATATCGCATAAATACAAAGTGACAGAATACGACCCGTGGGTTGTCTACACGTTGGAGGAGAGGGATCCGCTTTACACGATACCGATTCCCAATACGGCAATAAGTAATAATGTCCTGTTAAAACAGAACCCGTCGGCTTATGTCCCGGCAAGGAAAGGTGTCATAGAGTAAAACTGATAATTGAAAATATTATGAAAGCGATAAGATTGTATTTGATATTATGGAGTGCCCTTTTAACGGGTGCTTGTGCCGAGGATAAGCAACTCGGGGACGTCGAACCTTTGGAGCAGGGTTACGTGTTGCCGCAAGGCAAATCCCCGGCGGATGACCGCATCGTGAGTTTATTTGACAAGTACGGGACTTATTTCTTGTACGAGTACACGGAGGCTGATTTCAGTTGGCGGCAGGGGGGCGGCAGTTTGATTTACTCTTACACGGCTCCCGACCCGCTATACGCGGGGAATATGCTGGATTTGCTGGATGAAATCTGGTTCAGGTTTTACCCGGAGGAATTTCATAAAAAGTATATGCCCCGGAAGGTCTTTCTGGCAGGAACGCTGGAGAGTGGCAGTGGCACTATTTACGCTCGTGTAGCCCAGGGGCAGATCGCGGTCGGTTGCTGTTCGAGCGTGTTGGTCGATATGCCGGGGGAAATGAAGCAGGCTTTTAAATCCGAGCTTCAAAGAGTATTGTTGAGAGATTGGATTACCCGGGGAATAATCACGATACCGGACGAGTTTTATGCGGTAAGTGATTATTCTTACGAGGCGGACACTGATAACCCTGATTCTCCTGATTATGCCCGTGCCAGAGGGTTTGTCGCGATGAGTAACGGTGCCGAGTGGTGCGGTCGGGTGGATTGGCAGACAGGAATGTTGCCGGAAAGTGAAGACTTGAGATATTTTATTGATAGCATGGTCAGCCGAACTGCGGAGGAGTGGGCGTCGGATTTGGAATACCCGCTGGTGCAACAGAAATACGATATTTTGCGGGAATATATATTGGAAAATTACAAAATTGATTTACGAGAGATCGGAAATAAAACAATTGAAAATAAAAAGGATTAACGATTGCCAATTAAAGGAATCATAGAATCACGGAATAAACGTCGCCTTGTGCGGCAATAATCATTGTTTAATTTAAAAATGTTTGAAATGAAAAGATTGTATGTGATGCTACTTTTAGTAGCACTGGGATTCTCTTGTCTTGCCGCGGATGGAACGGGCAACAGGAAAAAGAACAAGAAAGCGGAAAGTCCGCAACCTTTAAGTAAATATGCGGAATTTCTCAAGGAGCCTGGAAGAGTGGAAGTGAAGGGCGGTCTGATGACCATCCATAGAGTGGGAGAAAAGATTTATTTCGAGTATCCTTTGAAGCACTTGGGGCGGGAAGTTCTGTTGGGCGGAACGATCTCGGCTTCTTCAGACGCAATGGCTGTGAACGTGGGGTATAAATACCTCCATCCCTTGCATTTAAAAATTGAGTTGCAGGATTCTTCCGTGTTGTTCAATATCCCGAACCGGGCAGTTACGTTAGGGACTGACGAGCCTTGGGCGAAGAAAGCCTTGGAACAGAATTATATGTCGGATTTTTACAAGCGTTTCCCCGTGAAGACTTATAATGACGATAGCACGGCTATCGTGTTCGAGGTGACGGATTTGTTGTACAATAATCCGGAGCTCTCTCCGCAAGGAGGAGGGCTATTGGGAAATTTTTCTTTAGTGGAGAACGAGAAAGAGAACGAGAAGCCTTATTTCGGGAAAATAAAAGTTTTTGATGATAATGTTTCCGTGGAGATAAATCAGCGGGTTTCGTTGGAATTAGGTCTAGGAATGTATATGGCACAGCTTGGAAAGATTTCCGTGCGTTCCAATATTTCGATGCTTCTGCTGCCGGAGGATAAGATGAAACCAAGGATACAGGATTCCCGAGTCGGTGTGTTCCCAACCATGAATGATAAATACGGGGAGATTGCTCTTTCAAAATTCGAGTTGTCGCAGAAAGAGGATGGATTGCGCCCTTATTATCTTGCCAACCGCTGGCGTTTGGAGCCCAAGAACATGGAAGCATGGAAACGGGGGGAGTTGGTAGAACCCGTGAAGCCAATCGTGTGGTACGTGGACGATGCTTTTCCGGAAGAGTGGAAAGCTCCCATAAAGGCTGGTATCTTGACTTGGAACAAGGCTTTCGAAAAGATCGGGTTCAAGAATGCGGTGCAGGTACGGGATTTCCCGGTAACCGATACGACTTTTGACCCGGATAACTTGAAGTATTCCTGCGTGCGTTACTCTCCTACGGCGGTAGCGAACGCTATGGGACCCTCTTGGGTGGATCCTATAACCGGAGAGATTATCAATGCTTCTGTGATTATTTACAATGATATCGTCAAGTTGATTAATAACTGGCGTTTCGTGCAGACCGCGCAAGTCGATCCCCGGGTAAGGACAAAGAAGATGCCGAAAGAGATCTTTGATGAATCGATGACTTACGTCGTGGCGCACGAGATCGGGCACACGCTGGGACTGATGCATAATATGGCCGGTTCTGCCGCTATCCCGGTTGATTCGTTGCGTTCCGCTTCTTTTACCCAAAAATACGGGACAACGGCTTCTATCATGGATTACGCCCGTTACAATTACGTGGCGCAACCGGGGGACCGGGGTGTGAAGTTGACACCTCCCGAGTTGGGTGTGTATGACGAGTATGTTATCAAGTGGCTCTATTCACCGATTCCCGATGCAAAAGATAAGTGGGAAGAGGCGGCAATCGCCGAGCGGTGGATAGACGAGAAGGCGGGCGATCCTTTTTACCGTTACGGTCGCCAGCAGATTATAATTCGGTGCGACCCTTCATCCCTTGAGGAAGATTTGGGGGATGACCCTTTAAAAGCCAGTGAATACGGTATTAAGAATTTGAAATACATTTTGGCACATCTCGACGAGTGGATCACGGATGACCCGGATTTCAGGTACCGGAAAGAGATTTACGGGAATATAGTTATGCAATATATGCGTTACTTGATGAACGTGGCTTACCAAATTGGCGGGATTCAATTGACACAGGTGAAAGATGGTACGAAGGGGGAGGCTGTTAAACCGGTAGACCGAGAGGTGCAAAAGAAAGCTGTAGCTTGGGTAATCGGGCAATTGCGTGATTGTGGTTGGATTAACGCTCCCGAATTGACTGGCAAGTTCGGTTTACACGAGAATATTTCAAGCGAGTTTTGTGGACATTTTATGACATTATTACAAAGGACTTACACATCGAATGTGATACGGTCGTCACATATCGCTGGGGACCAGAAGGCTTACTCGCTTCGGGAATATTATGATGATTTGTACACGGGAATATTTGCTTCTACTCGGCTGGGAAAAAAGTTGTCGGAAGAGGAGCAAATTATGCAAAAGTGGACGGTCATGCATGTGAATATGTTTTATCGTGTCGTACGTAACAATATGGTGGGTGTCACTTCGGCACAAAGCGACCCGTGCTTCGCCAAGATGTTGTACCCCTCGTTAGAAGAGATTCGTGCCTATGGAATAGGTGATATAAGAATGAGTGATATGGTTTATAACAAGTTGAAAGAGATAGAAAATCGTGAAGGTAAAGGAACCGTGGCTTGCTCAATACTAAAGAATCGTTTTGGAGAAAATGAATTTCCTTTCCAAGGTGATATAAATTCGATGTTTCTAGCAAATATGCAAAACGAGATCGTTCCTATGTTAAAAAAAATCTATGCTTTGGTAAAGAGTAAGATTGCAACAGCTGATCCTGCGGACAGGGGACTTTACGAGTATATACTGACTAGCTTAGATACGAGTTATTCATTTAGCAAATAGTAGAAGTTTAGAGTTCAAAATTTAAAGTTTGATGTTGAAACTTCCCCTTCCAACTCTCTGTACAGAAGGGGAAGTTTTTTGGAATCATGCCCAGTTTTCACCGGGGTGATTCCGATGTATTCCCATGATATTCCCGTAGAGTTCCCGGTGAAGTTAGGGAACAAAGTCCTTTTAAACTCGTTTTAAAGTCCTTTCAAAGACCTTCGGGAACGAGGGGGAAAAGAGAGTGATACGAGAGAGCAAGGAAAGTGTAGTTTTATTTGTTGCTTTTTGTAGCTAAATTTCATTAGTTCAATTATTTAATGTCAAGAAAGATTGCGCAAATCTTTCTTAAATGAAAGAGCCGTGTTTATTGGTTTATATTTGTGGAGATCATAATGGAAGATATTGATTTTATCCATATCTTTGTTACGAGCTTTAAAATCTATTTATGTCGTTTGATTTTGATTCTTTACTGGAAGGTATTAATAAAAAGAATATACGGGCATGGGAAGAATTATATGAGAAGTATTATTCAGTTCTCTGTTCGTATGTGAACGGTATTATACGGGATAAAGATCAGGCGCAGGATATCGTGCAGGAGGTGTTGGTGGCTGTTTGGAAATCTTCTAGGCACTTTCCGGATATGAAAGAGTTGACCTCTTACTTTTACCGGGCGTGTTACAATAATGCGTTGATTTATCTGAGAAATCTACAAATCCGCAAGGGGATAGAACAGAAAATCATACAGGAAACAGAAGAAGAGTTTTCTGACGAGATGTTTGCCGTCACCGTGAGGGACGAGTTATTACGTCAGCTTTACAATTATATGAAAGAGTTGCCCGAGGGAGCTAGGGAGATTATGGAGTTGAGTATTCAAGGGTTTACCGGTCCGGAGATCGCTATAAAGCTGGGCATAACAATCCACACGGTGAAAACGCAAAAGAGTCGTAGTTTTAAATTCTTGCGTGAAAAACTGAAAGATTCCGTGTTGTTGTTCCTGCTCTGAATGATTTAAAAGAAACTGATCAACAGCATCACGTTCAATGCCGTGACGATTCCCCCGATGACGTACAGCAGCCATTTCGTGTAAGTGGAGTTTTTGTATTTTCCCATGACCTTGGAGGACGAGGTAAGGTGTACCTGCGTGAAGATCGTGATCGGGAGTTGTACGCTAAGAGCCATTTGCGAGTAAATCAGTCCTTGGAACGGGTTGGATATTAGCATGATTAGTGCAAAGGCGAGAATAAGGGAAGACAGTACGCCGATTTTGGAGTGACTATCTTTAATATCATAAGGCTCCTTGTATATGCCGGCGAAGATAGAGCCTGCCGCCATACCGGAAGTGATGGTCGAGGAAATTCCCGCAAACAGAAGTGCCACGGCAAAGATCACGGCGGCGTTATTACCCAACAGCGGCGTGAGTAGCGAGTTGGCTTGCTCTAACTCCGTGACGGGTGTTCCGCTACGGAAAAACGTGGCGGCGGCAAGCAGTATCATAGCGCTGTTGATTGCCCAACCGATGACCATGGAGAGTATCGTATCGGCATACTCGTAACGCAGTTGTTTCTTGATGATTTTATCGTCCTGTATGTTCCATTGTCGGCTCTGGATAATTTCCGAGTGCAGGAAGAGATTGTGAGGCATAACCACGGCACCGAGCACGCTCATGATCACGACCATGGAGCCTTCGGGAAAAGCGGGCGTTACCCACGCGGGAAGTGCCTCGTTCCAGTCAATGTCTACCAGTGAAAGTTCGTATATGAATGACAAGCCTATGATTGACACGAAAGCGATGATCCATTTCTCGATCACCCGGTAAGTATTCGTGAAAAGCATGATGACAACGAACACCAACACGAGTAAGGAGCCGGCACGTACGGGAATATCGAATAGCATTTGCAAGGCAATGGCGCCGCCCAAAATCTCGGCGAGCGAGGTGGATATGGAGGCGAGCATGGCGGAATAGAGAATCCCCTTAGCATAGTGGGGCTTCAAGTGTTCGCTGGCGGCTTCCGAAAGGCACAATCCGGAGGCAATCCCGAGGTGCGCCACGTTGTGTTGCAGGACGATAAGCATGACTGTCGAGAGTGTAACCATCCACAATAAGGCATAACCGAATTCAGCTCCTGCGGCAAGATTGGACGCCCAGTTACCGGGATCGATAAATCCCACGGTGACGAGTAGCCCCGGTCCGATATACTTGAATATTTCCAGTCCCCCCAGTTTCGGGGTATGTTTTGCCGTGTTGAGTAATTCCTTGAAATGCTTTAACATGCCGATTGAGTTAAAAACTAAAAGCTAAAAACTAAAAGTTAAGAGCTGATAGTGTAAATTTATTTCTATTTTTGAAACTTCAAAAGTACGAATAACGATGAATAATTGTTCCGTGAACACGAACTTTTAGTTTTTAACTTTTAACTTTTAGCTTTTATGCTTGTACCGGTTCTTCTTGTAGTTGCTTCGCTCGCGGTGCTTTATTTCGGGGCGGACTTTTTGGTGAAAGGGAGTTCTTCGCTTGCCGTTCGTTTGGGAATTTCACCGCTGGTGGTGGGATTGACTGTCGTGGCGTTCGGGACGAGTGCCCCGGAATTACTCGTGAGCGTGCAGTCCGCGTTGGACGGGACGCCGGGGATTGCCGTGGGGAACGTCATGGGATCGAATATTTTCAATATATGCGTGATACTCGGTATTTCGGCGATGATTTATCCCTTGCGGGTGAATCCCCGGTTGATCCGGTTCGATATGCCGGTGATGTTATTGGCGACGGTTTTGTTCGTTGTCATTTTCCGTAACGGGGTATTTGCCCGATGGGCGGGAATATTGTTTTTTGCCGGGATTTGCGCGTATATGGTGTATTGTATTTACAAGGCGAAACGGGGTGAAGTGGCTGAAACCGATGAAGAGATTCGACCGACAAAGAGTTGGGTGTTGGATATCGTGTTTATGGTCGCGGGGTTGGGATTGCTTGTCTGGGGATCGGGATTACTCGTGGATAATGCCGTGGTTATCGCGAAAACCTTGGGTTGGAGTGAGGCGGTCATCGGGTTGACGATCGTGGCGGCAGGCACGAGTATGCCGGAGTTGGCAACTTCCGTGGTGGCAGCTGTCAAGGGGCGGACGGATATAGCTATCGGCAACGTGGTCGGTTCGAATATTTTCAATTTACTGGCGGTACTTGGATTGACTGCAACTATCGCTCCCGTGGAAACGAACCAGATCAATTGGCTGGACATGGGGGTTATGGTGGGTTCTTCCTTACTCCTTTTGCCTTTTATGCGCACGGGTTTCCGTATCGGACGGGGGGAGGGAATCGTGTTGTTTGCCATTTATGCGGCATATACGCTTTACTTGCTCGTGTAATCAGATACTATAACCGGGGTAATCATTTTTCACATCCTTTTCACTCTCCAGTCAAAGACCATTCATTTACGTTCGTGAACGTCTTTGAAACGTCTTTGTATCGAAGGTGAAACGTCTTTGTTTCCTTATTACTCCCTTATCTCAACGGGATGTAGTTTCCTGAAATTGGTTTACTCGATTTGATATTCAATAAATTAAAAAAT
>OGKG01002391.1_pt1 | contig 19788 bp, 23 predicted proteins | sample 1572201 | NCBI WGS metagenome assembly OGKG01 (sample SAMEA2582146, study PRJEB24529) | metagenome | biome: Human gut stool | place: China | collected 2011 | reverse complement strand
ACTGGAGCGTGCGCCGCGCCTTTACCGCACAGATCATCATCAACCATGTGCAGGCAAGAGATGGTGAAAAAATTGACAATGTTGAGCAGGCACTTGACAGAGCAGTGGCAAACGGAGTGAAAAATCTTGTCGTACAGCCGACTCATTTAATGCATGGCGCAGAGTATGATGAACTTGTGGAAGCATTAGATGCGTACAAAGACAAATTTGAAACAGTTACAGTAGCGGAACCATTATTAGGTGAAGTTGGAAGTGACGCAGCTGTCATTAATGACGATAAAGCAGCAGTAGCAGAAGCTATCACAACAGAAGCAGTAAAAACAGCAGGATTTGATTCCTTAGATGCTGCAAAAGAAGATGGAACAGCATTTGTATTCATGGGACATGGTACTTCCCACACTGCAAAAGTAAGCTACAGCCAGATGGCTACCCAGATGGAAAAATTAGGATATGACAACGTATTTATCGGAACAGTAGAAGGTGAACCGGAAGAAACAGCCTGCGAGAATGTGATCAATGATGTAAAAGAAGCAGGATACACAAAGGTGATCCTCCGTCCATTAATGGTTGTAGCCGGAGATCATGCCAACAACGATATGGCAGGGGATGATGAAGACTCCTGGAAGAGCCAGTTTGAAGCAAGTGGCGCTTTTGATACGGTAGACTGCCAGATCGCAGGACTTGGTGGAATTGAAGCAATCGAGCAGATCTATGTTGCACATACAAAGGCAGCAATCGATTCTCTTGGAAATATTGTCACAACATCAGCAGATGACAGCGATGTTCTTGCGGACGGAACCTATTCTGCAAAATTTGACACAGACAGCAGCATGTTTCATGTGAATGAAGCTTATGACGGACGCGGAACTTTAACTGTAAAAAACGGAAAAATGACACTCCACATCGTAATGCCGTCCGAAAATGTTGTGAACCTTTTCTTAGGAACAGCAGATGATGCTCAGAAAGACGGAGCGGAATTAATCCAGCCAACAACAGAGAAAGTTACATATTCTGACGGAACAACAGAGGAAGTATATGCTTTTGACGTACCGGTAGAAGCATTAGAGAAAGAGTTTGACCTTGCACTGATCGGAACAAAAGGAAAATGGTATGACCACAAAGTTTCTGTTTCAGATGCAAAGGCTGAATAATGATCAGAAAAGAAAATTCAGGACATGTAAAAGTGAATAAGTAAAAAATAAACGCACAGATTGTTAAGAGAACACGATTTGTGCGTTTATTTTTGTGTGTGGCGAATCTATGATTCTGTGTTATAATAAGCTCGTTCTAACGTTTTTAAAGATAAGAAACAGAACATGTTATAAACAGAAGAAAAGAGGTCATAAAATGAAAAAAGTAGGTGTAAGTAAAGAGGAAAAACAATTATCTTATTATAAGTTTTTCGAGCGCGATTTAGCAGAAGTACCACAGGAGAAACTTGATATTTTAAATAAAGGTGCATCTAAGATTCCAGCAGTTCCATTTGAAAAAAGAAATCTGTATCTTGCAGGTGCAGATGAGGAATATTGTCAGGTTGGATATGGAGTTATGGAGGACGGAACAGCATTTGTATGTAATACAACCTATATGCCTGGGGTAACAGTTGAGATGCTTGACTGGTGGTTCCCGTGGCATAGTGTAGGTTCTGATTTGAGATATAAAATATGGAATCCGGAAGACCATTACTTTGCCAGAGCAGACCGTGCAGATTATGTATGTGATCCGGCAGTTCCGATGAACCAGAAAACATGGGGAGTCAGTCACTACATATTAGAAAATGCAGGAATGGGACCAGACTTTTTGAAATTAAATTTTAAGAGACCGGCGGATTTTGGCTTCGACGAATCGTTGATTGGAACAGAAAAATGCACTTCGTTAGTGTGCGCTATCGGAGAGGGCAATTGTGCAGCAGCGATGACACACAAATGGTATCCATACGAAGACGGAATGGTATTCTGTTCCCGTTTCTGGATTGGAATGGGAGTTGTAGATGGAAAAATTGTAAAGACACTGCCAGAAGGAGTCCGTATTCCAGAAGTTGTTCCACAGGGCTTATTTGGACATAATATTAAAGAATTTACAAATCTTGCGGCAATTTTACCTGAATTATATGAGGAAAATAAAGGGGAACTATAAAATATTTATACCCGGAACTTATGCAACGCAGTGCAGAAAATATTTTGGAGATATGTCGATCGAGGGTGTGGAGATTGATGAGAAAATCACAGATCTTTCCCGGAAATATTTTTCCCTGCCGGATGATGTGAACATGAATATGCGTGGCAGTGGGGAAGGAAACATCAACCAGTATCTTTCTGACACGATCGCATCTGTGTTTGGAACTGTTTATACCGCAGATGTGAAGGGTTCTACGAACCGGGAACTTTTTGCTTCCAATAACGCAGAAATGTTGGATACATTAAAAAACAATGCAGGTGATCCAAGAGGAAGTTGCCTATTATAAAGGAATTTATGAAACAGAAGGCATAGACGGACTGTTGGAGAGTCTGTAGATAATTAGTGATTAGAAGGGGATTCTATAAGAAATAGAAGACTGGTGTTGAATAATTTAAAATAAAAGTGGAAAGAGGCACAGGAGAAATTCCTGTGTCTTTTTTCATGTTTTACTATTCCACCAGAGTATAGTATAATTCCGAATAATTATGGTACATATTTTAGTTAAATAGATAAAATACAGACATGAACAAGAGACATTAAATGGAGACAAATACCAGTATTCAGCAAATGCAGGACTTGACGATATTGTAAAAGTTCTGGAATGGATTCATGAAAATATTGAACAGTTTGGTGGAGATCCGGAGAATGTGACAGTGTTCGGTCAGTCCGGTGGTGGTGCGAAAGAGTTAGTTCTTATGACAACTCCGAATGCCAAAGGTTTATTTGAGCGTGGTATTGTGCAGAGTGGAGCAACCGAGACAATGGGTGTTACATTCACAAGCAAAGAAGCAAGCCAGAGAGCTGATGAAATTGTTGGAAGGTTACTCTGTTGGGGAGTAGAGAAAAGAAAAAAGTGAGTAAAAACAGAAGGAGTTGCCGGAAGGTGACTCCTTTTTTGAATGTTGAGGTGAGTTAGAATTAAACAAATTTGACATTCCAAAAAGAAATAGTTATAATTCAAACAGTTTGAATTATAACTATTTCTTTTTGGAGGGAGATAATGATATGGACGAATCGTTGCATTATCTGATCATGGCGAATCAGATGTTAGTGCAGAAATCGTTGATGGAGCGATTGAAAAATACAGGTCTAACCATTGGACAGCCCAAGGTGTTAGATTACTTAAAAGACCATGACGGCAGCAGCCAGAAAGAAATTGCCAAAAACTGTTTTTTAGAGGCTGGTTCTCTGACTTCCATTTTAAACCGTATGGAAGAAAAAGGTCTGATCGAAAGACGGATTTTAAACGGAAACCGAAGAACGTTTCATATCTTTCTGACAGAAATAGGGAAAGAAAGACAAAAAACAATTAATGACGCCTTTTTGGAAATTGAGAAACAGGCATTGCTTGGAATTTCAGAAGAAGAATATCAGGCGTTCATGACGGTTTACGGAAAAATCTATGAGAACCTGAAACAGACAGAAAATGAGTAGATGAGTCAATCTGAAAACGACAGAAAAGAAAATATAGTAGAAAAGGAATTAAGAAAATGAACAAGTTAAAACGTTATCTTTTATTTTTAGTGGGATTATTTGTGAATGCGTTAGGAGTCAGTCTGGTGACAAAGGCAAGCCTTGGAACATCGCCGATTTCCTCCATTCCGTATGTACTTAGCTTAAACTTTCCGTTTACGCTTGGAAACTTTACGATATTTTTCAGTATTTTACTGATCATTCTGCAGATCATAATTTTGCGGAAAAATTTCAAAATTGCCAATATTTTGCAGATTCCGGTATCCATTGCCTTTGGTTATTTCATTGACCTGACAATGTATCTGTTTTTCTGGGTAAATCCGCAGAACTATTTTGTAAAAATAATTGCACTTCTGGCAGGCTGCGCTGTGCTCGGATTTGGTGTGTATTTAGAAGTAGTTGCAGATGTTGTCATGCTTCCGGGAGAATCCTTTGTGCGCGTGATCGTGCAGACATGGAACACGAACTTTGGAACAACAAAAATCATTTTTGATACTTCCATGGCAGTCATTGCAGCAGTCCTTTCCTTTGTTTTTTCAGGAAAATTAAATGGTGTTCGTGAAGGTACTCTTATTGCGGCATTGTTAGTTGGTTTTATTGCGAGACTTCTTGGAAAGAAATTGGAGTTTGTAAAACCTTTTCTATTCCCGGAGGAATACAAAGAAAGTTTTGAGCAGTCAAAACCAGAGAAAACCGAAGCAGCTTATCAGAAAAATATTATCGTCATCGGAAGGCAGTATGGAAGCGGCGGACATGATATTGGAAAAATGCTGGCAGAGAAACTTGGCTTTGATTTTTATGATCAGGAAATCATCAAAATGGCTGCCGGAACGACCGGGCTGACTTCAGATTTTATTAGTAAAAACGAAGAATCCATGACAAATAGTTTCTTATATGATCTGGTGAATCAGGTTTATATTTACAGCAAATCTGAGGAGGAAGCTCCAAAAGACAAGATTTTTGAAGCGGAGTCGAAAGTAATAAAAGAACTCGCAGAAAAAGGCAACTGTGTGATCGTCGGAAGATGTTCTGATTATATTTTAAGAGACCATGCAAATGTTTTAAAAATATTTTTCTCGGCACCGATGGAAAGCAGAGAGAAACGTGTCATGGGACGTTTGAATGTATCTGAAAAAGAAGCTGAACGTAAAATCCGCAGAGAGGATAAACTTCGTTCGGATAATTATCATTATTATACTGGAAGAATGTGGGGTGCAGCAGCGAATTTTGACCTTACACTGAACACGGATTTAGGAGAAGATTACATAGAAAAATGTGTTATGGGAGCTTTGAATCAGTAAGCGATATCTTATGTTCTGTTGGTAACAGGTGAAGCAATTTTTAAAACATAAAAAACAGACTTATAATCGAACATATTTTCTGGTATACTGAAGATAAGAATTCGATATTCTGGTTCTTAAGGATATCGACCTGGAAAAAGAGAAAGTGCAGGAGGTACGTTCATGAACGAAAATGAGAATCCTATCTATATCGCAATTGATCTAAAGTCGTTCTATGCCTCCGTGGAGTGCAGCGAGAGAAAACTTGATCCACTTACGACAAATCTGGTTGTGGCGGATGCCGGGCGGACAGAAAAAACAATCTGTCTGGCGGTTTCACCGTCTTTGAAAGCGTACGGGATTCCGGGAAGAGCAAGGCTTTTTGAAGTCGTGCAGCGCGTGAAGGAAGTGAACCGGGAGAGATTGCAAAAGGCACCGGGAAGAACTTTTGAGGGAAGTTCTTATTTTTCCGATGAGCTGAACGAACACCCGGAACTTTCGCTCACTTATGTGACAGCACCGCCGCGAATGGCGCTTTATATGAAATACAGCACAAGAATTTATGATATTTATTTGAAATATATCGCACCGGAAGATATGCATGTCTATTCCATTGACGAGGTTTTTATGGATGTGACACATTATCTGAAAACGTATCATATGACTGCAAAAGAACTTGCGGAAAAGATGATGCAGGATGTTTTGGAACAGACTGGAATTACAGCCACAGCAGGAATCGGAACGAATCTTTATCTGTGTAAGGTGGCAATGGATATTGTGGCGAAGCATGTTACACCGGATGTAAATGGAGTGCGTATCGCAGAATTAGATGAGATGACTTACCGGAAACTGCTGTGGGATCACAAACCGCTGACCGATTTCTGGCGGGTAGGACATGGTTATCGGAAAAAGTTGGAGGAGGCCGGACTTTACACGATGGGCGATATTGCGCGCTGTTCCATTGGTGGTGGGCGTGATTATTATAACGAAGAGCTTCTTTATAAAATGTTTGGCATCAATGCGGAGCTTCTGATCGATCATGCCTGGGGCTATGAGCCGGTCACGATTGCGGATATTAAGGGATATAAACCGGAGACAAACAGTATCGGTTCCGGTCAGGTGCTGCATTGCCCTTATGATTTTGAAAAGACAAAGCTGATTGTTCGTGAGATGACGGATGCACTGGTGTTAGACCTTGTAGAGAAAAGACTTGTGACAGACCAGATTGTACTTGATATTGGTTACGATATTGAAAATCTGACGAACCCGGACATCCGGAAAAAGTATCATGGCGAGGTAAAAGCAGACCGGTATGGAAGATTCGTTCCGAAGCACGCCCACGGAACAGCAAATCTGGATACAAAAACATCTTCCACTGCAAAAATCATGGATGCCGTTTTGGATTTATATGAGCGCATTGTGGATAAGAATCTTTTAGTGCGGCGTGTCTATGTCACTGCAAACCGTGTTGTGGATGAGCATACGGTATCGAATCAGACAGAGTTTACACAAATGGATTTGTTTACCGATTATCAGGCACTGGCAGAGAAACAGAAGGCAGAGCAGACGAGAATGGAAAAAGAGCGCAGACTGCAGGAGGCAATGCTTTCCGTGAAGAAAAAATATGGCAAAAATGCGATGTTAAAAGGAACTAATCTGCAGGAAGGTGCAACTACGATAGACAGAAATAATCAGATTGGCGGACACCGCGCCTGAATTTTTTGAAAGTAGTTTTTGTATAGAAGCAGGCAGAATTTCGAACAAGACAGTGATCCATGCATTCAGAGGCACATTTTTTGTATGAAAGAGGAAACGGCAGACCGTAGAGAGTGAAGGAAAGGAGAAAGCGGATGACGGAAAGCGAAGAAAAATATGGGGATATTCTGAATTTGCCTCATCATCAGTCAAAAGTTCATTCAAGGATGTCGATTTATGACAGAGCGGCGCAGTTTTCTCCATTTGCTGCATTGACCGGACATGAGGCTGCAATCAAAGAAACAGCGAGACTGACAGAAGAACAGGTGGAACTGGATGAAGACAAGCAGGAAGAGCTGAACGAAAAATTACAGACATTGATAGCGCATGCAGCAGAACATCCGAAAGTGTCAGTAACTTATTTCAAGCCGGATGATAAAAAGACCGGAGGAGAATATGTGACTGTGACAGGGATATTTCAGAAATTCCGTGACTATGAGAGGACGATTGTGCTGGAAGACGGAACGGGCATTGATTGTGACAGGATCGTTGAAATCAGGGTGATTTAAAAGGAAATAGAGGCAAGCTTTTTTTGCAAGCAGGGGAGAGAATGGCTGGCAGGCAATCAAGCGGCTATGCTACTTTTTATACAGACATCACAAGGTGCTGCCAATCATTCTTGTGGATGAATATGACACACCATTGCTCGAAGCGTATACGCAGGGGTATTGGGATGAGATGATCGCCGCATGCAGACAGATATTTCATAATGCATTTAAGCAAAATGATTATTACAGCCGCGCGATTATTACTGGAGTAACAAGAATTTCTAAAAATTCGTTGTTTTCGGATCTGAATAATCTGGAAGTAGATACAGTTACCTATGACGCATATGCAGATTGTTTCGGGTTTACAGAGCAGGAAGTAATGGATGCACTGAAATGTCAGTATCTGGATGGCGATGAGAACAGTTTGTGGTCACTGTTATTATCTGTTGGTTATATTAAGGCTGAGAATGTGGTGCACAAAGTGGATACTACTGAGTGTGATGTGTCAGTTACGAATAAAGAGGTTATGGCAATGTATCCGTTAGAGAAGAATCGGGATGCATTTCTTATGGAATTTAAGGTTTGGGATAAGAATAAAGAAAAAATCTGGAGGAGACAGTCGAAAGTGCGTTCCGGCAGATAGAAGAAAAGAAATATGTGACAGACCTTGTTGCAGACGGAATCGATGAAGAACGTATTCATAAGCTTGGTTTTGCATTTGCAGGAAAAGAAGTACTTGTGAAGGAGAAAAAACGGTATGAAGTATAAACAGGAGTTGAGCAGGCAGCTTGCTTTGGATTATTGCTGCAATGCTGAAGATATTCTGGATAACAAGAATCACTTTAATGTATATGAGCAAAGGGACGGCAGACGCAGATTTGAAGAACAGGATGATTGCGTTTTGAAAGTTATTGTAGTGAATGAGAAACTGATTTTTACAGGGAAAAAAGAGATCGTGAACATTTGCAAAGAAAAATATGAAACCTGTTCCGGAGTATGGTTTATGGATGTGGCACGTTTTAGAGAATTGGATACAATTTTGAGACCATATGGTTATCAGTTGAAAACAGCGCATCCTTTCTTTTTACCGGAGAAATCTGAAAATAGACGATCGGATGGGCAGAAAAGCGCTTGTCAGGATGCTTTGTCAGGAAAAGAAAACCGTGCATTTGAGATAAAAAAATATAATCATGATGAGATACAGCAATTTAAAGGCAATGAGCAGTTTAATGAGGCGTTTTGTTTTGATGAAAATTCGCCGGATATGTTGGCAGTAGCAGCAATTTCCAAAGGAAAAATCATTGGTATGGCTGGTGCAAGCGCGGACAGTACAACATTCTGGCAGATCGGAATCAACACAGAGAAAGAGGCGGAAGGCAGAGGAATTGCCTCTCTGTTAGTGAAAATATTGAAAGAGGACATCGAAAAATTGGGAAAAGTTCCTTACTATGGAACCAGCATGTCCAATCTTGTATCACAGCGGGTTGCTGCAAACGCAGGATTTAAACCTGCGTGGGTAGAACTGCTTGCGGAGAGAATATGATTTTGGCAGGAAAAGAGGAACACGAAAACGGAAGATGAGATTAATGCAGAGATGAAAAAGTAAAAGAAACAGAGGTTTGGAAGAAAACATCCGAACCTCTATTATTTTGCAATAAACAGAACACCAAGCGTACCAGGACCGCAGTGACTTGACACGACACCACCGGCTCTGGTTTCTAATATCTCATGGAAAACACCGAGACTTTCCAGATACGAGCGGACAGATTCCACAGTTGCAGCGTCGCAGCCGGAATGTGTGATAAATACGCGGTCAGGTCTGGCGGACTGTAAATCATTTTCCATATCTTTTACATAGCACATGATAACAGAATTGATCTTTCCGCGATATTTTTTTGTGGCATCCATAGCACCATTTTCTACCACAATTTTTGGATGCAGCTTTAAAACACCGCCGGCCATAGCAGCAACAGCGTTACAACGTCCGCCACGGTACAGATAGGTGAGGGTATCCACGACAAAGCTTGCTCTTACATTTGGTTTTAAAGTTTCCATGACAGAAGTAATTTCAGATGCAGAATGTCCGTTTTTTGCCAGAATGGCAGCTTCTATCACAAGAAGTCCGATTCCGGTGGAGAGATTTGCGGAATCAATAACGGTGATCCGGTTTTCTGCTTCTAATTCACCGGCAGCAAGACGCATGACATTGCCGGATGTTGACATACTGTTTGAGATGGAAAAGCAGACAATCTCACGTCCTTCTTCCACATAAGGGCGAAAAAGTTCAATTGCTTCTGCCAGTGATGGGGCGGAAGTTTTTGGGGTTGTCTTATGCTCATCAGACCATGTGTAAATCTCATCCGGTGTAATTGTTTTTCCGTCTTCAAATTCCTCATCTCCGAGAAGAATATGAAGCGGGAGAATATCGATATCGTATTGTGCAGCTAATTCTGCTGAGAGGTCGCATGTGCTGTCTGAAATTATTTTTACCATATTAAAAAAGTCCTTTCTGTGAAAAATATCCTATTTCTTCGCCCAGCCAAAATAGCAGCATATGAATCAAAAAAATAATCCAATCGGCTTTCGAAAAATGGTCTGTGAATGAGTGTATAATTCCCCAATTAATAAAATCCAAAAGACTCATTCCAATGGGATTTATTGAAATTGTAAGAAGAGATGCCAGGAAAGCCAGTATGACTCGTGTTATCCGCTTAGTTTGTGAAGAAATAATGGTTGCTCGCCCGATTTCAAATACGCATATTCCCCATATTAAAATCATAACAAACACTGCCGGCAGAAGCAGAAAAAAAAGAAATGGAAGTATAAAAGATATGACATTTAAAATCAAAAACAGGAACCAGTATATGGAAAAGGGAATCAGATTTACTTTCATAATGTTCTCCTCCTGACATAAATACAGAAAATTGCGAAGCAACACTTTATTCTATAGTAACATAAAATATTCCGCGCGACATACACAAAAATTTATTTTTCATGAAAAAGTTATTAACGAGTATTGTCTGTACAAATTCCCACATGAAATTACAAAAAAATAGAATAAACAGTATATAACAGTTGACAACAGATATGCACTGTTATATACTGTTTGCTGTAAAGGGAGATAAGATTGAAAATTGAGATTTTCAATCTGGAAATTGTGCTGACGCACAAAGTTCCCTGATTTATGAAAAGCCGCTGAAGCGGCAGAATGAGAGGAAGTATGCATATTATCTTAAATCATTCCTCCATGGTTCCGATTTACGAACAGCTCATGGAGCAGATAAAATCAGATATTATCCAGTCTGAATTAAAAGAAGGAGAGGCACTTCCGTCTGTGAGGACGCTCGCAGGGGAGCTTCGGATCAGTGCGCTGACGGTCAAGAAGGCTTACGATAAGCTGGAAGAAGAGGGATTTGTTACGACTGTTCATGGAAAAGGTACTTATGTATCTGCCTCGGATAAACAGCTTGCGCTTGAAGCAAGGCAGAAAGCGATAGAAGATGATTTCGATAAAGTGATCGACCGGGCACTTTCCATGGGGATGAAGAAGGAGGAAATATCTGAGGTTGTAAAACTAATTCTCGATGAGAAGTAAAATCGGTAAGAAACTTTTGAAATAAATATGACACAATCATGAAATGCTTGATGAGATATTTACTTCAGATTGATGTAAAAAGTCAGACAACAGAACATAAAAAAGAAAGGCGGAAATTGTATGATAACGATGCAAAATGTCCGGAAAACATATGGAAACTTTACATTTGAAATGTCAATGGAACTGCCGGAAGGACAGATACTGGGGTTGATCGGGAAAAACGGAGCAGGAAAAAGCACTGCGATCAAACTGATTCTTGGACTCTGCCGGGCAGATGAGGGCAGCATCAGGGTATTTGGTCATGAGAGTAAAGAATTGCCGGAGACACTCAAACAGGAGATCGGAGTTTCTCTGGCAGAATCAGGATTTTCCGGGGAACTGACCGTAAATGATGTAAAACACATTTTAAAAAAGATGTATCATTCGTTTGATGAAAACTATTTTATACAACAGGGTGAGAACTTAAAGCTTCCAATGAATAAGAAAATTAAAGAATTTTCAACCGGAATGAAAGCGAAACTCCGCGTGCTGACAGCTATGACACACCATGCGAAGCTGCTGATCATGGATGAGCCGACAGCTGGACTGGATGTGGAGGCGAGAAACGAGATTTTAGATATGTTACGGGCTTATATTGCAGAGGATGAGAGCCGAAGTATACTTATTACATCCCATATTTCCACTGATTTAGAATCCCTATGTGATGAACTTTATCTGATACATGATGGAAAACTCATTTTGCATGAAGCAACAGATGCAATCTTAGAGCAGTATGGTATTTTAAAGGTGAGTGAAGAACAATACCGCACGCTGGATCAAAGCTCTATTCTAAAAGTGCAGAAAGAAAATTACGGCTATGCATGTTTTACGGATGATAAGAAGTTTTATCAGGAAAATTATCCGCAGATTGCAGTGGAAAACGGAGGGATTGATGAGCTTATTCTTATGATGACAGGAGGGTACAGATAATGGCAGGTTTATTGGAAAAAGATATTCGGTTATTATGGGGAACAAAACAGACACTGATAATTTTATTTGCAATTTTATTTGCAGTCGCATTTTTAGGCAACGGAAATTTTATCATTGCATATTTGCCGTTTGTGACAGGGATGATCGCAAGCAGTACGATTGCGTATGATGAGATGGATCACGGCTATCAGTTTTTACTGACGCTGCCGATCAATAAAAGAACCTATGTAAAAGAAAAGTATCTGTTATGTGTCACAGGAGCAGTGGCAGCCTGGGTAATTGCAGTCTGCCTGTATCTGGTGAAAGAAGTAGTGCGTGGCATACCGGTTGTTTTGGCAGACGATATGCTGACAGCCGCAGTGATTTTGTCAATCATTCTTTTAATTAATTTTTTCATGATTCCGGCGCAGATTAAGTTTGGTAGTGAAAAAAGCCGGATTGTGACATTAGGAATGCTGGGAGTAATCGCTGCAATTGCATGTTTGTGTGAGGAAGTGATCGGAATAGAACGGTTGAATCAGGCACTGACCGTGATAGACAATATGAATGTGGCAGTGATGACTGGTAGTATTATCGGGATCACACTGCTGGCACTGTTCATTTCGTACCAGATCAGCAGGCGTATTATGGAGAAGAAAGAGTTTTAACAGGAATTAACAGATGATTCTTGCACCCATTTGGAAAAAAAGATATACTCATAGTATCAGGCTAAGGGGGCGAGTAGAATGGGACAGTTTTTAAATAATAAGGAACCATATGATAAATACAAGACCGTAATGAATGGAACCTTTTTTGTTGATAAGACAGAAATATTAAAAGAATTAATTCCAGCATTACAGCAGGAACAGCGTTTTTTCTGTATTACCCGTCCGCGACGTTTCGGAAAAACAGTTATGGCAAATATGATAGCAGCTTTTTTTGAAAAAAATAGTGGAAAATCTTTATTTGAGAAGCTTGCAATCGCACAATATGATCAATATAAGGAGCAGGCAGGTTGCCATGACGTGATATATATTGATTTTAGTGAAATGCCAAGAGAATGTCATAGTTATGAGGAGTATATTGGCAGGATACAGGATGGACTTGTCAGAGATATTAACGAGGCATATCCGGAGATTGCGATAGACAAAAATGAGGCGGTCTGGGATGTGCTTTCTCAGGTTTTTGACAAAACAGGACATAAATTCATATTTGTGATGGATGAATGGGACGCAGTTTTCCAGATGTCTTTTGTTACGGAACGTGACAGAGAAAATTATCTGCTTTTTCTGAAACTTTTATTGAAAGGGAAAAGCTATGTAGAACTGGCATATATGACCGGTGTACTTCCGATTGCAAAATATTCAGATGGTTCAGAACTGAATATGTTTTTGGAATACAATATGGCAACAAGAGTTCGGTTTAGTGAATATTTTGGCTTTACAGAGAGTGAAGTTGACAGATTGTACCAGTGCTATCTGGAGCAAACGAAAAAGCCACAGATTACACGCGCAAATCTCAGGGAATGGTATGATGGATATCACACTGCATCAGGAGAAAGATTATACAATCCACGTTCGGTAGTATGCGCATTGACAGATAATCAATTGTCAAATTATTGGGTGAGTTCAGGAAAATATGACTCTATTTTCACATATATCAGTCATAACGTAGATGAAATCCAGAACGATCTTACTTTAATGTTTGCAGGAGAAAAAATACCAACAGGGATACAGGAATATGCTGCAACAGCACCAGAACTAAAGACCAAAGAGGAGATATATTCTGCAATGGTAGTATATGGTTTGCTGACGTATGATAATGGAAAAGTATTTATACCAAATAAGGAACTTTTGGGAAGTTATGCAGCAATGATGAAAAAAGAACAATCGTTAGGATATATTTATCGTCTTGCCAACATATCATCACAGATGCTACAGGCAACACTAGCCAAAGATACAGAGACAATGACAAAAATCATTCAGTATGCTCATAATACAGAAGTGCCGATTTTGTCTTATAATAATGAGACAGAACTTTCGGCAATTGTCAATCTTGTTTATTTGTCTGCAAGAGATCAGTACAGAGTTGAACGTGAGGAGAAGGCTGGAAAAGGATTTGTAGATTTTATATTTTATCCGGTTCGATATGATCAGGATTGTATCATACTAGAATTAAAAGTAGATCATTCACCGGAAGATGCAATTGCACAGATTAAAGAAAAAGACTATGCTTTGCGGTTCAGAGGAAAAACAGCAGAAAAAAATAAATATACAGGACGTATCCTCGCGGTTGGAATCAGTTATAACAAAGAAACAAAAGAGCATGATTGCAAAGTGGAAGAAATATAAAAGTGAAAGAGAAAAACATGAACAGCTTACAGCGCAAATTATTCGCATTACAGGATTTAAAATACAGAGATTTTCACAGTAAACTGATGCCGGGGATTGATAAGGAGACGATCATCGGGATCCGCACACCGGTACTGCGGAAATTTGCGAAAGAATTTGCAAAAACGGAAGCAGCAGAAGCTTTTTTGAAGGAACTTCCACATCAGTATTATGAGGAACATAACCTTCATATGCTTTTGATTTCAGATATCAAAGATTATGAGCACTGTCTGGCAGAGGTGAAACGTTTTCTTCCATATATTAATAACTGGGCGACCTGCGATATTCCAAGACCAAAGTGTTTCGCAAAGCATAAAACCGAGCTTCTTCCTGTGATAAAAGAATGGATTGCATCCGGGAACACTTATACGATTCGCTATGGAATCGGAACGTTGATGAGCTTTTATCTGGACGAGGATTTTAAACCGGAATATATAGAACTTGTGGTATCTGTGCAGTCGGAAGAATACTATGTCAATATGATGATTGCATGGTATCTTGCAACGGCACTGGCAAAACAGTGGGATGCAACGATCCCATATCTGGAAGAACGAAAGTTATCACCGTGGGTGCACAGAAAAACGATTCAGAAAGCGGTGGAGAGCTACCGCATCACAGAGGAACAGAAAGTTTACCTTAAGAGCCTGCGGGAGTAGCAGTTACCATAAGGTTATAAGTGGCTAAAAATGCGAGAAGAAGCGATGATAAAGTTAGAAACAAAAGATTTAATATTAAAAAAAAGCAGAGTTTACGGATTGGAAGACAATTTATAAGAATTTATGGAGGAACATGTGAAAAAATTACAGCCAGAGGAAGAAGAAAAGAAATGGGACAAACTCTTACAGATTCATACGACTGGACGTGACGATTCCAATTCCGACCAGTATCGTTATCCATACGAGCCGACACCGTACAGTGTGTTGGAGCGTCTTGCAAATTCCGGGCTGCTTCGAAAAGAAAATACATTGCTGGATTACGGCTGTGGAAAGGGCAGAGTGGATTTTTTCCTGTCTTATCAGACACGCTGTCACACGATCGGTGTGGAATACAACGAGCGGATTTATGAGAAAGCGGTAGAAAACAGAGAACAGGGGGCTGCGGCAGGGCGGACAGAATTTGTACTTGCAGATGCCGTGCAGTTTTCGGTTCCGGCAGAGGTAGACCGAATCTACTTTTTTAATCCATTTTCGATAGAGATATTAAAGAAAGTTTTGGCGCGCGTGTTGGAATCCTATTATGAGAATCCGAGGGAATTGCTTTTATTCTTTTATTATCCTTCGGATGAATACATTTCTTATTTAATGACAGTAGACGAACTTATCTTTTCCGATGAAATCGATTGCAGAGATTTGTTTCCGGGGGAAAATAAAAGAGAGCGGATTGTGGTATTTGAGGTAGAATAACTACAGTGTGATTTGCAGTTTTCGATACAGTCAGTATCCGTACAGCAAATATGGCGATTGACATATCCAAAAACAGGTGGTAGTACAAAATTCGAATGAGAGGGAATGAAGTTCTCCCTTGGGAAACCAGAATTGCTGAATATAGCTGATGACTTCTACGATTATTTGAAATTATAGTCGCAGAAGGCATCAGCTTTTTTGCGTCTATAGAAAAAGAAAAATGGAGGATTTATGTTAGCATCATTATCACTTATTTTTATTGTAGGGCTTGCAATGGGAGCCATCTGCCAGAAACTGAAGCTGCCACGAATCATCGGAATACTCGTCACCGGAATTGTGTTGGGACCGTATGTGCTCGATTTGCTTGATCCATCCATTTTATCAATCTCCGCTGAGCTGCGGAAGATGGCACTGATTATTATTTTATTGAAAGCCGGACTTTCACTGGATTTAAAAGATCTGAAAAAAGCCGGGCGTTCCGCTGTATTACTGTCGTTTGTACCTGCAGCGTTTGAAATGCAGGTTATGTGCTTTGCGCCCCGGCAATCTTAGGAATCACAAGAGTGGAGGCAGCCGTGATGGGAGCTGTGCTCGGTGCGGTATCTCCGGCGGTGGTCGTTCCAAGAATGGTAACTCTTATGGAGAAAAAATATGGTACAGAGAAAGCAATTCCACAGATGATCATGGCGGGCGCATCGTGTGATGATATTTTTGTGATTGTATTGTTTACAACATTTCTAAGTATTGCGCAGGGTGGTCATGCCAATGTACTTGATTTTGTAAATATTCCGGTGTCAATCGTACTTGGTATAATTTTAGGCGCAGTGACAGGTTATGGACTGTATCTTTTCTTTGAGACGGCATATGCGAGAAAACACTGCGTGCGTAACAGTATAAAAGTAATCATTGTTCTTGGATTTTCCTTTTTACTGGTATCAGTGGAAGGATGAAAATTTCCTTATCAGGACTGCTTGCGGTGGTCTCTATGGCTTGTGTGATTGCTTATCTCCCAAAGGCAATGCTCATGTGTGGTAAAGTAACATACAACAATTTATAGACAGCAATCCGCTATTCCGAGTGTCAGATACGGCTATTTTTGATAATCGTATCTGACAATTTCATTTTAGGAGTTGACTATGAATATATAGGTGTTATAATGTACTTGCACATTAAGTACAATTAAAGAAAAAGGCGGTGGGTTATGGAAATCATCATCAGCAATAACGCCAACAAGCCGATATACGAGCAGATAACATCACAGATTAAAGCTATGATAATGAGCGGCGAGCTACAAGCAGGTGACGCAATTCCCTCAATGCGAGCATTAGCAAAATCAATCCATGTAAGTGTAATTACTGTACAGAAAGCCTATGAGGATTTGCAAAGGGACGGTTTCATAGAAACCACAGTAGGCAGAGGGAGTTTTGTATCAGCGCAAAACAAAGAATTTTATCAAGAAGAACAACAACGTATTGCAGAGGAACATTTACAAGCCGCCGCAGAAATTGGACGGACAAGCAACATTTCTCTTGAAAAATTGACGGAATTGTTGGCTTTATTCTATCAGGAGGACGAATGAGCATGGAGAATATTTTAGAATTGCAGCAAGTTTCCAAAACATTTCCCAAGTCGAATTTCACATTGGAAGATGTGACATTTTCCCTACCGTATGGGGCTATTTTGGGATTTGTGGGAGAAAACGGAGCAGGAAAAACTACGACGATTGGTTGTATTTTGAATACAATCAAAAAAGACAGTGGAACGATAAAGCTGTTTGGACAAGAAATGCTGGACGCAGATACGAGCTTGCGTGAAAAAATTGGTGTTGTCTATGACGGTGACAATTTTCCCGCTTACTGGACAGCAAAGCAATTATCAGAAGTCATGGAGGGGCTCTATACACAATGGGATAATTCCCTGTTTCAGAAGTATTTAGAGGACTTTCACCTGCCAGCGAAGCAGAAAATTAAACATTATTCCAAAGGAATGACGATGAAGCTGGCGATTGCCGCTGCACTGGCTCATCACCCGGAATTATTGATTTTGGACGAAGCAACCAGCGGCTTAGACCCGATTATGCGTGATGAAATGCTGGACGTTTTTCTGGAATTTGTGCAGGAAGAAAATCACTCAATTTTGTTGTCTTCCCATATTACAAGCGATTTGGAAAAGGTTGCGGATTACATCACCTTTATCCATAATGGCAAGCTCATTATGACCGTATCAAAAAATGATTTGGCATATAACTATGCGGTTATGCGCTGCAAGGAATCTCAATTTCTCACAGTAGACCCTAATGACATTCTTGCATATCGAAAGCGGGACTTTCAAATTGACGTATTGGTGTCTAACGGGAAAGAAGCACAGAGAAAATATAAAGGCGTTGTCATAGACCATGTTTCCGTTGATGAAATTATGCTGCTTTTAGTAAAGGGGGAACGAGTATGAAAGGGCTGCTTAAAAATAATTACTTTGCTGTACGTTCAAATGCAAAGGCATTTTCCGTGTTTATGTTGCTGTTAGGCATTTTTGTTGTCGCTGTTATCAGCCCCTCTTTGCTTATGGGTTATGCGCTGTTAGGAATGATTGGCTTTTCCCTAAATGCGATTGCGGGTTTGAGGAAAGAAAGCTCTACAAAATGGAGCAAATATAAGTTGACTGCTCCTGTAAAACGGTCAGACATTGTGAAAAGCTATTTTATAAGTCAAATTCTATGGTTGATTGTGGGAATAGCTTATGCGGGAATTGGCGTGGCACTTTCCATTATGCTGCATGGCGTTACCCTTGACAGAAATGTAGATATTTTCATGCTGTTTGTTATCGGAATCGGAATTAGTCTGTTTATGGGAGCAATATTTTTCCCGCTGTTTTATTTGGGCGGAGAGGAACGAAACGAAGTTTTTCTGATAATCAGCTTACTTTGCGGTATTGGAATTGTTATGGGGCTTTCTACTCTCATAAATACGTTATTTCCCAAGATGACTGCACCGCAGCTTATATGCGGAGGAATTGCTATACTTGCCTGTTCGTTATTGGTATATGTTTTATCTTATCCTTTGACCGTTAGTATTTTCAAGAAAAAGGAATACTAAACGAGATAGCAAAACCAGCCGAGCCAGTCAACGGTCAAGATGAACGGGCTTCGCCCGCCGTTGACAGTCCCGCCCGTCTTTGCTGTTCGGCAATCAAGAGGGCGACAGCAATAAGCGCTGCCGCCCTCTGCCACTATCCAGAAAGGGGGATTTTCCATGACCGAACACGAAAAGTATCAAGAGCATATCCAGCACACGCATGATGCCCTTTGCAAAATCGTCATTCGCCACGCTGCCATAGACGCAGCACGGAGCATACGAAGCCGCCGCAGGCGGGAAATCTCTCTTGAATATCTGATAGATGAAAAGCACTATCCGTTCAGTACAGCAGATGAATACCTTGCAGAGCCAACCGTCGGAGACTGTCACGCCTTTTCAGCCTGCGGACAAACTGTCCTGTTGGAAAGTCCACACCTTGCAGCCGCTCTGTCATCTCTATCAGAATTGGAGCAGGAGATCCTTTTCCTGTACTTCTTTAAGTGTATGACCCACAGGGAGATCGGCAAGCGGCATGGACGGACACGCAGTGCCATCGGGCGGCGCATACAGGTCATTTTGCGGCGCTTGCGGGCAGAGTTGGAGGGCTTGCACCATGAGCCAGCTACTTCCCTATGAAACGATAGTTAAGGCAAGTGAGGGTGACCCGGATGCCGTTGCAGCCGTGCTGTCCCATTATGCCGGATATATCCGAGCCTGCTCCAAAATGGACGGGCAGATCAACACGGATATGCAGGAGCATATCGTCCAACGGCTGATAGAAAGTCTGCTGAAATTTCGCCTTGACCGCTGATAATTTAATACCGCAATACCGCCGCCCATCACAGCGGCATATAAGCAGTAAATCTTGAAAAAGGTTTGCTGCTTTTTTTGCGCCCATTTTCAAAAATCTTTGGCAAACCACACCACCGGATTGTTGTAGGGAGCAGACAGGTAAAACAGAAAAATTTCCGCTGCATTTGCCAAAACGCACCCTTTTCACCGTTGTAGTGGTGAACAGCGGGCAGAACACGCCGCTGCAATCGCTATATTTGTGGAGCAAGCCAGTATATCCGCAAACCAGAGCCGCCGAGGAAAGCGGCAGTTTTTTAGAGCAAGATTCTACCGAGGTGCCAAAATTCGCTCTCCGCTTATTTTTGCCCCTGCGGGAATCTTGTTGGGGAGTGCCTTCCCCAAACCCTGCTATGCG
>OGKG01002369.1_pt1 | contig 19908 bp, 24 predicted proteins | sample 1572201 | NCBI WGS metagenome assembly OGKG01 (sample SAMEA2582146, study PRJEB24529) | metagenome | biome: Human gut stool | place: China | collected 2011 | reverse complement strand
ACACGACGCTCTTCCGATCTTAAATTTCTAATAATTTGATTATCGTTGATAGCCCTCCGGTGTGCTATCGTTGCGCAAAGAGTCTTCGTGAACGAGAAGAAGTAATAGCAGAGAAGAGGGAAACTCATCACGTAATATATTTAATCCGGTGGTTACGTGTGTTTTAACGGTGTTGACCGAGATGTTAAGTTCTTCCGCTATTTCTTTATATTTTTTGCATTCTATAAAGCATAATTTCATCACCCGCGAGCAACGTTCCGGAAGTTGGTCTATTCGTTTTATGATACGGTTGATGAGTTCATCCCGATCGGAAGGCTCGGATAGGGTATATACCGGTTCCTCGACAAGTGCCTGTTGTGCGTGAGCGTCCTCTACTTTCCGGTGTGCCAAGTAATTGATTGCCCTGTTGCGGGTAAGGCTGAACAGGGAAGGCAGGATAGGACGGGAAAAGTCTATTTCTTCCCGGTGACTCCACAAGCTGAGAAATACGTCATGAACGATATCTTTCGAGGCGTCCGGATCGTTCACGAAAGTAGTAGCGTGGGTACATAGAGTTGCAAAGTGCTGTTTGAAGATATCTTCAAACCCGGTACACATCGATTCTTTGTTTTTCACGCGTTCCATAATCCAACTTTGATTGTTGCAAAGGTAGGAAAATTTATTAATTTTGGCATTCAAATTTCAATATATGGAATGGTTGAATAGTTTATTTGTAGAACACTCTGTTATTCAGGCGGTAATCGTGATATCGCTGGTTTCGGCAGTGGGATTGGCTTTAGGGAAAATCAGTATCTGGGGAGTATCGTTAGGGGTGACGTTCGTGTTCTTTGCCGGTATTATGGCAGGCCATTTCGGTCTTACGATTGATCCGCAGATGTTGAATTACGCCGAGAGTTTCGGGTTGATTATTTTCGTGTACGCTCTCGGTTTGCAGGTGGGACCCGGTTTTTTCTCGTCATTGGGAAAGGGCGGTTTGAAGTTGAATATACTGGCGATGGTCGTGGTGGCTCTCGGGGTAATGCTGACTTTGGGTTTTCATTGGACGACGGGGGTATCTTTGCCGGACATGGTAGGTATTCTCAGCGGTGCGGTGACAAATACCCCGGCGTTGGGTGCGGCGCAACAGACGTTGAAGCAGATGGGAGATCCGACGATGACTCCTTCCGATATAGCGTTGGGATGTGCGGTGGCTTATCCGTTGGGGGTAGTCGGGGTGATTCTTGCAGTGATTTTCGTGCGTAAACTTTTTGCCTCGAATATCTTTTTCAAGAAATCGAATGATGATAAGCATAAGAAGACGATTGTTGTGGGGTTGAACGTGAGCAATCCCGGCGTGGAGGGCAAGACAATTAAAGATATAGCGCGAATGGCGTCGAAGAGATTCGTGATTTCCCGTTTGTGGCGTGACGGGAAGGTAGTCATTCCGGCTTCCGACACGGTAGTGCAGCTTGGCGATCGTTTGCTGGTTATTATCACGGAAAGTGATGTTGACGCTTTGTCGGGAATGATTGGTGAGCGGGACACGACGGATTGGAATCAGGAGGATATCGACTGGAATGCCGTGGATAACCAACTCGTGTCGCATCGTATCGTGATTACACGTCCCGATATTAACGGGAAGCGGTTGGGGACATTGCGCCTACGGAACGAGTTCGGGATTAACGTGACTCGTATTTACCGAGCGGGAATCGTGCTTTTGCCGACACCTGATCTTGTCTTGCAGTTGGGCGACCGTTTGAATGTGGTTGGTGAGGAGGCTGCTATTGCCCGGGTGGGGGAAGCTGTGGGTGATGCCGTGAAAGACCTTGACGAACCTAATCTTGTGGCGGTGTTTATCGGTATGGTATTCGGTTTGTTGCTCGGTTCAATACCTTTGGCTATTCCCGGTATCAGTTTTCCGGTGAAGTTGGGATTGGCGGGAGGTCCGATTATAATGGGTATTCTGGTCGGTGCTTTCGGTCCTCGGATACATATGATTACTTACACGACGATTAGCGCGAACTTGATGTTGCGGGCTTTGGGACTTTCGATGTATCTCGCTTGTCTTGGGCTGGATGCCGGTACGCATTTCTTCGAAACGGTTTTTCGTCCGGAAGGAGCGTTGTGGGTGGCTCTCGGTTTTGCTATCACGGTGGTTCCTGTCGTGCTTGTGGCGGCTGTGGCAATCAAGTGGATGAAGATTGATTTCGGTTCGGTGGCGGGAATGTTGTGCGGGAGTATGTCTAATCCGATGGCGTTGAATTATGTCAACACGACCGTGGATAATGATTCTCCTTCCGTGGCATACGCGACAGTTTACCCGTTGACGATGTTCGTACGGGTAATTCTGGCGCAGGTGATTTTGATGTTGTTTCTTTGAGTGTAGGCTTGTGAACTTTTATTTTCAGAGGCAGAAGTCGCTTTTTTCCCATTCAATGGAGCATCCTGTGATTGGGACGGCGCCTTTGTCTGTGATATCGAGCAATTCATCTTCCATTTCATAGTAGGCGAAGCCGGCTCCTATGACTAGCTTTTTGTAGATTTCGTTTATGTCGATAGCTTTCGGCACGAGTTTTCCTTGCCTTATGGATACAGGGGTGAGTTTTTGTCCTTTTACCCCGATTTTTATTCTTCCGCCGATAAACAGGATATGCCAACCGTCCACCACGGGCAGGTCTTGCGTGGGATATAGCACGTGTTCTCCTTTTGTGCTGGTAAAGGTGATTTTTGCCGGACGTATTTCACGATTTTTCCCGAATATTTTACTGGCGAGAGTACCCTGTCTGGTCATTTCGTCTATGGTATATTTGAATTCATCAATGAGGTCGGGCATGAGCATGTAAAGTTCTTTCTGCGGGTCTTCGTCCCATTCATCGAGTTTCATTTCCAATATTAGAGCAAGAGCCATGAGAGCCTCTGGTGCCACGTGGAGGGTAATATCTTTTCTTTTCATAGCTGTATGTTTTATATTTTCCTTCTTGATCATTTGTATTTATAGCCGGGAAGTAAGTTACGCGAATATTTTATAAAAAACAACGAATTGTTTCATTTTTCTCCTTGCGGACGGTAGGTAGACACGGGAACAGGCAAAGATTTTATGGAGATCCTATAATAATGTCAAAAAAAAGTTTACCCTTGGTATGGAATTTGGTGATCTAATACTTTATATGCCTGTCATTTGAAACATAGAAGCACTTGTATTCGTAAACATATAAATGATAATTTGCAATGTCAGGTAATGATAGTCATATCTTGTAAACTTTATAAACAGATTAGACATGGAAAAGAAATTTCGATTCAAGACAAACCTAAAATGTAATGGTTGCGTATCAAAAGTTACCCCGTACTTGAATAGCACGAGGGACGTTACGGATTGGACTGTTGATTTGAAACATCCCGATAAAGTACTGACAGTGACGTTGCAAACGGGCGATACCCGTTCCGTGCGCAAGGCATTCGAGGGTGCGGGGTATAAAATTGAAGAAATACATTAGAAGTTATGTTGATTATTTTATCACCGGCAAAGGCCATGGATATGTCCGCGGTAGAGAAAGATGTTCCGGGTTCTATACCCGAGTACGCGACCGAGGCGGAGTATCTCGCGGAACAGATGCGTCGTTTTTCGGCATCCGATTTAGAGAAAATGTTGAAGATCAGTGATAAGTTGGCTCAGGAGAATTACGAACGTTATCAAAAGTTCGGTAGTTTGTCGAATCCTCGCAAACAGGCGTTGCTGGCATATAACGGGAGTGTGTTCAAAGCTATTGCTCCTGCTTCATTTGCGGTAGACGATCTGAGATATGCCCAGAATCATCTCCGTATTATTTCAACGCTCTACGGGTTGGTACGACCGCTTGATCTGATACAGGCGTACCGTATCGCTTTCGCGGTAAAATTGAATGGAACAAACGGGGGTGATCTTTACGATTATTGGACGCCCAAGTTGACAATCCCGTTGCTGGATGCCGTACGTTCTGCCGGTGGTATTATGGTAAACCTCGCCAGTCTTGATATACAAGGGGCGTTACAAATGGACGTGATCCGGGAAAAGGTGGAGGTGATCACACCGGAGTTTCAAGAGTGGCGTGACGGGAAATACGAGACAATTCGTACTTATGCCAAGGTAGCACGAGGTATTATGACCCGTCACATTCTGCTCAACCGTATCGAGAACCCCGAGGAGTTGAAGTCTTTTCGTTGGGACGGTTTCACGTTTAACCCGGAACTATCGAATGAAGAACATTATTTTTTCACGCGGGTGAAGAAATAATGTGGTGATTTCTTGAAACAAAACCTTATTTTTTTACGATATATCTATCATGTTATAAATCTTATAAGTCATGAAAGAGCGTAAAATAGAACCGGGGACACCCCTGAACGATCATAAGTATTCTATCGTGGTGGATCGCAAAGGACCTTATATGGTCTACGGGCGTCCACCCATGAAACAACAGTTTATCGTGCAAAATGAGGAAGGTACTTCGTGGTCGTATCGCGACGGTATCGAGTTCGATTTGGAAGATGACCCCGTGGCGCTTTGTCGTTGCGGTGCATCAAAGAATCACCCCTTTTGTGACGGTAGCCATTTGACCACCAATTGGGATCCCTCGCTGACTGCCGATAATATACCTTTACTCGATAACGCCGACGTGTTCGACGGTCCGGAATTGGAATTGACGGATAACGAGAAATATTGTGCTTTTGCCCGTTTTTGTGATGCTTACGGTAAGGTGTGGAATCTTGTCGAGGAATCCGACGATAAGGAAGCACGTGAACTTACCGTGCGCGAGGCGAATTATTGTCCTGCCGGAAGACTGAAGGCGTGGGACAAGGAGAAAGGTGAGTTTATCGAGAACAGGCTGACTCCCTCGCTCGTGTTACTTGAAGATCCTCAGGAACGTTGCAGTGGTCCGCTGTTCGTGAGAGGGGGGATTCCTATTGACGACACGGAGGGGGTAAAATACGAACTTCGCAATCGGGTTACTCTTTGTCGTTGCGGTGCCTCGTCCAACAAGCCATTCTGCGACGGTACGCATGCCAGTATCCGTTTCCGTGACGGATTGCCGGGACCGCACGGGGAAGCTAAACGATAAATAGGTTCATAAAGTTCATAAGGTTTGTAAAGTTCATAAAGTAACGGGTGCTTCTCGGACTGTGTCTATTACTTTATAAACCTTATGAACTTTATAAACTTTATAAACTTTTTATTAGTTTTGCCGGAAACTAATAAAAGGTTATTGTATGGATACATTTCATATATTTTTATTCGTGATGACCGGAATTGCGGTTATCGTTTTCGTGGCACTTTATTTCGTGAAGGCGGGATATGGTATGTTTTTTGATGCGAAGTGGGGACGTCCGCTGAATAATCGGTTGGGGTGGGTGCTCATGGAGAGTCCCGTTTTCGTGGCGATGTTGCTTTACTGGTATTTTTCCGATCGTCGTTTTGATATTGTTCCGTTTTTATTCTTTCTTTTTTTCGAGATACATTATTTCCAGCGTTCGTTCATTTTCCCGTTTCTGCTGAAGGGTAAGGGACGTATGCCGTTGGGTATCGTGCTTATGGGAATCACGTTCAACGTGCTTAATGCATGTATGCAAGGGGGATGGATATTTTATTTCTCTCCTGCGGATATGTACACGACGGCGTGGCTGACCACCCCGCAATTTATCATCGGTACGGTCGTGTTTTTCGGGGGGATGTTTATCAATCTTCATTCCGATTATATTATCCGGCATTTGCGTCGTCCCGGTGACACGGCTCATTATCTGCCTCGAGGCGGTATGTTCCGTTACGTGACTTCCGCGAATTATTTCGGTGAAATTGTGGAGTGGACAGGTTTTGCCATACTCACGTGGTCTCTTTCCGGCACGGTATTTGTCGTTTGGACATTTGCGAACCTTGTGCCGCGAGCGAACACTATTTATCATCGTTATCTTGACGAATTCGGTGATGAGGTGCGCGCGATGCGTTTGAAGCGGGTGATACCGTTTATATATTAGTTCTCAAAGATAAAAAGGTTAACATGAAAGAAGACACCACTAACAGCAACAACTTGCAACTCGCTAACGGCGGATGTAACCCGCAACCTGCGACTGCCGAAGGCAGCAAACTGTTCACGCCTTATAATATCGGTCCTTTGACATTGCGCAACCGGACGATTCGGGCGGCTGCTTTCGAGGGAATGTGCCCGGGGAATGCCCCGTCGGATATGTTGCATGATTATCACGTGGCGGTAGCCCGCGGGGGAATCGGTATGACCACCTTGGCATATGCGGCAGTGACGAGGAGCGGATTGTCGTTTCCTCACCAGCTATGGTTGCGGCGGGAGATCATTCCCGATTTGCGGCGTATAACCGATGATATCCACGCCGAGGGAGCCGCGGCATCTATTCAAGTGGGGCATTGCGGGAATATGTCCCATCGCTCGATATGTGGTTGTATGCCTCTCTCCGCGTCCAGCGGTTTCAATATTTATTCGCCCACGCTCGTGCGGGGAATGAAACGGGACGAGATCGTCGATATGGCACGGGAGTATGGCAACTCCGTGCGTCTTGCCCGAGAGGCGGGATTCGATGCCGTGGAGATTCATGCCGGGCATGGTTATTTGATTAGTCAGTTTCTTTCGCCTTATACCAATCATCGTCGCGACGAGTATGGTGGTTCGCTCCAGAACAGGATGCGTTTTATGCGTATCGTGATGGACGAGGTGATGGAGGCGGCGGGCGATGATATGGCTATCCTCGTGAAAGTGAATACACGCGATGGTTTTCGCGGTGGCATGGAAGTACCGGAGTGTATCGAGGTCGCGAAAGCTTTGGAAAAATCAGGAGCACACGCTCTTATTCTTAGTGGCGGGTTTGTCAGTCGGGCTCCGATGTACGTGATGCGCGGGGCTATGCCGATACGTTCTATGACACATTATATGCATCAGGCGTGGTTACGCTGGGGGGTACGTTTGGCAGGACGTTTTATGATTCCGACGGAACCTTTCAAAGAAGCTTATTTTTATGATGACGCGATAAAATTTCGTGAGGCGTTGCATTTGCCTCTCGTCTTTGTCGGTGGTCTGATAGCCCGTGACACGATAGATCGGGTGCTGGATTCGGGATTCGAGTTTGTTTCTATGGCAAGAGCCTTACTTAACGAACCGGATTTCGTGAACCGTATGGCACGAGAAGAGAACGCCCGAAATACTTGTGAGCACGTCAATTATTGTATTGCCCGAATGTACTCGCGTGAGATGGCGTGCCATCATCACTTGAAGGATTTGCCGAAATCGCTGGTAAAGGAAATGGAACGATTAAATGATTTATGATTGCCGATTGAGTGATTAAGTGATTAGAGATTTAGTGATTAAGTGATTATCGGAATGAAAAGTAACTTGCAACTCGCCGAAGGCGAATGTAACTTGCAACCTGCAACTTGCCGAAGGCAAACAAATGGCGAATGTGACTTGCAACCTGCAACGTGTAACTCGCCGAAGGCGAACCTCACGGCTGTTGTAACCGGAGCGAGTTCCGGTATCGGACGGGAATATGCCCGGCAGTTGTGCGAGAAGGGATACGAGGTGGTGATGGTGAGCAACGAGGATATCCCGCTACGGAAAGCGGCGGAAGAGTTCGCTGCGAAATACGGAACCCGGACTTATCCCGTGTGCATGAATCTGGCTGTACCCGATGCGGCGGTGCGGTTGCACGAATTTTGTCGAGAACGGGGATTCACGGTTGATATACTGGTGAATAACGCGGGTGTATTCTATTTCGAGCAGGTTGTGGATGTTCCCGTTGATCGGGTGGAGTTGATGCTGACGCTTCACGTGACTACACCGACAATGCTATGCCGTCTTTTCGGTGAAGATATGAAATCCCGCCGTCGCGGGTATATCTTGAATATGTCATCCGCCTCGGCGTGGTTACCTTACCCATCAATTTCGCTTTATGCGTCCACGAAAGTTTTTCTTAGAAATTTCTCCCGTGCGTTCCGGTTGGAAATGCTTGACCACGGGGTAAGTGTCACCGCGGTGTGTCCGGGTGCGGTAGCGACAGACTTGTACAATTTACCGCGACATTTGCAAAGACTCGCCTTGCGCCTTGGGGTGATGATGACTCCCCGTTCGTTGGCTCGCCGCGGGTTACGGGCTATGTTCCGTCGTCGGGCAAGAGTAATTCCGGGGATATTCAATTATTTCATGATCGGGACATTGAAACTCGTGCCATTAGGGGTGATCAGGTGGGCGATTCGAGAGGTAGATAGAAGGATAAAAGGAAAGAAAAATGAAACAAGGTTGGGTAATAGTCACGGGTGCTAACGGCGGCATGGGACGGGCAATTGCGATGGCGGTAGCCCGGGCGGGAATGCCCGTGGTGATGGCTTGTCGCGATATAGCGAAAGCGATACCGGTGCGCGAGGATATTGTACGGGAGAGTGGTAATTCAAACGTGGAATTATATCGTCTTGATCTCGCTTCGTTCGCGTCCATTCAAATGTTTTCCGAGGAAATGACAAGAAAGGATATTGCCGTGCTGGTGAATAACGCGGGAACGATGCCCGGCGAATTTTCTCTGACGGAAGACGGGCTGGAAATGACCGTCGGTGTGAATTACGCGGGGACGTGGTTGCTGACCAATTCGTTACTCCCGTTCATGGGACACGGCATCGAATCGCGTGTTATCAACACGACCTCGATCACCACTTGCATGGGACACGTGGGAGAGCGTTTCCTTGTTCCCGACCCGGAACGTTTCCGGCGTTTTCGGGCATATCCGGATTCTAAACTTGCCGTGCTCATGTTCACGGCGGAACTTGCCCGGCGGTTACGCGGGCGCACGATTACTGCCAACGCGGTCGATCCCGGTGTAGTCGATACGGGCATGATCACGATGGGACGTTGGTATGACCCGTTGACCGATCTTCTGTTCCGTCCCTTTATCAAATCTCCTGCGCGGGGAGCATCCTCTGCCATTATGCTCGCTACTACCGACCGCTACGCCCACGTGACGGGTAGTCTTTTCCGTGGCGGTCATCCCGTCAAACTACCTGCCGAGGCTCGTGACCTTCCGGCTTGTCGGGCTTTGTGGGAAGAAACACTTCACTTCGTGCAGGGAAAGTTGCGTCGCCCGTGGGATGAATTTAGTTGATCGTGTGATTACAGAATCGACTTCGGGGCGTGTATTTTGAAAAATAACTTGTAACTTGCGGACTTGAAACTTGTAATTATATATAAGGTATGGAATTGAAAGAAAGATATGACCGCGTGTTGGCATGGTTCCGGGAAGAGATGCCCGTTGCCGACACGGAGTTGCGTTATAATAACCCTTTCCAGTTGCTGGTTGCGGTCATCCTGTCGGCACAGTGTACTGACAAGCGGGTAAATATGGTGACTCCGGCATTATTCGAGCGATTCCCGACAGCCGAGGCGATGGCGGGCGCCACGATAGAAGAGATTTTCGAGTTGATACGGTCGATATCGTACCCGAATAATAAGTCCAAACATTTGTCGGCAATGGCGAAGAAATTGATGAACGAGTTCAACGGGGAAGTGCCGTCTGATTTCGAGTTACTGCAAACCTTGCCCGGTGTGGGACGAAAGACCGCGAACGTTATGGAAGCGGTGGCTTTCGGGCGTCCGGCAATGCCTGTGGACACGCACGTGTTTCGTGTGGCCGATCGTATCGGGTTGGTGACAGGGGCACGTACTCCACTGGAAACAGAGAAACAACTCGTGGCCAATATCCCGGCGGAATGGTTGTCGAGAGCACACCATTGGTTGATTTTGCATGGACGGTACGTGTGTACGGCACGAAGCCCGAAATGCGGGGAATGCGGGATAAAGAACTGGTGTAGAAAGCAAAATGGAGAATAACACTCCATTTTAAATTACAAGAACAGTCTGCACCATTCGTCAAAGCGGGCGGCGGAATCCGCCCCGTGAAACAACATTTCGGCACGGATTTTACTGATTTTCTTTTCGCGGGTGAGGTTGCTTTTCGAGTAGAACTTGTCGGCGAAAGCGATGAGTTTCTCTTCCAGCGTGACGGGTTGCATGTCGCGAAGGGGAAGCGGGAGATGTTTTTCCTGTATCATTTCGATCGTGAGCCCTGTGCCCGTGTGACGTTCGCACACGAGGGCGTGGCGAGGCAGTCCTTCTTTCCGGAGTAAATCGGCACCGAGATAGCCGTGGCAAATGTAAGGATATTCGCCGAAACACCCGATGTCGGGAGCGTTGGTGAGGAATATCCCGATATCGTGCAACATGGCGGCTTCTTTGATAAAGGAGATATCGAGATCCATTTCCGCGTGGCGCATAGCGATGGCGAGTGCTTTGTCCCGCACGAGTTGGCTGTGTATCAATAGACTTTGTCCCGCGAGGGAGTCAAGCGTGTAGTATTTGCGTATAATATCTAACGGTTGTATCATTTGTTCGTTTTTTAAGCCCACAAATATAAGGTTTAGTTTATAAAGTAGCGATACCCGCAAGTATGCTTTGAAATCATTTACGAATAAAAGTTCTTTTAGGTTATGAAATAGTCATTGAACTTTTATAAATTTGTATGATTTTAAGCGGGGAGAAAGGTAGTGGGGTGTGGAATGTCGAATTTCTAAGTGAACAGGATATGATCAGAATAAATGTTACTTTATCGGTCGGCGCCGGGGTACGCGCCGAAGTTGCGGCTTTGTTGAGCGAAATGGCAGACCTCTCGCGAGGAGAGCGGGGATGTATCGGTTACGAGATACTGGAAAATTGTCGGCTGGAAGATACGATGATGATCATAGAAACGTGGGAGAACGAGGCGGTGCTGGCGACACATAAGGAAAGCGGACATTTCACGCGCATTATTCCCCGTGTACGGGAATTGGCGACGGAGATGAAAAGCCAGAAATTCACGACGATGGCTTCCGCGGACGAGGCGATTACAGGTCGCCGCACGGTGCGGGAATACACGGGGGAGAAGATTTGCACGGGAGTGATCGAGCGTGTGGTGCGTGCCGGAATGTACGCACCCTCGGTGAAAGATCGTCGCCCGTGGGAGTTCTTCGTGATGGAGGATGCGAAACATCTGCACGAGTTGGCGGAGATTTTGCCGGGGAGCGAGGCGTTGCGGACAGCCCCGATGGCTATACTCGTGTGTTGTAATACCCGGCTGGCAGGTCTGGAGGGTGGTAATTGGCCGCAGGAATTGGGAGCCTGCGTGCAGAATATGTTGCTACAAGCCTATGCCGAAGGATTGGGAACGGCATGGATCGGGGTGTACCCGAAAATGCATTTCGTGCACGAGGTGAAAAAAGCATTGCACTTGTCGTCGGAATTCGTGCCGTTCGCCGTGGTCGCGATCGGGAAAACGGCGAGGGAAACGGATACTGTGACGGAACGGTATGACCCGTTGAAAGTGCATTTTATAAGTCGTTAAAATTAGTCTTGAAAAATAAAGAAAAAGGCAAACTTTTTGCAGTTCTATTCGTTGAAGTAAATATATAAATTAAAAATTAGACGAATATGAAAAACGAAACTTCAAATTTACTGCTGGGTCTGGGTATAGGCGCGGTAGTTGGAGTAGCTGTCGGGTATTTAATGGTTGCCGACAACCGCAAGAAATTAGCCGAAGAGTTTGATCACGCTGTTGCCAAAGTAAAGGACGAGGTGAAAGGCGTATACGCTAAAGCAAAATCAAAAGCCGAGGAAGCACGCGAACATGTTTCCGAGAATGTACATGATGTAGCGGAAAAAGTAGCGGGAAAGACTGAACACGAGGGGAGAGCGGCTGCTGAAACCAAGTAACGGCTTATGGAGAATTTCGCCGAAAAGACTTTCTCCGGGTTGAAAAATGACATTTCAACCTACGTGGAGACGAGACTTGAGCTAATGAAATTGAACACGTACGAGAGGGTAGCCAAGACTATGGCGGTCTTCTCGTACGGTATTGTTTTGGTATTGCTCGCCTTTTTCGCTATTCTTTTCCTGTTTCTCGCCCTTGGTTTTTTCCTCGGCGAGATATTGAACAGCGTGGCACTGGGGTTTTTGTTGGTAGTGGGGATGTACCTGTTGTTGTTCGGGCTGATTCTGTTGTTCCGGGAGAAGATTAGCGCGAGGGTGACAAACGAGATTATAACCGCGATGATGAGTAAAGATGAAAAAGAGGACGAAGAAACCACCGACCCCGCTGGAGATATTACGGGCGGAACAGAAACGGGTGCGTGAGAGTTGCCGTTTGCAGGAGGAAAAACTGAACGAGGATTTCCGTTTTATCCATCGCCATTCCGGGAAATTGTTGTTTTCCGGTATCTCGTCGTTGTTTTTTTCCGGCAGGAGGGACGATACCCCGAAGGAAGAAAAGGAGGTGCGTGATACCCCGATGCTGGGTGCCATGTTAAAAGATTTTTCGCCTGTTTTGATAGAGGCGGCTATACCCATTGTATTACGCTGGGGTGTGGGGCGGATCGGCAGACTATTCAAGGGAAAAAAATAAGGGTTTGTAAGGTTCATAGAGTTTATAAGGTTTATAAAGTAATAGATATCTGCGGGATGCTTTATATGCGGCGTCTCCTTGGGAATCCTCTACTTTATAAACCTTTAGGACAAATGCGTCAAAATTGAATAGAGAGAAAAATTATCCCCTTTTTCTCTCTTGTTTAGTGTGAGATAAGTTAAATAGTAATTATATATGATATATATACTTTATAGTTTCTTTATAACAACTCCCATTCAACTCCTATTCATCTTCTATTATAAAGGTAGAATAATAGAAAATAAATTGAAATTGAATAAAATTTGATAATACGAAAATACATGGTATAATTATTATTCATTATAGAAAAATAACTGAATACACCAGAATCTTATCTTGAAAAAGGAAGGAAAATAGTAAAAATTATTTTGATGCGGTTGCCCTAGATAAACCTTATAAACTTTATAAACTATTTGCTATCTTCGCGCTCTCTGTTCTTATCTGATGGTGATCGAGGGGGAGTGAACGAGGCTGTAATACTAAAGAAAGGAGGATCATTTTATGTCTGCTGCGGACGCATCGCATTTATTGGAAACAAAACCCGTCGGGAAGTTATTGCTTCAGTACTCGATACCCGCTATCATCGGGATGACGGTTACATCGTTGTATAATATTATTGATAGTGTTTTTATCGGTCATGGCGTGGGACCGCTTGCCATTTCGGGATTGGCGATTACTTTCCCGTTGATGAACCTGATTATTGCTTTTTGTACACTGATTGGTGTCGGGGGAGCCACGATCAGTTCCATATACATGGGACAGAGAGATATGGAAAAGACCTCGTCGGTGTTGGGGAACGTGTTTTTGCTGTGCGTTATTCTCGGATTCTGTTTCGGGGGGATTGCCACGTTATTACTGGAGCCCACGTTGCGGTTCTTCGGGGCAAGCGAGGCCACGATGCCTTACGCCAGAGATTTTATGGAGGTGATACTATTGGGAAATCCTATCGCTTTCACTTTTATCGGGTTGAACAACCTGATGCGCGCGACGGGATACCCGAAGAAAGCCATGTTGTCATCGCTGTTGACGGTTTTCGTGAATATTATATTAGCCCCGATATTTATTTTCCATTTCGGGTGGGGAATCCGGGGGGCAGCGTTCGCTACCGTGATCGCGCAGACGAGCGGGTTGGTGTGGATTCTGGCACATTTTATAAACAAGAATAGTTCGGTACATTTCAAGGCCGGAATATTCCGGTTAAAAGGCCGGATAATCAAAAGTATTCTTTCTATAGGGATGTCGCCTTTCTTGATGAACGTGTGCGCCAGTACGGTGGTGATTATCTTGAATAATAGTTTCATGCGCTACGGTGGAGATTTGGCAATCGGGGCTTATGGCATCGTGAACCGGGTGTTGACGTTGTTTATCATGATCGAGATCGGGCTCACGCAGGGAATGCAGCCGGTAGTCGGGTATAATTACGGGGCGTTATTGTTTGACCGGGTACGACGTGTGTTGCGTTATGCCATGATCACGGGAATCTCGATCACGACGTTCGGGTTTATCACGAGCCAATTATTCCCGGACTTTATCGTGGGTATGTTCACGGATAATCATGAGTTGACGGAGCTTGCAAAGTTCGGGTTACGGATAACTTGTTTGTTATTTCCACTGGTCGGGTGTCAGATTATTATTACCAATTTTTTCCAGTCTATCGGGAAAGCGAAAGTTTCTATATTCCTGTCGTTGTCGCGCCAGTTGATATTCTTGATACCGTTCCTGCTGATTTTACCCCGTTTCTGGGGTATCACGGGCGTGTGGGCCAGTTTGCCCATGGCGGATTTTATTTCTTTCGTGATGGCAGTCGTTACCTTATTTTATTTTAATAAAAAGGGACTCCTTTTCAAGATGAACAAACAGATATGAGGAAAAGTGTGGTAAATACTTTTTATACATGTGGAAATATTTCCCATGAAATAAGAAACGGGCTCAATTTCTTGAACCCGTTTTTTACTTAAAGAATGTCTAATCTTCCAGCGTGACTGCTCCCGAGAGAGCTACCGCTTCTTTATTACGGAAAATCATAATAGGTGAAACTGCTTCGTAAGCAGACATTATATACTCGAATAGTTGAGCTGTGGCTAATTTCCCGCGCTCAGCCAGTGAGAGTTTCAATTTCATACCCGTGTTCGCGTCCTCGCTTTTCTGTAACTCAGACAGACCGAGGAACTGTTTGGTTTCCAACAAATATTGCACCCGGTGCAATTCTTCCGGCTCGAAAAATAATTCGTAATTTTTCTCTTCCCGATTTCTACTGAATAAAGTTGTTTTCATTTTTGTGTGTATTGTGTGTGTATATATATAACGCTTTACGCGTTGCTCCGTTTTATAACTTGGGTAACACTTAGCAAATGTATCCTATGTATTCACGATACAAGATACGTGCCAAATATGTACTGGTTTTTCAAATGATTAGAAGGCAGAGCTCATGGAAATATCGCTTGGGTTGCGATATGAACACGTCACGTGTTCCCTTGTTGTCTGTCTTCGGGTTGAGAATTGGATATTCGTATTCGTCAGCGGTGATTCCGTCAAGCATGACTCGAACCCGACAAGGCAATTCCGATCTCCTCATGCTGACGAGCGTGTTCTGGAGTACCGGCATATCGTTGGGGTTCATGATATCAAAGGCTTCCGCCTTGGTGATAGAGTCATGTATTTCTGATATCTGACAAACGATGGCACCGCGTTGAGATTCAGTCATAACCAGTCCCATGGCAACATTCGTGAGTTGTGTTACCACCAAGATCAGAAGGCTATGTAATACGAATCTTATCATACTTAGTGTTTTGTTTCAAATATAGCGAATCGATTCAATAAATGCAACGTTTTCCGTGCTTTTTTTCTGCTATATACGTGAAAATAGGTATATTTACCACCTGAAAGTTCGTATTTTTCTTTATTGGGAAAGAAAATTAACATTTTAGTAATATTTCATTGACTTGGAGTAGGGGTTTTATTAAACAAATGATATGAATATGGAGATACGAGACGAGAGAGAACGTTTTTTATTGAGAGAATGGACGCTTGCCGATGTCGATTCTTTGGCTGAAAATATCAGTAATATTAATATATGGAATAACGTACGGGACGGTTTGCCTTATCCTTACACGAGGGAGGATGCCGGGACGTATATCCGTGTAACGATGGATAAACCGTACGTGCAGGATTTCGCTATCGTGGCGGATGGGAAAGCGGTGGGAGGAATCGGTTTCATTCCCCTGTGTGACGTCGAACGATATAGCGCGGAACTGGGGTATTGGTTGAGTGAAGATTATTGGAATAAAGGAATCATGAGCGAGGCAATACGCCGGGTGGTGGATTATGTATTCCGGGAAACGGATATCATTCGTTTGTTTGCCACCGTTTACGAGTATAATCCGGCGTCCATGAAAGTACTGGAAAAGGCCGGGTTCACGAAACAGGCAATACTGCGCAAAGCTGCCGTGAAGAACGGTAAAGTGATTGATATGCATTATTTTGATTTGGTGAAAGACTAAGGGATGGGTAAAAGAATCTTGATCACGGGTGCGGCGGGTAATTTGGGTAGTTTGCTTGCTTGTCGTTTGAAAGAAGAGGACGTATGCCTGCATCTTCTGACACATCGTAAAGATGTACCTTCCGTGTTGAAAGAAAAAGAAAACATTACCGTATTCAAGGCTGATTTAGGAGAGCCGGGTACGTTGACCGAGGCTTTGCAGGGAGTGGATGTGGTAGTACATTTCGCGGGAGTGCTTTTCAGGCATAACCCGGAGAAGTTTTTGTCAACCACGAATACCCGTTATTTCAATAATTTGTTGGATGTTGCGGTGGTACAAGGTGTGAAGCGGGTAATCTTAATCAGCTTTCCACACGTGGAGGGTGAAACGACTCCCGAACATCCGGCCGCGGGACGATTGGACGGGACTCCCGTGTCGGTTCACGCTATCACGAGGCTGGAAGAAGAAAAGTTACTGTTCGATTACGGTCGGAAGAATGGGATTGAGGCTGTTTCTTTACGCGTGGGCATGGTATACGGTCGGGGTATTCTGATGGTGGACGCCGCCCGTTGGTTTTCCCGGTACGCGTTACTGGGGGTATGGCAAAAGCCCACGTGGATACATCTGATTTCTACCGAAGATTTTCTTGAAGCAACACGGGCAGCTTGCATGAAGGAGGGTATTGAAGGAATATATCATATCGGTGACGATGGGGTACAGACTTTACAGGAGTTTTTGGATGAAGCCGCGAAACATTGGCACACGGTAAAACCGTGGCGAATGCCTTTATGGATGATAAACACGGCAGCCCGCTTTTTTGAACTTTGTTCCCGTCTGTTCGGGGTTAGAAGTCCGTTGACGGTTGATTTTATCAGAATAGGGCAGGTATCCTATTACGGGGATACCTCCCGGATGAAAGAGGAGTTGTTACCCCGGTTGAAGTATCGGGATTTTAGAGAAGGTATAGGGACATTGTAATATAATAAGGTAGTATGAGGAATCGGATAGTTTTATTTGTTTTTGTTGGTATGATATTGGGGGCGTGCGCTACACCCCATTATATACACTTGTACGAGTCGCCGAAGTCATTGGACTTCAGCGAGGGGAAATGGTTGGTCACGAATTTGGACTCGAAGATACCGTACATGTACAGGGAGAGTTTGAATCGGGATTTATTGGCGTGTTTACAGAAATTAGGCGGAGATTCCGTGTATAGTATCGAGAATGTGAGATTCAAGTACATAAACCCGAGCAAGCTGACGTTCGAGTTGAATCCTCAAGTGCTGAAGATATTCAAGGAATCGACGGATTTCGATTACGTGGTGACGGCTACGGCACGAAAGGTTCGGGACGAGGTTCCTGATCTGGTGTATCCCGGGAACCCGGTCTATTACCAGAAAAGCGAATCGGAGGTAAGCATCGCCGTGTATGATGTCGCTGACGGGGCTAGAATCTATTATCAACAGGTAATTGCTTCCGTTACCTTGGATCAAGGGGATGAAGAGGTCGTGTTTGCCCGTTCCGCCGGAACGTTGTTGCGTAATGCCATGAAAAAGGCTTTAAAGGATCTGAAAAAGAATGCACTGGTTATCCGTAAAAAAAACAATCACGCGACTCGTTGAGAATCGCGTGACTGTTTTTATACGGGTACGATGATTACCAAGCAAACATAGGTTTGTCGTTCATCATCGCGTTTACTTCTTTCTTCACTTGAGCGATAACAGCGGCATCGTCGATGTTACTCAATACTCTGTCGATCATATCCACTACGATAGGCATATGCTCCTCTTTCAAACCGCGGGTAGTGATAGCCGGGGTACCCACGCGTAAACCTGACGTGGAGAACGGGGTACGGGTATCGAACGGAACCATGTTCTTGTTGATCGTGATGTCTGCCAATACCAACGTATTTTCAGCTTTCTTACCGGTTAATTCCGGGAATTTGGTTCTCAAGTCAATCAACATAGAGTGATTGTCAGTTCCGCCGGAAACAACTTTATAACCTTTTTCCACGAATGCTTTCGCCATAGCCTTGGCGTTAGCCAGCATTTGTTTAGCGTATTCGGTATAGCTGTCAGATAATGCCTCCCCGAAAGCAACGGCTTTGGCAGCGATCACGTGTTCAAGCGGTCCGCCCTGTTGTCCCGGGAACACGGCAAAGTTGATCACTTGTGACATCATTTTGATTTCTCCCTTCGGAGTCTTCAATCCCCAAGGATTCGGGAAGTCTTTCGGGAGAAGAATCATACCACCGCGCGGTCCGCGAAGCGTTTTGTGAGTGGTAGTTGTCACGATATGGCAATATTCCATCGGGTTGTTCAATAAACCTTTGGCAATCAATCCGGCAGGGTGTGACATATCGCACATTAACAAAGCACCTACTTTGTCAGCGATTTCACGCATACGTTTGTAATCCCAGTCACGAGAATAAGCAGATGCCCCGGATACGATCATTTTGGGTTTGTGCTCGATAGCCAATTTCTCCATTTCGTCGTAATCTACCATTCCAGTTTCTTCTTTCACGTGGTAAGCTACCGGGTGGTAGTTGATACCGGAAAGATTAACGGGTGATCCGTGTGAAAGGTGTCCGCCATGAGCCAAGTCAAGTCCCAAGAAGGTATCGCCCGGTTTCATGCAAGCGAAGAACACGGCAGCATTAGCTTGTGCCCCGGAGTGCGGTTGCACGTTAGCGAATTCGGCACCGAATAATTTGCAGGCACGATCGATAGCCAATTGTTCCGTTTGGTCAACGATTTGGCAACCGCCATAGTAACGAGCTCCGGGATATCCCTCTGCATACTTGTTCGTCAAGCAAGAACCCATGGCTTGCATAACTTGTTCACTCACGAAGTTCTCGGAAGCGATCAATTCCAGTCCTTCTTTCTGGCGATGGCATTCCTTGTCAATCAGGTCGAAAATTTGAGTATCTCTTTCCATTATTTAGATTTTTAATAATATAGACGTTTATAAAATCTTGCCCAAAATTATACTAATTCGTTCGTCTAAGCAAAGTATTTCCCGACTTTTTTTCGTCCTCCCGCTTTTTAATTTTCAAAATTTTATTTATGTTTGTTGTTGTATAAAAAAATGACTTGCTATGGAAAATCCTTTTGAAACAGAAAAACCGGTAAGACCGACCTTTCTGACAGTACTTTGTATTTTAACTTTTATCGGTAGTGGTTGGGGAACGGTATCCAACTTATTCAGTTTGGTTGCGTTTTCTCCCGAAGCGATAGTGGCGCAGATCCAACAGATAACAACAATGACAGGTACAGAAGGAGCTCCTTCGTGGATGTCTTCTTTCATGGGATCTTCCATTGAAATGTTGCAGACCACGATTAAACACGCGATTCCGATTTATTCATTATTGACCTTGTTCGCTTTAATGAGTTTGAGCGGGGCTATTTTGATGTTTAACTTGAAAAGAACCGGATTCTATTTGTATACTTTCGCTCAAATAGCGCAATTGTTTGTATTGCCTATGTATTCCGGCTGGAATATGGTAGTTATGGCTTCAATGATCGTATCCGGCTTTTTCGCTTTATTATTTATAATCCTGTACGGGGTGAATTTGAGCAAAATGAGAAATTAGTGATTGTTTATAGTCGCCTTCGGCGAATTGCAGGTTGCTTTTCTTGCGTTTAAGCCTGTATTTTAACTCCTCCTCTGTTTATAGAGGAGGTGGCTGCGAAGCAGACGGAGGAGTTTCTTTAGAAATGGAGTTTTGGCACACGTGATCTTTCTTTCTTTTCCCCGTGTTTGTCGGCTCTTATCTTCTGACTACCTATTGACTAAGTCCTGACCAAGTCCTGTATAGACAGGAGTTAGTCAGGACTTACTCAGAACCTAGTCAGGACTTGGTCGCCATGATATACGGAGAAGAGCGGGTGTATTACCCTGAAAAAAGTTTACTGTAAACCAGAGTAAACCTATGTCAGAATTA
>OGKG01002367.1_pt1 | contig 19913 bp, 12 predicted proteins | sample 1572201 | NCBI WGS metagenome assembly OGKG01 (sample SAMEA2582146, study PRJEB24529) | metagenome | biome: Human gut stool | place: China | collected 2011 | reverse complement strand
GGAAGCCCCCACTTCAAAATCTGTAAGATTTAAGTGGCGGGAGCATGTCACTCATGAATGATAATGTATATAAAGACACTAAACGAGAAGATATGGATATCACAAGAAAATTAAGACTCTGAAAGGTTGTCTCGTTTAAGTTTTGACTTGTAGGGTAGTATAAAGTATGCTATGATTCAGGTGGTAAATCGTTGGGCGATGATATATTGGGATAAATAATATGGATGTGAATTGCACAGTAATAACAGGTTATCATGGAACAAGTTCTAATTATGCAGAAAGCATCGAAAAACATGGTCTTGATCCGGATAAAACACATACGAGGCCTGATCATTGGCTTGGTCAGGGTGTGTATTTTTTTGAAGATTCTGATCTTGCAAAATGGTGGGCATGTGATATATCAGGTAAGAAATATAATCAGGGGAGCTATCCGGTCATATATCAGGCTCAGATTCAGGCACCAAGAGAAGAAGTTTTGGATTTGGATAATTATAAAGAATATGATTTGTTTCTGAATCGTATTTTGGAAATGCAGAATGAAATTGAATGTGATGCCAAAAACCGAATGCCTGTGTTCAGTCCTGAACAGCAGAGAGCTGTTTATTTTGATTATTATAAGAAGATGTATCATATATCAGTGATTATGTATACATTCAGCAAAGACTGTGCAAAATATGGAAAATGGAATTGACAACAGTTCAGAAGATATGTTATTCTCATCTTTAGTATGAAAAGACACTATCGTTTTCATGCAAATATTTGCTCACATTCAGAGACAGTTTCTGAATGTTAAGCCATACGGACAGGCGGGGCAGTTGCCGGGTGGGAGACACCACATTATTGATTGAGTTAGAAGCTCAAATTTTATAAGTTGATTACTTTATAATAATCAGTGCGTAAGCACACATCATCTTGTGAAACGGTCAATAAGAGCATAGCATATATTTGCCAGCGATTGAAGACGACAGCAGTCATGAATATTTCAGAATACGGGAACAGGCACAGGATACAGACGGATTTATACGGGAAATCCGGTCAGTATATAAAGAGACAGAGCCTGAGAAATTCTATAGATCATGAGAGAAGCAGATGGTGAATGAACTTATCTGCTTCTTTTTTGTGCAGATATAGCAGATATAAAGGATATGGTTGGAGATAAACGCTTTGCGGGGATGTGTAGCGATTCTATAGAATCGTGTGCCGAGTCTCACATGCGTTCGACTTGAATATATAGAGAAATAATTGAATCATTGTGCCGGTTTTGAGCCAGTATACAATTGCTGTATGATTGAACTGTATTTGCCGGTACATGACGACAGGAAAAGAGGAACATGTCAAATGGATTATGAAAGACAACAGCATGCGCCCATATATGAAGCACTGGAACGTTTCCGAAAGAAGAGAGTCGTTCCCTTTGATGTGCCGGGACATAAAAGAGGAAGAGGAAATCCGGAGCTTGCACAGCTTCTGGGAGAGAAATGTGTGGGGCTGGATGTTAATTCTATGAAGCCGCTGGACAATCTCTGCCATCCGGTTTCGGTGATCAGAGAAGCGGAGGAGCTTGCAGCAGATGCTTTTGGCGCAGCGCATGCATTTCTGATGGTAGGAGGAACCACATCTGCAGTGCAGAGTATGATCCTTTCTGTCTGTAAGGCAGGGGACAAGATCATTCTGCCGCGAAATGTACATAAAAGTGCCATCAATGCCCTGGTACTGTGCGGTGCAATTCCGGTTTATGTAAACCCGGAGGTGAATGCGCAGCTGGGCATTTCCCTTGGCATGGAAGTCAGTCAGGTGGAGAAGGCTATGGATGAGAATCCGGATGCGGTGGCAGTTCTTGTAAATAACCCTACCTATTATGGAATCTGTTCGGATCTGCGGACTATCGTAAAGAAGGCTCATGCAAGAGGAATGAAGGTGCTGGCAGATGAGGCTCATGGAACCCATCTTTATTTCGGCAGAAACCTTCCTGTATCCGGAATGGCGGCAGGTGCTGACATGGCGGCAGTTTCCATGCACAAATCCGGCGGAAGTCTGACACAGAGTTCGCTGCTGTTTTTGAATAAGAGTATGAATGCAGAGAAAGTGCGCCAGATCATCAATCTGACTCAGACCACAAGTGCTTCTTATCTTCTGTTGTCCAGTCTGGATATCTCCAGAAGAAATCTGGCACTCAGGGGAGAGGAATCCTTTGAAAAGGTTGCAGGGATGGCGCAGTATGCCAGAGAGGAGATCAATGAGATCGGCGGCTATTATGCATATGGTATGGATCTGATCAATGGAACCAGTGTTTTTGATTTTGATGTTACAAAACTCTCCATTTATACACTGGGAAATGGGCTGGCAGGTATTGAAGTTTATGATCTTCTCAGGGATGAATATGATATTCAGATCGAGTTTGGAGATATCTGTAATATTCTGGCTTACATTTCCATTGGAGACAGGCTTCAGGATATTGAGAGACTGGTAGGGGCACTGGCTGATATTGAACGTCTGTATAAGAAGGACAGCACAGGTATGCTTTCCGGGGAATATATCGCACCTGCAGTGGTGGCGTCTCCACAGCAGGCATTTTATGCGGAGAAAGAATCTTTGCCCATGGAACAGGCGGCAGGCAGGATCAGCGGTGAATTTGTTATGTGTTATCCTCCGGGAATCCCGATTCTTGCTCCTGGGGAAATGGTGACACAGGAAATTGTAGAATACATTCTTTATGCAAGAGACAAAGGCTGTTCCATGCAGGGAATGGAGGATCCGAAGGTAGAACATCTTCAGGTTCTGAAAGGGGGTATCTGATCATGGAATTATGGTATTCCGAGTTCCATACAGGAAATGTAAAGCTTTCTGTCCGGATTAACCGACAGTTATTTTCAGGGGAAAGTGAATTTCAGAGAATCGATGTGTTTGAGTCTGAAGAATTTGGAAGATTTGTGGCTCTGGACGGTGAGATCGTATTTTCTGACAAGGATGAATTTATTTATGATGAAATGGTCACGCATGTGCCAATGACAGTACATCCCAATGTAAAAAATGTTCTGATCATCGGCGGCGGTGACGGTGGAGTTGCCAGAGAACTGATCCATTATCCACAGATTGAGAGCATTGATGTGGTGGAATCCGATAAAATGTTTGTGGATGTATGTGCGGAGATGTTTCCGGATATTGCCCAGGGACTGAAGGATGAGAGAGTCAACATTTATTATGAAGACGGCCTTCGGTTCCTGCGGAATAAAAAGGCCAGATATGACCTGATCATCAATGATTCCACAGATCCGCTGGGACATACAGAGGGACTTTTTACAAAGGAATTCTACGGAAGCTGTTATAAGGCTCTCAGAGATGACGGAATCATGGTTTATCAGCATGGAAGTCCTTTTTATGATGAGGATGAGGTGGAATGCAGAAAGATGCACAGAAAGGTTTTCCGGTCATTTCCGGTGAGCAGGGTTTATCAGGCACATATCCCTACCTGTCCCTCGGGATACTGGCTTTTTGGATTTGCATCAAAGAAATATCATCCACTGGAAGATTTCAGGCCGGAGAGGTTTGATAATCTTAATATAGAAACATGGTATTATACAACAAACCTTCACAGAGGAGCATTTATGCTTCCAAAATATGTAGAAGATTTACTGGAAGAGGAGGAAAACAGTTTATGAGCAGATTATTGGTAATCGGATGTGGTGGGGTAGCTTCAGTGGCAATTCGCAAATGCTGTCAGAACAGCGATGTTTTTACAGAGATTATGATCGCAAGCAGGACAAAGGAAAAATGCGATGCACTCAAAGAGAAGATTGAAAGTACAACGAAGACAAAAATTGAGACAGCAAAGGTAGATGCGGATAATGTAGCAGAGGTCGCAGAATTGATCAGAGCCTATAAGCCGGATGCTGTCCTGAATGTGGCACTTCCATATCAGGATCTTACCATCATGGATGCATGTCTGGAAGCCGGTGCGGATTATATTGATACTGCCAATTATGAAGCAGAGGATACAGAAGATCCCACATGGCGTGCAATCTATGAAAAGAGATGTAAAGAAAAAGGCTTTACTGCATATTTCGATTATTCCTGGCAGTGGGCTTATGATGAGAAATTTAAGAAAGCAGGACTGACTGCTCTTCTGGGAACCGGTTTTGATCCGGGTGTTACCAGTGTATTCAGTGCTTATGCCCTGAAGCATTATTTTGATGAAATCCATACCATTGATATTCTGGACTGTAACGGCGGTGATCATGGATATCCTTTTGCCACAAACTTTAACCCGGAGATCAATCTTCGAGAGGTTTCCGCAAATGGTTCCTACTGGGAAGACGGACATTGGGTAGAAACAGAGCCTATGGAATTTAAATCTGTCTACGATTTTCCTGAGGTAGGAAAGAAGGATATGTATCTTCTTCATCATGAAGAGATTGAATCACTGGCAAAAAATATTCCGGGAGTACAGAGGATCCGTTTCTTTATGACATTCGGACAGAGCTATCTGACACATATGAAATGTCTGGAAAATGTAGGAATGCTTTCCACCGCACCTGTGGAATTTAATGGACAGGAGATTGTGCCGATCCAGTTTTTGAAAGCTCTTCTGCCGGATCCTGCATCTCTGGGTCCGAGAACAGTGGGTAAAACAAATATCGGCTGTATTTTCACAGGTGTTAAGGACGGAAAAGAGAAAAGTATTTATATTTATAATGTATGTGATCATCAGGAATGCTATAAAGAGGTGGAATCCCAGGCAATCTCCTATACAACAGGTGTTCCGGCTATGATCGGTTCCATGATGGTAGTGACCGGACAGTGGAAGAAGCCGGGTGTATTTAATGTGGAAGAATTTGATCCGGATCCATATATGGAAGCACTGAACAAATGGGGACTTCCATGGAAAGTCTGCGAAGATCCTGAACTGGTAAAGGTCTGGAAAGCCAATGAAGATTGATCAACTGCAAACTCCCTGCTATGTGATCGATGAGAAGAAGATGCGGGAGAATCTGGAGATTTTGAAAAAAGTCCAGGAGGATACCGGGTGTAAGATCCTTCTGGCGCAGAAAGCGTTTTCCGGCTTTGCCCTGTATCCCATGATCGGAAAATATCTGGCAGGTACCACTGCCAGCGGTCTGTTTGAGGCAAGGCTTGGATATGAAGAGATGGGGAAAGAGAATCATGTTTTTTCCCCTGCTTACCGTACAGAAGATATAGAGGAACTGGATCGTATCTGTGACCATATTATCTTTAATTCTACAGCACAGCTGAAGAAATTTAAAGAAGTGTGTACCGGAGCCAGTCTGGGACTCCGTATTAATCCGGAATGCTCCACTCAGGGGGATCATGCGATCTATGATCCCTGTGCGCCGGGTTCCAGGCTGGGGGTTACCAGAGAGAACTTTGACGGGGAATGTCTGAAATGGATCGACGGACTGCATTTTCATACGCTCTGCGAACAGAATGCGGATGACCTGGAGAAAACATTGCAGGCGGTAGAGGAGAAGTTTGGAGAATTTCTGTCTGAGGTTTCCTGGCTGAATATGGGCGGCGGACATCATATTACCAGAGAGGATTATGATGTAAAGCGACTGGAAAAATGTATTCGGCATATGAAGGAAACCTATGATCTGGATATTTATCTGGAGCCCGGGGAGGCTGTTGCCCTGAATGCCGGATATCTGGTGACAGAGGTTATGGACATTGTGGAAAATGAGATCAGAACGCTGATTCTGGATGCTTCTGCAGCCTGCCATATGCCGGATGTGCTGGAGATGCCCTATCGTCCGCCTCTTAAGGACAGCGGGGAAGCAGGGGAGAAGGCATATACCTACCGCTTATCTTCCTGCACCTGCCTGGCAGGAGATGTGATCGGAGATTATTCCTTTGACAGAGAGATCCGGATCGGGGACAAGCTGTATTTTATGGATATGGCGATTTATTCTATGGTGAAGAATAATACATTTAATGGTATGCCGCTGCCGGATATTGCGGTTATGCATGAGGACGGAGAGTGTGAGGTTATCAGACATTTCGGATACGAAGACTTTAAGAGCCGGCTTTCCTGATATCTGCCGGGCTATCAAAGAAAAGGAGACAGACATGGAAGTTACAGAGAAGAACAGAACAAAATATCGTATGCCCGGAGAATTTGAGCCTCATGAGGGATGTGTGATGATCTGGCCGGAACGTCCCGGTTCCTGGAATTATGGGGCAAGGGAAGCGCAGAAAGCATTTGTGAAAGTTGCAGAGGCTATTGGAGAGAGCGAAAAGGTATATATGCTGGTTTCCAAAGCCCAGATGGAGAATGCAAAGAATCAGCTTGGAAATGTTTCCGGTGTGACTTTGCTGGAATGCGAGACAGATGATGCCTGGGCGAGAGATGTGGGAGCAACCATGGTTCTGGATGAGAAAGGGGCGGTCTGTGGAGTTGACTGGCAGTTTAATGCCTGGGGAGGAGACTTTGACGGACTTTACCGGAACTGGGAAAAGGATGACAGGGTAGCTGCCTTTATCTGCAGGACTCTTGGTTGTCCATGTCTGGATGCCAGACCTTTTGTGCTGGAGGGCGGTTCCATCCATTCTGACGGAGAGGGGACTCTGATCGTTACAGAGGCCTGTCTTCTGAGTCAGGGACGCAATCCTCAGATGAGTAGGGAACAGATAGAGGAACAGTTGAAGTACTGGCTCGGTGTCCACAAGATTATCTGGCTTCCATGTGGAATCTATCAGGATGAAACCAATGAGCATGTGGATAACGTGTGCGCTTTTGTAAGGCCCGGAGAGGTTGTGCTTGCATGGACAGAGGATGAGACAGATCCGCAGTATGCCATGTCTTTGGCTGATCTGAAGGTGCTGGAACAGGAAACAGATGCAAAAGGCAGAAAATTTAAGATTCATAAGCTTCCGATTCCTCAGAAACCGGTCTGCCTTACCCGGGAAGATGTGGATGGCTTTGTGTTTGAAGAGGGAGAAGACGAACGGGAAGCAGGAGAACGGATGGCTGCCAGTTATGTGAATTTCTATATTTCCAATGGAGGGATCATCCTTCCACAATTTGGGGATGAAAATGACAAAAGGGCAGTGGAGATTCTGCAGAAGTGTTTTCCTAAAAGAAGGATTTATCCCATTGATGCCAGAGCCATCATTGTCGGCGGTGGAAATATTCACTGTATTACCCAGCAGATTCCCGGAAAAAATATCTGACCTTGATGCAGAAAAACTTTGAGAGTCATGTGTTTGCGGGTTATTACCTGAAAGTTATGAAAAAACTTACTTATAAACAGGAGCAGGAGGAACAGACAGGATGAGAAATGTAACAGTGGCAGCAGTTCAGATGAAATGCAGTAAAAGTGTGGAGAAAAATATTGCCCATGCAGAGGAACTGGTGCGTCAGGCAGCAGCAAAGGGAGCTGAGATTGTTCTTCTTCCGGAGCTTTTTGAACGGCCCTATTTCTGCCAGGAGCGCAGATATGAGTATTATGAATATGCGCAGACTGCAGAGGAAAACCCTGCAGTGCGTCATTTCAGCAGGGTAGCGGCAGAGCTGGGGATTGTGATCCCGGTCAGCTTTTATGAAAAAGAGGTCAATAATACTTATAACAGCGTTGCGGTTCTGGATGCAGATGGAAAGAATCTCGGCATTTATCGGAAAACACATATTCCGGATGACCATTATTATCAGGAAAAATTCTATTTCACACCGGGAGATACCGGCTTTAAGGTTTTTGATACCAGATTTGGAACCATTGGAGTTGGAATCTGCTGGGATCAGTGGTTCCCGGAAACGGCAAGATGTATGGCACTGCAGGGAGCAGAGCTTCTCTTTTATCCCACTGCCATCGGCAGTGAACCCATCCTGGAATGTGACAGCATGGAACACTGGAGAAGATGTATGCAGGGACACGCTGCCTCCAATCTGATTCCTGTGATTGCTGCCAACAGAATCGGTGAGGAAACAGTAGAGCCATGTCCGGAAAACGGAATGCAGAAATCTGCTCTTAATTTTTACGGTTCCTCTTTTATTACAGATAACACAGGTGCTCTCTGCGCAGAACTGCCCGGAGGGGAAGAGGGGGTGCTTGTAAGCACTTTTGACCTGGATGCATTAAAGGCAGACAGACTGAACTGGGGACTTTTCAGAGACCGCAGACCGGAGATGTATGCAAAAATTGTCGGGAAATGACATACAAGCCAAAATTCCATTGCCGCAGGCAATCTGGAATGAATTTTGGCTCAGTTACTGAGAACGGAGTGAACAGTAACTGAGTTTATAAGAATTTCATAAAAAGTTTATGATTATATTAGTTGCTACCTGTAGTATATATGGTAAAATAAGAGTACGAACGTTACTGATAACGGAGCAGGAAAGTTTTGACATGTATTTCTGGCAAAATGGAGTGTAAAAGATGAACAGAAAAGAATTTTTGGAAATCCTGAGAAGCCAGCTTGCCGGTCAGATGCAGGAGGGCAAAGCAGCGGCACATATCAGGTATTATGAAGATTATATACAGTCTCAGGTACGTGGCGGACGTTCAGAGCAGGAAGTACTGCAGGAACTGGGAGACCCACATCTGATAGCAAAGACTCTGATTGATACAGATGATGGAAGTACACAGGAAGATTACGGAGAGTATTCTTCTTACGGAAGCAGTTATGGCAATGAGACAGAGTTTCCTCATCAGCAGGAGAAACGATGGAAAAAAGTAATTGATCTTTCTACCTGGCATGGCAGGGCTGTTGTTATTGTAGCAGCGGCTGTTATAATTATTTTACTGATACTGATAATCGGAGTTGCGATTCCGTTTTTTATTATTCTTGCAATTATTCTTTATTTTCTTTCATGGCTGAAGAAAAGAAATAATCAATGAAAATCTATGCAGGGTTTCAGAAAAGAAACCCTGCGCAAAATCTTAAAAATTTTAAAAATCTAAAAAATCTTAAGTGTAAACATTCTTGTTTCACGATATTAATTCCCCTTGAATATTTATAATCATACAATTTCAACTTATTTCTATTCTTTAATCCTGCCTGGTGCAGGGAAAAATCCCACATTCATTTTTATATTTTTTGTTCGGAAAGGAGACGGAAAATGAAACACAATTTCAAACTGAAAGAACGCCTTGGAGCTTTGCTGCTTGCAATGCTTTTTATTCTGCAGGCAATTCTGGGGCTTGTGCCTGTCTGCGTAACTCAGGCGGCACCGTTAACTGTAGAAACATGGGATAGTGACAAGGTGGTAGATTATGGTTATCGCTTTAACATGAAGTTTCAGCCCGGAATTACCACATATGAATCTTTTGGGTGTGATAATCTGGACAGGGAAGCTTTTTCAGACAATGGAAAAAGCGAACGTGACACAGAGTGCGTTCGTGTAGGAGCGGACTATAAAGCCGGAAGCGCAGGGATGCGTTATAACAATGTAGGAAAAGATGGAAATGGAAATATTGTTGATGTCAGACTCATTCTTGTGGGAGTAGAGAATGCAGAACCCCGTTATGATCTGCGCACTGCAGAATCGATTGTTCAGAATAAAGGCGGAGCTACGTTTGCATGGAAAGATAATGAAGCTTATCCAATGGTTGGCTTTTCCAAAAACAGTATCGGTGTATTTATTTATTCTGTAGGATACGCAAAGGTTAAATTTCAGTTTCTGAAGCATGGAACAGAAGAAACACTGCCGATCAGTGGACATGGAACCATACGTGATATTGATGCGGGACAGGGAGTCCGTATTCCGTCAGACAGCAGTCTGGATAATGCATATGTTCTGAAAAACAATGATTATCTGACGGTAGATGGAAATTCTGTAAGCTCACCCCTTGGTTCCGTTGAGCCGGATGATCCGAGAGGATGGTTGAATCTTTTTTATAATACAGATAATTTTACGGTAGAATTCTGTCATCAGTTCAGACTGGATAAATGGGATAAAAGTCGTGAAGATGCCATTGCAAAAGCCGGTTCTCAGGAAAGATGGGCAGAGATTACAAGAAATAAATATCTGGATCCATCAGGCAACAGTTATTGTCCGAACTTTAAAGGACAGAAATACTGCAAAGCATATGCATATTTTGATTTTACATCCTATTGTTTCGGTGATGTTGAGATGAAAAAAGCGCCTGAGAAACGTGTGGGAGAGGCAAACTGTACATGGGAACAGGCAGCTACCGCATCAAAAGAAAAACCTTTTGGCATTCGTCAGGGACAGGAATTTCAGTATATGATCCGGGCGGAGGTGACACCCAATAGACTGAAATCCTTTGTGGTACAGGATATACTTGAGGATTGTCTTACTATAGAGGATGCATCAAAAGTCAGTATTGTGAATGATGCAGGGCAGACAGTGACAGACTGGTTTGATGTTGCTGTTGAAGGACAGAAAGTGACCTGCAGGGCCAAAGCAGAGAGCCTTCAGGATGAAGCATTTACAGATAATCAGACTTACACATTTACTTTAAAAGTACGCCAGAGACCGGAATCAGAAATTAACATTTCAAAATACCTTGCAGAGGATGGATACAGTATTCTTGTACCAAACCATGCATCCATGAGTTATGAACGTACAAACGGAAGCGGAGATACAATGGATACGGAAACAGTGTGGGTAAAGGGTGTGATTCCACCGGAACTGGAAGTAAAGAAAAATACTTCTCAGTATGAATGGAAAACGGGAGATATCATAGATTATGAGGTTCTGGTTTCTCAGACAAAACAGGATGTAAAAGCAGTAAATGTTGTTATTACAGACGAGCTTCCATCATGTCTGCAGCTTCTGGAAGGGCAGTATGCTGTAGAGACAAGTCAGGGAGGCGAGAACTGTACGCTTACCGGACAGGGAGAAAATGGATGGAAAGCAGAGTGTCCGTCCCTGAAGTATGGGGAGACGATCACAATCCGTTTTAAATGTCAGGCATCTGCGGATTCCAATGGACAGGAATGGGAAAATATTGTGACTGCAACAGCGGATAATCTGATCAATCCTGAGACAGGAGAACAGGAATCCAGAAAGGATATGGCAGAAGTATGGCCGAACAGTCCACAGCTTGAAATTGATAAAACAGCAGACAAATATGAATGGCAGGCAGGAGAGCAGGTAGCTTACCGGATCGTGGTGAATAATGTAACGGCAGGAACAATTGCAAAAGATGTAACTATTACTGATATTGGTCTGCCGCAGGGACTGGTTCTGGCAGGTGGTGCACAGAGCATGGAAGTACTGGGAGTTCAGCAACAGGTAAACTATCCCGTACCGGATAAGAAAACAGGACAGGCATATGAAGCGAGACCTGTGGATTCTCAGTTGAATGCAGATGAGAACGGATTTTCCTTTTATTGTTCTTATGTACCATACAGTCAGCCTGTAACGATTATTTTCCATTGTATCGCACAGGAAGAGGCAAATGGACACGAAAGCGTAAATGCAGCAACTGTAAAAGCTGCTAATACAGATGAGAGATCTGATGATGCAGAAGTATATGTAAATTCAGGAGAATTCTGGATTGAGAAATCTGCAGATCATTATGAATGGCAGGTCGGAGAACAGGTACAGTACAATGTGGTGGTGGAGAATAAAAAAGCAGGTACAGTGGCCCGGAACGTAACTGTCTGGGATACCGGTATGCCGGCAGGACTTGCGCTTTCATCGGCAGAGGATGTATCGGTAAGCGGAATCCCACAGAGTATTACGCAGCTGACAGCAGGGACCAAAGATGTTTTGAATCAGCTCAATCCGGAATTTTATAATGAGACATCAGAGAAACCAGTGAATTATGAATTTCTTCAGGAGGGAAGCGGATGGAGACTGAACATTTCAGATCTTCCGGCAAATACTCCGGTTATGATTTCTTTCCTTTGCACAGTTACGGAAGCGGCAAATGGAATGGAAAGCATTAATGTTGCCAATGTGCAGGCGCAGAATGCCCCTGTTTCACAGGATGACGCAGAAGTGTATGTAAATACAGCAGTTCTTTCTATTGAGAAAAGTTTTCAGAATCCATATCTGGCAGCCGGGGACGGACGTGCGGAAAATGAATTTCGGGTAGGAGAACAGGTGAATTATCAGGTTACGGTTAATAATCTTCAGAAGGGATCTATCGCAAGAAATCTTGTGATCAGTGATCTTTCCCTTCCTGAAGGGCTGGCTCTGGACGGAGCTGAAGATGCTGTTACTGTAAGCGGTGTTCCGGCTGTTATTCAGAATCCGGTGGCAGGAACTGATGATGCAGGAAATCAGCTGAATCCGGAAAATTATAAAGAAACAGTGGAAAAACCGGTCAGCTGTCAGGTTACACGTCAGGGAACCGGTTGGATCGTGACGATTTCAGATCTTCCGTATCAGACACCTGTGACTGTTAATTTCCGCTGTACTGCGCAGGAAAGCGTAAATGGGATGGAGATTGTAAATACAGCACAGGCGTATGCAGATAATGCACAGAAAGTAAAGGACTCCTCAAAAATCTGGGTGAACTCGCCTGTTCTTAAAGTAGAGAAGACGACGGACAAACCATTTTACAAATATGGTGATATTATTACATACCGCATTGTCCTGACACAGGAGCAGACCGGATGTGTGGCGCGTAATGTTACTCTGCAGGATGTGATCGATACTCAGGGAGTACGTCTTCTGAAGGATTCGGTGATTCTGATGGATGAGAAAGGAAATGTGGCAGATGCTGATGTACAGATCAATGATGATAATACTTTCCTGATGTCAACAGGCAGGACACTGGTCAGGGATAGTAGATATAGTATCTGCGATAATGATAAAGGCGGTCTTTTTGAGCAGGTAATGTATAATCCTCTGGACTGTCAGGAACAGAAAAGTATGATCGTGGAATATCAGGCAGCAGTGATTGATGCAGCCCTGGCAGGACAGAAAGTGCACAATACTGCAGTTGCAGACAGCAGTGAAAAGATACCTGCAACCGGGGAAGCAGAGACAGAGGTACACAGTCCGATTCTGGAAATTGTGAAGGAATCAGATAAGAAGGAGTATGCGTCCGGTGAGAAAGGATACTATAAACTGACAGTAAGACAACTGCGTGAGGATGTCACAGATCAGAATATTGTTATCGAAGATAAACTGGAAACCCAAGGGGCTTCCATTGTAAAAGACAGCATTTTTGTGAAGAAAAACGGCATAGAGCTGAAAGATGCCAAAATAGAGGCAGATGATACAGGATTTGTAATTCAGACAGGAGCATCGTTGTCAGATATGGATAAAATTGAAGTCTGCTATGAAGTGGTATTTAAAACAGAAAGCACAGAGCCTGAAAAAATTGTAAACACAGCGAAAGCAAGAGGAGATATTTCACCGGAAACTGCGGCGCAGCAGGAGGTATATGTGAAAACAAAAGCAGAACCCACTGCCACACCAACACCGTCTGCAACACCGAAACCAACAGAAACACCAAAGCCGACAGAGACACCAAAACCTACAGAAGTACCGAAACCGACAGAGCAGCCAAAAGTCACACCAACACCATCTGTACCGGGAACCTGCCCGAAAATGACTCCTGTACCGACGAAAGCACCGTTAGCATCTTATAATGGTGGAAATAATGGAGGCACAACTTCCGGAAGCGGAGGCAGCAGTTACGCAAATTCGGGTGGATATTCCGGTGGATACGGAAGCTATCAGGGTGGTTCCATGGCAGGAAGTTCTAAAACAGGAGATGTCAGACCGTTTAAAATGATGGCTGTTCTTGGACTTATCGGAATGGGACTGCTGACAGGAGGTGTGGTGATCTACAGAAGAACTGTTTCCGGGAAGAGAAATATAAAGGGTATGCCGCGGAAATGAAAAAATTCAGAACATTTGCAGTAAGTATGATCATAGCAGCAATCGGGCTTCTTATATATTGTGCCGGCTTCTATATAAAAAGTTATGAACAGAATCTTGCAGCAAGGCAGGAATATGCAGAGCTTTCCCAAATGGCAGGGGTGAAGAACAGAGAAGGTGCCGGATTATTGGCAGATGGCAAAAAAACTGATGAAGACAGCAGTACAAAAAACAGTGAAAAAAAACGCAGGAAAAAACAGAGAAGATCTTCTGAATCAAAAAACAAAAACTGTACAGATGAAATCAGGGAATCCTTCGGGATTTCCTGGGAAAATTTAAGAAAGATCAACTCTCAGACAGTTGCCTGGATTACTGTCCCGGGAGCCGATATTTCTTATCCTGTAGTTCAGGCGGCAGATGATGAATATTACCTGAAACATAATTTCAGAGGAGAGGAAGATCTGTTTGGATGTATTTTTCTGGAACATGACATAAAAAAGAATTTTACAGATTCCCACAGTATTCTTTACGGGCATAATATAGAAGGTAATATGATGTTTGCAAATCTGAACCGTTATGAACAGCCTGAATTTCTGAAAAAATGTCCTGAAATTGAGATCACAACACCCAAAAGAAAGTTTCTGTACAAAATTTTTTCTGTGGAACAGGCATCTTCCCAAAGCCCGGCATTTGAATATGGATACAAGTTATCCAGTCCTGCATACAGGAGACAATTATCTATATTGAAAAATAATTCCATGTATGACACAGGAGTAGAGCCTGATGAAAGGGAGAGAATGGTGACTCTGATCACCTGTAATTCACGTCTGGATAAAGAAATACGTATGGCGGTACATGGGATTTGCCATGAATGTTATGGTATAGAAAAAGCTGAGCCGAAGTGATGTTGAAATCAATCGGATATTGGTAACTTTCGTAAAGGATGAACTGTTACTGTTTATACATCACTATCCCTCGAGGTGTTTTGGAAAAAACTAATGAAAAATCTCTCGATATTTTGTATAATTTATGCATAAAAAACAACTTGTTCGTACGTGCGTACAAGTTGTATCCTAAATACAGGAGGGAAGAAGACATGACAGATAATGGAAAGCCGAAATATTTCTCACTGATGGAACAGCTCAGAAGTGATATTATGTCAGGAGCTATCCGACCGGGAGAGAAGCTTCCTTCAGAAAACGAGCTTTCACAGAAATATTCCCTGAGCAGACATACAGTTCGTAAAGCACTGGGAATCCTGGAGCAGGACGGATATGTAGAGGCATTTCACGGAAGAGGTACTTATTGCTCTGAGAATATGCGCCATATAAAGAATTCAAAGAATATTGCGGTAGTGACCACATATATTTCTGATTATATTTTTCCGAGACTGATACAGGGAATGGATAATGTCCTTTCAGAAAGCGGTTACAGTATTATCCTGAAAAACACAGCAAACAGCAGACAGAAAGAGGCCAGATGTCTGGAGGAACTTCTGAAGAAAGATATTGATGGACTGATCATTGAACCAAGCAAAAGTGAGATGATCTGTAAACACAGAAATCTTTATCAGAATCTGGATAAATTTGAAATTCCGTATGTGTTTATTCAGGGAATCTATTCAGAAATGAGGGATAAACCTCATATTCTTATGGATGATGCACAGGGAGGCTATCTTGTAACAAAATATCTGCTGGAACTGGGACATAAAAAGATCAAGGGTTTCTTTAAGGCAGACGATATGCAGGGACTGGAGCGCCACAAGGGATATGTGAAGGCCTTACAGGAGTCAGGGATTGCCTATGATCCTGATGATGTTGTCTGGTTTCATACAGAGGACAGGAAAGTAAAACCTGCACTGATGGCAAAAGAAATGGTACAGAGCGGACAGCTTCCGGATGGAATCGTCTGTTACAATGATCAGATTGCTGTTCAGGTTATGGAAGAACTGGAGAAAATGGGAGTCAGGATACCGGATGATATTTCCATTACCGGTTATGACAATTCACTGTATGCTCAGCGAGGAAGCGGAATCACAACGATAGCTCATCCGCAGGAAAAGCTGGGAGAAATGGCAGCAGAGCTTATACTTGAGAAGATCAACGGAGTTCCTGAAGAAGAAAGTAAGGTTGAAAGACTGATTTATCCGGAACTGATCATACGGGGATCATGCAGAAAAATATTGTAAACAAATGAAATAAATAAAAAATAAAAATAAATCCAGGAGGAATTTTATCATGAAAACAGGAAGAAACTATAAGTTCTGGTTTTGTACAGGTTCACAGGATCTTTACGGAGATGAGTGCTTAAGAAAAGTTGCTGAGCATTCCAGAATCATTGTTGAGGAATTAAACAAGAGTGGTGTTCTTCCATTTGAATTAGTATGGAAACCAACACTGATCACAAACGAGCTGATCCGTAAAACATTTAATGAGGCAAATGCAGATGAGGACTGTGCAGGTGTTATCACATGGATGCATACTTTCTCACCGGCAAAATCATGGATCCTTGGTCTGAAAGAATACAGAAAACCGCTTTGCCATCTTCATACACAGTTTAATGAGGAGATTCCTTATGATACCATTGATATGGATTTTATGAATGAAAACCAGTCTGCTCATGGCGGTCGTGAATATGGTCATATTGTTACAAGAATGGGAATCGAAAGAAAAGTAATCGTTGGTCACTGGGCAGATAAAGATGTTCAGGAAAGACTTGCTTCCTGGATGCGTACAGCAGTTGGTATCATGGAGAGCAGCCATATCCGCGTATGTCGTGTAGCAGATAACATGAGAAACGTAGCTGTTACAGAAGGTGATAAAGTAGAAGCACAGATCAAATTCGGATGGGAAGTTGATGCTTATCCTGTAAATGAGATTGCTGATTATGTAAAAGATGTAGCTAAAGGTGATGTAGATGCGCTGGTAGATGAATACTACAGCAAATATGATATCCTTCTTGAGGGAAGAGATCCGGAAGAATTTAAACGCCATGTAGCAGTTCAGGCTCAGATTGAGATCGGATTTGAGAAATTCCTGGAAGAGAAAAACTATCAGGCAATCGTTACACACTTTGGAGATCTGGGTGCTCTTAAACAGCTTCCCGGACTTGCAATCCAGAGACTTATGGAAAAAGGTTATGGATTCGGTGCAGAAGGTGACTGGAAGACAGCTGCAATGGTCCGTCTGATGAAGATCATGACAGCTGGTGTAAAAGATGCAAAAGGAACTTCCATGATGGAAGACTATACATATAACTTTGTACCTGGAAAAGAAGGAATCCTTCAGTCTCATATGCTTGAGGTATGCCCGTCTGTCGCAGATGGTAAGATCGGCATTAAAGTATGCCCGCTTTCCATGGGTGACAGAGAAGATCCTGCAAGACTTGTATTCACAAGCAAGACAGGCCCGGGTATTGCAACATCCCTCATTGATCTTGGAGACCGTTTCCGTCTGATCATCAACGATGTGGAATGCAAGAAGGTTGAGAAACCGATGCCGAAGCTTCCTGTAGGAAGTGCATTCTGGACACCACAGCCAAATCTTAAGACAGGTGCAGAAGCATGGATCCTTGCAGGCGGAGCCCACCATACAGCATTCTCCTATGACCTGACAGCAGAGCAGATGGGTGACTGGGCAGCAGCTATGGGTATTGAAGCTGTTTACATTGATAAAGATACAAATATTCGTGATTTCAAGAATGAACTGAGATGGAATGAACTTGCATTCAGAAAATAATAATTTTTGTAATTAATACAGAGGCTGTCATATCAGGCTGAAATTAACTGTCTGGAATGGCAGCCCTGAGAAGTTTAAAGTAATAAAAAGTATGTTAAAACCGTAAAATTTCCATGGTAAAACAATAAAAGAAATGCAATAATATTGGTGTACAAACAATATATGATTATAGATTGTCGAATGATCTGTAATCATAAATAACAGAGAAACAGGGAGGTACATAAAAATGGGAGCAGCAGAAGCAAAAGCAGCGATAATTGCAAACAAAACAGCACTTGGTATTGAGTTTGGTTCTACCAGAATCAAAGCAGTACTTGTAGATGACAAAAATCAGCCGATCGCATCCGGTGCACATGAATGGGAAAACCGTTATGAAAACGGTGTCTGGACATACAGTCTGGAAGATATCTGGACAGGCATTCAGGACTGTTATCAGGATATGGCAAGGGATGTGAAGGCAAAATATGACATAGAACTGGAATCTGTAGGTGCATTTGGCGTCAGCGCCATGATGCATGGATATATGCCATTTAACAAAGAGGGAGAACTTCTTGTACCATTCCGTACATGGAGAAATAATATTACAGGGGAAGCCAGTGAAAAGCTGATGGAGCTGTTTAATTACAATATTCCTCAGAGATGGAGTATCGCACATCTGTATCAGGCAATCTTAAAAGAAGAAGAACATGTAAAGGATATTGATTATCTGACAACACTGGCAGGATATGTTCATTGGAAATTAACAGGCGAAAAGGTGCTCGGTGTTGGAGAAGCATCTGGAATGTTCCCAATCGATATCGAAACAAAAGATTATAACCAGACAATGATCAAGACATTTGATGATTTGATCAAAGATAAGAAATTTGGATGGAAATTAGAAAATATCTTACCAAAAGTTTTAATGGCTGGAGATAAAGCAGGAATCTTAAGTGAAGAAGGTGCCAAATTATTAGATCCATCTGGTGCTCTGGAAGCAGGAATACCTTTATGTCCACCAGAAGGAGATGCAGGAACTGGAATGGTTGCAACAAACAGCGTGACAAGAAAAACAGGAAATGTATCTGCAGGAACAAGTGTTTTTGCAATGATCGTTTTAGAGAAAGAATTAAAGAAAGTTTATGATGAGATCGATCTTGTCACAACTCCATCAGGTGATCTTGTTGGTATGGTACATTGCAACAACTGTACATCAGATTTGAATGCATGGGTCAACTTATTTAAAGAATTTGCACAGACTTTCGGAATGAAAGACATTGATATGAACGAGCTGTATGGAGCTCTTTACAATAAAGCATTAGAAGGTGACAAAGACTGTGGTGGACTACTTGCCTATAATTATTTCTCAGGAGAACATATCACAGGATTTGAAGAAGGAAGGCCACTATTTGTAAGAAAACCAGACAGTAATTTTAATCTTGCAAACTTTATGAGAGTTCATCTATACACAGCACTTGGAGCTTTGAAGACGGGGCTTGATATCTTGATGAAGGAAGAAGATGTCAAAGTTGATAAAATGCTGGGACATGGTGGATTATTCAAAACAGAAGGTGTTGGACAAAAGATCATGGCAGCAGCTGTGAATGCACCAGTATCAGTTATGAAAACAGCTGGAGAAGGTGGTGCATGGGGAATGGCGATCCTTGCAGCCTATATGCTGGATAAAGCAGAAGATGAGACGCTTGATACCTATCTTTCAGACAAAGTATTTGCAGGAGAAGAAGGAACAACGATTGCTCCAGATGAAAAAGATGTGGAAGGATTTGATGAATTTATCAAGCAGTATCAGAAAGGTCTTGCAATTGAACGTGCAGCAGTAGATGCCATGTAAATAAAGGAGAGAAACAATGTTAGAACAGTTAAAAAAAGAAGTTTATGAAGCAAATATGGAACTTCCTAAAAGAGGTCTGATCACATATACATGGGGAAATGTCAGTGGAATTGATAGAGAAAGTGGTTTATTTGTTATTAAACCAAGTGGTGTGGATTATGATAAACTTTCTCCAGAAGATATGGTTGTCATGGATCTTGATGGAAACAGAGTGGAAGGAGATTTAAATCCATCTTCTGATACACCAACGCATATTGAATTATATAAAGCATTCAAAGATTTAGGAGGAATTGTACATACACATTCCCCATGGGCAACATCATGGGCACAGGCGGGGAGAAGTATTCCATGCTATGGAACAACACATGCAGATTACATTTATGGAGAAATCCCATGTGTACGTAATCTGACGAAAGAAGAGATCGAGGAAGCATATGAGAAGAACACAGGAGTTCTGATTGCAGATGAGTTTGAAGCTAAGAAGAAAGATTATATTGCAGTTCCGGCAGTTCTTTGTAAGAATCATGGTGTATTTACATGGGGTAAAGATGCACACGAAGCAGTTCACAATGCAGTTGTTGCAGAAGAA
>OGKG01002365.1_pt1 | contig 19916 bp, 18 predicted proteins | sample 1572201 | NCBI WGS metagenome assembly OGKG01 (sample SAMEA2582146, study PRJEB24529) | metagenome | biome: Human gut stool | place: China | collected 2011 | reverse complement strand
GACCTCCTTGTAATGAATTTACACCATAGGGTGCATATCTTCATTATAAGGATTTGGGAACAAAATGATTTCCTTTTTAACGGAATCGCGATTTCCGATAAAGTGGAACTGCGATTTCCATACACCGGACAGGTGATGGATTTCACCTCGGATTATTCAGTATTCATCAATACCGTCGATTCGGTCATAAAGTCTCTGTTTTGGTTCTGTATATAATGAGCCGACAAAAGAAATATCATTTATCGGAGACGGGTCGGTTGTATAAGAACAGAGTCTTTGAGGATTAGCACACAGTGGAAGATAAAAAACAGTTTCAATTCCAGCATTGTGAAAATATTCATATGAATTACGATCAAAAAGAAAAATTCTATTGCACTTATTTATAACGGTACATGAGAAAAGAGTCACCAAAGGATTATCGTATACCCATGAAATATATAGTAAATTAAGTTTATTACACATTTTAGAAACAATGGGAAAATAGTTAAATGTAAATACAGCATCATAAGAGACTTGTTCTATGTATGAATTAAAGATTTTTTCGAATTCTGTATTATATCTGTCTGTCATTTCTTTACAGGTTATTAGTGTGACATAGTGACCAGCTGTTTCCAGGGCTTCTATCATATCTGGCACGCAATAACTTTTCCATTCTAAAAACAATATTTTCATAATAAATCTCCTGTTAATGCTTGAATTTATATAAATTATATCCGAAAATATAATTATAAACAAGAAAAAGGTAATGGATATGAATGCGAATTTATTTGAATCAAATAGAGAAAATCTCTTGCTGATACCTCAGATAGTGTCTTGTTTCAGAAAACAAAGATATCATGAGGGAACGTCAAAATTAAGTGCTTTTCTTTGAAACTTAGATGATATTACAGAATTTTTGCTATCAAAAAATGATAGTTGTTCAAGTGAACTGCAGGAGATTTTACTTGCTATATTAAATGCACAGGACAATATGGATTACATTCTGCAGGCGGATATTCTGGATGGAGATTTGCTGCCGCTTTTGCAAAAGGTACAAATTGAATTGTGTAATGACGGAAATGCAGTAATTCCTGATAATTTACAGCACAATTTATCGGTGCTCAGACAGATGGATTATGATTTATATTGCATATTACAGGACGATAGCAAAACAGATAATAGCAGTGGTAAATTGATTCCATCTATTGCAATAAATGGACAAATAACATTACAACAAAAAGTAAATAATAGAGTTTTTTATATGCATAGCAGTGTGGATCCGCAGAATGAAGCAAGGATGCTGATGGAGGATGTTCAGACAGCGGATTATTATATAGTGTATGGAATGGGGCTCGGATATCATGTAAGAGAATTATTGGATAAGAAGCCTTATAGTAAAGTTATAGTATTGGAAAATGATAAAGAAACGATTTTATTTTCCATGCGGTATTTGGATTGGGGCGAATATTTAAAACAGAAACGTTTAGAGATTATTTATAATGATGATATTAAAAAACTAATTGATGAATTGAATCATTTTACAAATTATGAATTAGTGATACATTATCCTTCGATACAGGCTATAGAAAATCCTAAAATAAAAATGACCTTAGAGGATTTCTTTGTTACTATTAATAGTATGAAAGAACAAGAAATGTACCTGGATAATAATTTTATCCAAAATAGCAAAAGAAAGTTGCCGGATTGTACAAGTCTGAAACCATTATTTGAAAACAAAAGCGTGGTTATTGTAGGTGCAGGACCATCTGCCAGCAGTCAATTGAATGCATTGAAGGAGTATAGAACGGAAATTACTATTTTTGCAACAGGACATGCAGTAAGGACTCTTCTAAATGAAGACATAAGACCGGATGTGATAATTATAACAGATCCAAAACCTGATATGTATAAACAGGTTAAAGGGTTGGATTTAGATGATATTCCTTTAATAATTTTATCAACAGGGGAGAATTCTGTTGTAGAGAATTATTCTGGACAAACATATATAGCATATCAAAAAGGGTATGATAAAGCGGAACAAGCAGCAGATGAGGCTGGTATACCTGTTTTTGAGACAGGAGGCTCTGTTACTACAACAGCTCTTGATATTGCTCTGAAATTTAGTGCAAAGCAGATAATTTTTGTTGGTGTTGATTTGGCATACACAGGAGGTATTTCGCACGTAAAAGGTGAGGGGCGCCAGATAAAAGATTTTAATGGCTTGCGTAAAGTTGCCAGTTGCAATGGTGGCGAAGTTTTTACAAGCAAGAACCTTGATATTTACAGAAAATGGATACAGAGACGAATTGTAAATGAAAAAGAAACCACAATTTATAATACAGGAGAATGTGCTTTTATAGAAGGCACGATATGGACAACCTGGGATAAAATGAATTTATATTTTTAAATGCTTAAAAGGATGCTCACTATGATATGACAGATCTACAGACTCTCGAGCATCAGCTCCACCTTTTTTTCATAAGTATGGTATTCCGGTGCGAATTGGTTTTGCGGTCATATTCAGATTGATTTTGGATTCATGAAATATAATTGGCATTTCAGTCAGTGTTTTGGCAAAGCCGCGGTTATGTATATGCGGAAGAGATGATGTATCACTTCCGGTGTAGAGGTCTACATCATATTTTTCGGACAGCAAAGAAAGCATGCGCTGTCTCTCCACGGCTGCTATTTTATTGCCAATGTAGTACTGCGCGATTGTGGCGCGGTCTGTGATATATGAGCTTTGTGGCTGTGTGTAGAAATCTGGCATACATTGTTTGAATTCTTCTATTATGTTTTCTGTCAGTGCTTCCTGCACAAAGTAGTATCCATAGACTTTAAGCTGGGCTTCAATAAGTCCGTCCATGTAGCCGTTAAAAAAATCGCTGGTATTGCGCAGGCTGTCGTATGGATTTTTCTCTGTATAGAGGGAGCCTATAAAGGCTATATCACTTTTATATTGACAAAGCTTCTTAATAGAATCCGAGTTTGAGACATCAGGCATCACGTAGCCTGATTTTTTTGCCTGTTTTATGACCTGCTGTTTGGCTGTTACATTGGTCGCAAGAGGCAGATAATATATGCAGTCCTGGTTTAGAGGGGCAAATTCCTGATAGAGTGTGTTGTCAAACAGGAACACGCGGTTCCACGGATTGGTGATTGATTTGGTGTAAAGCTCCATCACCGGGGAGTCCACTATCCAGCACACGTAAGGAAGGTGATATATGTTGCATACCTCTGATATTGCAGGATAGAAGTTTATGGAAAATACTATGTTGCTGTTTGTTTTTTCAAGTGCGTTTGACACCAGATGAACACATTCGGACGGTGTGACGGCTTTATTTGTCATTTCTTCACGGATTTCGCATACGCTGTGTCCGAGTTCTTTGAATGCCTGTATTACATCCGGCTCGCAGATGCTGTTGTATCGGTAGAATAGAATTTTCATGTGGGCGGCCTTTCTTTGTTTGTAAGCGCTTAATATTCCAACGCTAAATCTTACCTGAATCCGTGAAGTTGTGTCAAGTGAATAAAATAGAATATAATCCGCATGACATCGAGCTTTTATGGGAAAATGATAACAATCCGGAAAGTAATTATCCAAAAATGTGTTTGAGAGAATCAAGAGTTCTTCAAAAAATAAGGACATTAAGAAATTATCGGATGATATGGTACTAATACCTCACCTCAATATCCCCAAGCCCCGAGTCGATAACCAGGTGCTTTTTGGCATGCTCATTTACCTCATACTCATCATTATAGTCATTACCGTTGATTGTGATATCGCCTGTACCTGAGTCCAGGTCCATCATGTAACTGTCAAGTGACTGTGAGGATGTCACAGTGATGTTACCTGTACCGCCGTCGATATCCATCTCGTCAAAGGCACAGTTTTCAAAGCTAAGGTTGCCGGTTCCGCCATCCACATCACATGTGGCGAAGCTGCAGTCTGTGACATATAAATCGCCTATGCCGGTGTCAAATTCAGCATCAGCTGCGGTCAGGGAATTAAGGTTTACCTCGCCTACGCCGGTATCAAAGGAGAGCTTGTTCAATGCTGCGCCCTCAGGAATGGTAACAGTGATTTCACTCGTGGTGTTTCTTCTGTAGTTGGCTCCATTGCTCTGTGATATTGTGAGGGTATCGCCTGTGCTCTTAACCTTTGGAACCAGACGCTTGTTGCATTTGTATGAGACCATATAGCTGTCACCGGTTTTCACGTTGATGTTCGATATGGTTGTATCAAATACCAGGTTTGAAAATTCATCGACTGAAAGTTCCTCTGTGCATACGTTTCCGAGAGACTTGTCTGAGCGCGGAATCAGATTGTCAAACAGGCCTAGGGCAAAGCCCCCGATATGGTAGAGACTCCCGGCGATGATGCAGACCACGGTAATTATTGTAATTATTATTAGATATATATTCTTTTTCATGACTTGTCTCCATTTCTGAATTATCTTGTTGCATAATTTGTTTTGTGATTATTCAAAATATGCTACACACATTTTTGACTGTCTTGGTTTCCATTAATTTCCATGTTTATCGCCGAGCAGATTTTCCACCAGCGAATTGATGATTGCGGCTATTGGCCAGATAATCCATGTGATACCCCAGTCAAAGGTAATAAAGCTCCAGCATAGATAGATGCATGTGACAGTTGACCAGTAGACTGACATGATTGCAGCCACAACAGGGTTTTCATAGTGCACCTTGCCATCGTGTGAATTGGCAAAATTACCGCCCATAGTCTGTGCTCCGTTCAGGGAAAGAAGCTTGTCAAAGCTTGATTTCTTCATGTTTGTGAATACTATCATAAATACACCGATTGCTATAAACACGAGCACGAGTCCGCCTGAAAGTGAGTCTGCGAAGGTGCTTTTGGTGTTCAGTGAGCTGATTATGATTGCCGGCACTGCGCAGAGTATGCAGAGCATGATACCCACTGTTAAAAGCATCGCATGTGTGGAGCGGTAGCTTTCCTTTCGCTCGATGACCCAGTTTGCTGTTTCAAAGTCTATGCAGTAAGGCTCTTTTTTCAGGTAGCTCCATTTAGATGAGAGAGAACCTGAGAAGATAAAGAAGCCGACTGCCACAGCGATACAAACAAACAGGAACGTGATGCCGATTGCATCAGATGCGTCCGGTGAAGCGAGTGAACGCGGAATGCATTCGCTGAATATCGGTCCAAGACTTGCGATTATGCAAAGCAGCACTCCAAAGGCAGTGAGATATGCGTGCTTTGCTGAATCCATGAGAAATGCAGCTGCAGTCTCGCGGGAGAGTGTTTTGGCGGCAGGCATTGCCTGACTGGGATCCACGAAGCTTTTGATGCCGAGTGAGTCGGCGAGCTCGTCAAGGTTTCCAAACTCTGATATGACGATTCCTATGGCCTCGTTATCGGATTTGCCCTCGGATATTAATTCGTTGTATTTATCCTCCATCATCTGATAGAGCTCATATTTGGCTTTTTGCACCTCGGGGGTATTCGGGAGGTGCGAAAACATATTTTCCAGATAATTCTTTATAGTTTCCATAAAATGTCTCCTTTAAAATCGTATGAATTTGCTTACTACATCAAGTGTCAGCTTCCATTCCTCGCATTTCATCCTGTAATATTCTCTGCCGGCATCGGTAATCTGATAGTAGGTCCGCCTTTTGCCGCTTGCATTGTCGCTCGAAGAGAATGATGTGATATAACCGTTTTTCTCAAGGCGGGTAAATGCAGAGTAGAGAGTTGTTTCTTTTATGACGTATTTTTCCTCGGATATTAGCTTTATCTGCTTTGAAATCTCGTAGCCGTAGGATGGTCTGTCGAGGAGCAGGTAGAGTATGATGGTATCGTTGTATCCGCGGATGACATCGCTGCTTATATTGAGCATTATTCACCTCCTGTATCAAGTGTTTAATTTCATCTTAAAATTATTCAATACTACGAGTAACATACTACGAGTGTCATACTATGTCTGTCGTAGTAAACATATCACATGTTGTTTTTCGTGTCAACCATGATTTTAAAATAATTAGTTGTGTAAGTCTGTATAAAATTTGTTTTGTAAAAAATGTTCCGGGTAGTTTTGATTATTTTAAAAAGTTAGCCATTCCGTACAAAAATTAGCGGTAAAATACATTGACACAGCCCATGTCATTTGATATATTTTTTTAGAAGCAAAGGCGATTAATTAAATACACACTACCTCTGAGGGAGTAGTTCGCGTATCATTACATATACGTGGTTTGTCAACAGACCGGTCAATAGACCTGGCAAACATTAAAGAATGAGACTCAAGTATGCAGCACACAATAAAGCTATATAAGCCATATAATTATAGCTTTATAAGGTTTCGTGTCTGCATGCGAGGGTCTCATTTTTTCATATGCTTATCCGTGAGAAATTAATCGCCGCACACTAGGCAAAAGGGAGAAAAATATGGTATTATTTATTGAAATCCTGCTCATAGGAGTAGGTTTGTCAATGGACGCCTTCGCAGTATCCATCTGCAAGGGACTTGGAATGACAAAGGTAAACAGAAAGCAGGCGCTGACAATTGGCCTGTATTTTGGAGGATTTCAGGCACTCATGCCGTTTATCGGCTATATGCTGGGCATACGCTTTGAGAAGTACATCACAAGCATTGACCACTGGATAGCATTCATCCTGTTAGGATTTATCGGTGGCAAGATGGTTTATGAGGCAGTCAGGGAAAAGGATGATGACGCGGTCGGACAAAAAGACCTGGCGCTCAACCAGGGGGAGATGTTTCTGCTTGCAATTGCGACAAGTATCGATGCGCTGGCAGTCGGAATCATGTTTGCATTTACCTATGACAATTTAAACATCTACTGGGCTATTGCAATCATCGGACTTACCACCTTTGTGCTTTCAATCATCGGTGTTATAGTCGGAAACTTTTTCGGCAATAAATATAAAAAGAAATCAGAGATAGCCGGAGGAATCATTCTCATACTCATAGGTGTGAAGATATTGCTTGAACACCTGGGAATTATAAGCTTTTAAAAAATAAAAAACGGAGGAATCAACATGGAAAATTTCATCAATAATGCACCGTTTATAGTGGTGTTGCTTAGCCTCATAGTGGGCTTTGTGTTTTTGGTAAAGGGCGCAGACCTGTTCGTGGAGGGCAGCTCAAGCGTGGCAAAGCGCTTCAAGGTGCCGTCACTTATCATTGGACTGACAATTGTTGCGATGGGAACCTCGCTTCCTGAAACAGCGGTCAGTGTGGCAGCATCCATAGCACACAACAATACGCTTGCAGTCAGCAACGTGACAGGCTCAAACATATTTAACCTTATGGTAGTAATCGGCGTGTGCGCTTTGATGACACCGGTAGTGGTGGACGGAGCATCATTAAAAAGGGATTTCCCATTTTCGATGATATGTGCCATTTTACTTCTTGTCATGGGAACAATCGGCATGACACTCGGCAGAGTGGACGGAATAATACTGCTCGGCTGCTTTGCAGGCTACATTTTCTACCTTATCAGACACACATTAAAACAGAACAGGCAGACATCAGATGAGGAGGTCGATGAGATACCGCTTATATCAATGCCCAAAGCAGTGATTTTCATCCTAATCGGAGCTGTCGGCATCGCAGTAGGCGGAGATGTCGTAGTAGACAGTGCAAGCCGCATAGCGATTGACCTTGGAATGAGCCAGACACTCGTCGGACTGACCATCGTATCTATCGGAACATCACTTCCGGAGCTTGTGACATCAATAGTCGCAGCCAGAAAAAATGAGGTCGATATGGCGCTCGGAAATGCAGTCGGCTCATGCATTTTCAACATACTCATGGTGCTCGGAATTGCATCAGCCATCAGCCCGATAGCATTCATACAGGAAAATATCATAGATATTATCGTGCTTGTGGTATTTTCACTCATCGTGTGGATTATGGCATGGACAAAGCGTGAGATAAAAAGAGGCGAGGGCATCATCATGCTGCTAATGTATGCGGCATATACAGCGTATATTATTATACGATAGGGTAAAATACCTTTTGAACCTTTAATGCATAATATTACTTAGAAAATGTGCAGATACTTATTGAGTATCTGCATATTTTTTAGTCAAATATATGCATAAAGGAGGAAAATATGCAACAAAATATGTCAATGCAAAATATATCAATAGTAAATAGAAAATTTCCCACAAATTTTACACAGCCACCTCAATATATTTTCAATTATTTGTTATGCTTATAAGTGCAGAAATAAAGATTACAAAACATGTACGAATATTTTTATGAAAAGCAGACTATAATTTATGATTAAGTAACAAAACAGGAGGCAATAATTTGACATACGATGAGATAAAAAAGAATAAGGAGGTCTGTGAATGTTTAAAGAAAGGGAATGAAAACCTTGGAGTATTGGGCTTTACAGACCATTCGGCAGCTCATTGCACAATGGTAGCCAAAAGAGCAGCATATATATTAAAGAAATTCGGTTACAGCGAATCTGATATTGAAATGGTAAAAATCGCGGGATTTATGCATGATATCGGAAATGTGGTAAACAGAAGCCGTCATGCGGAATATGGTGCAATACTGGCAAACGAGGTACTCAAAGAAACAGATATGAATCTGAAGGATAGGATAACGGTTGTGTCTGCGATAGGACATCATGATGAGTCAACCGGAGGGGCAACGGATCCTATTTCAGCAGCACTCATCATAGCAGATAAAACCGATGTGCGCAGAAACCGTGTAAGGAACAAGGCAAAAGAAAATTTTGATATACACGACAGGGTAAATTATGCAGTAACAGATGCAGCTCTTAAGATAAATATGGATAAAAAAGTCATAGCGCTTAATCTGCAGATTGATACGAAAATCTGCTCTATGTATGAGTATTTTGAAATTTTCCTGGGTCGAATGATGATGTGCCGTGGCGCAGCAGAGGTGCTAGGTGCAACCTTTAAGCTTACGGCAAATGGTTCGAAGGTGTTATAGAAAATCGTGTCGTTTGTCAGATTTCAGAGGGATAGTTCATCCTTTTTGTGGATGAATTGATTCAAGGATTCAGAACAGGTATTATAACGGTGGCGGAATATATATCATTTTCGTGATTGATCACGCAGAAACCACCGCATGCCTCGGCTGAGTCCTTTACATTTTTCAGACCATATCCGTGAATAAAATCTATTTTTTCAAAATCATCAGGTGCCTTGTCAGGATCTGCAATCACATATGTGTTTGCAACGTGTATGGTAAAGGTGCCGTCTACAGTTCTTACCGCAACCTTGATATTTGCTCCGATTTGTCCACGGCAGGCATTAAGCGCATTATCAAGCAGATTTCCGAGAATGATAGTCAGGTGATAATCATTGACAGGAATAGTGGCTTTGTCAAATTTCAGATTGGTGTGCAGAGTGATACCTTGGGCTTTTGTCTGAAGCAGCAGGTTGCTTACAAAGGCATCTATAACGAGATTTCCTGTATTAATAGTACAATAGCGTGATTCGAGGCCGTGCATAATCTCTTTAGAATAAGGGATTATATCGTCATATTTTTTCTCAGTAACACAATTTTCAATATAAAACAGATGCTTTTTGGTGTCGTGCATAAAGCTACGTATATTTTTGTAGGCAGCACCCAGTTGCTCGTATTTGTTGCGCTGAAATTCAATCTGTTCTTTTTGGATGGTAAGCTGAAAGCGGAGCTCTTCGTTTTCGAGGACGTTGTAAAACAATATATAGTTCATAATATTTATAAACAATACAAAGGCTGCTAAAATGAAAAAGGCAGACGGAATGTTTATATTTAGATATAAAATTGGTTTTGATAGTAACAGGCACATAGAAAGTACCGGAATAACCAATAAAATTATTGTATAACTTAAAGAATGAACAAAAGCCTCCTTTTTCCAGACAAAATGAATCAGTATTGAAAAAATAAGGAAAAACATAGTCGCCATAAGCGATATATTGGAGAATACTAAAAAATCCATAGTATCTTTTTCGACGCGATATGAGTAAATGCTTGTAATAATGTAATACGAAAAATCTTCAAAGATAGAGCATAAAATAGTAGTACTGATGGATATAAGTATTTTAGTTCGCAAATTGGCTGAATAAAGAAAACTTAGGCAGAAACAAAGTAAAGATGATAAGATTAAACGTAAATAAACTGCCAGTGTCGATGTATTGCCAATTAAAATAGATGTAATTGCTGCATAAATAGTAAAGCTGCATACAAATATGAGAAGTATTATATAATATGGCAGTTTGGATTTCTTTTTTCCAAGAGTTGCCTGAAAAAATATAAAGGTTGCTGCACCGGACATCATGCTGTCCAATAAATTCAACAATACTATTTTCATAAACTTGTCTCCTTAAATTTATAATATATCAATAATGTGCTGAGAGTAGATATTTTGTAATTCCTTGGATCTTCTCCGACTGATAGGAAGTTCAATCCCGTTATTCAGTAAAAGTCGTGTGGAATTGATTGACCTGATCTGGTGTAAATTTACCAGAAAACCTCTTGATGGTGAAACAAAGCCTCGAGCTGAAAGGAGATTTTCCACTTCAGATAAAGTGCCTTTGGATATCAATGAGCTGTCAGTAAGTTGATATCTGAGATGTGATTTATTTTCTTTCATGGATGAAATATAAAGCAAATCGTTTAATGGAACAAAATTTTTTTCACCATCAGTATCAATTATAACGATACTTTTTGAATTTCGATTAATTTTTTTGATAATATCGTTAAAAAGCTTGGATATAGCTGTATAGTCGATCGGTTTTGTTATGAATTGAAATGGCTGGACTTCAAAGCTTTCGTACATATATTCTGGATAGGATGTTGTAAATACAATGAACAGATCATCATCCATATCCCGGAGTTGTTTGGCAAGTTCCATACCATTTATGTCTGGCATTTCTATATCCAGAAGTACTATCTGATAGAGATGATTTTTGTAGTCTGAAAGTAGATCACTCGCTGAAAAATAAGATGATACGACAATGTTGTTATCAGTTTCTATTGTGTATTGTAAAATATTCTTTTTTATTATTGCGATATCGTTTGTATCATCATCGCATATTGCTATATTAAGATTCATGATGCCTCCTTATATTTGAAATATATCCGGTATAAAGACCTGTTGCGCATATTATGAGACTTAAATCAATAAAAATTAAACCTTTATTCCAGTGTAACAAAAGTGACAGAATTGTAAATATGGAATTGAAGAAAAAAATAATATAGGTTTTTTTCCGGGCTGTCTTTTTAGCTGACTTACTAAATACTTTGTTAGGTGTGTCAACAGGTGAAACCACTAATATTAAAATCCAGCAAATAATATATATGGGTATCAAGATATATGCAGAAATCATAGGTATAGTGGCAATAGTTAAAAGATATATAGAAAATACAGTATATGATAGTATATAGCATGAAATACGTGTTTTGCAATGATACCCACCGGTTACAGCACGTAAAGATCCTGTAATGATAATATATATTGTAACGGCTATCGGATGGTGAAATAAAAAACCTAAAGTTAATAGTGATAAATTGTATAATATGAAATTAAACATGTAGTCAAAAATATAAGCGTATGCATCACAAAAACGAGATTCAATAATTCCATTTAAAACATATCTTTCTGATAAGCATTTTCCAGTAGACTTCATAGTTGATATCCTCCGTATAAGATTATAAATAAATATATTATAACTTCATTTATGAGAAAATTACTATTTATGGATAAACGGATAAAAACTAGGAGTGAGTGGTTAATAAGACCGCTCATTCCTAGTTTTTGACCATTGAGAAGAAAAGTAGTTACATGGGAGAAAATAAGGTAAAATGAAAGCGTCAATTGACAGGAATAATACGAAGGAGGTATCAAAATTTGATAGCACACAAGAAGAGGCAGACTAAAGAAAAAGGTTTGTTATGTCGGTTAGCAGAAATCGTTGCACCGCAGGCAGCAGAATTTTGCTGGGGACATTATTATCAGCCTAAGGAGCCTGACAAGATGAGAGAATTTGTAGCAGCAAGTAAAAGAAATGATATTATGATCTCTCGGAATTCTGATTGATCATGCCAGCGAAATTCTGGCATTGAACTTTGACAAGTAAATATTATTCGGAATAGAAAAAATGGGTACAAAAAATAGACATAGGACTGTTGCTATGCCAAAAAATGAGGTATGATGTCTGTAGGATTATGCTACGTTCAAAATTAACTTTTTCAGGGTGGATTCAAACGGCAAATCCCATGCATCCAGATGCTGTAACATCAGGATGTGATAGAGGCGGCAGTACCACATCTTAGTAGAGCGGTGTCTGCCACTTTCTAATTTGAAGTCTATTTTCTCACGCTTGTTTGAGCGTTCAGCAGAAGTTCTTGCATTGTACTCACTTTTCCACTGCTCGCTGTCACGCGGAGGGATATTTATAAGACGCGGATTGTCTTTCATTGCAAGATGGACAGTTCTTCCATATTTTGAATCAGAGCAGGGGGATTCACAGGAGCACCCGTGTTTTCTGCTGGCAAGAGGACACCGGAATTTTATCCGTGCTTTTGAAATTTCAACGCCATCATGATTCATTTTCCTTCCCACTTTACAGACAGGAATGCCATCTTCACCGATGGTAAAGTCATCTTTGTATTTTTCTTTGATGCCCCGCTTTTCATTTAAATCAATAAATGGAGTGATTCCATTCCGTCTGCAATACTGGTAATAAGGCATTGCATCATGAGCAGAATCAAGAAGAAGTATTTCTACATGAAAATCCGGAAGAAAGCTCCTCATACGAAAAAAGGCATTAAGGAATCCATGTGAATCATGCATGGAAGCAGGATGAAGCAGTGGAAAAACAGGAAGGTCACTTTCTGAATCAGAGGCAACCAGCATGTAAAGATCATATCCATGATAAAAATATCCTCTGGAGGAATCCCATCCTACATCACAGTCCGGCTGTGAAAAATAGCGTTCACAGTTGCAGTCATGGATGCCTTTTGAGGCACAGTCACAAATGCGGTGCTTTCTTTCTCTGGCAGAAGTAACAACAGGTGTCCCGTCACCGGCAATGGAAAGATGAGTATTATTAATAAGCCCCTCTTCAAGAGATTTGCGAAGGAACTCTTTTGTATAGAGGTCAAACAGAGAAGCGTAGGGTTGCACATCAATGGAAAAAGATTGTCTTTCAAGGTTTTTAAATAATTGGTCAACCGTTACTTTTCCAGTAGGCTGTGCTTTATACCCTTTTTTCTTAGGCTTTTTCACGGGAATTTTAAGTTTGTGAATATGGGGATTAAGATTCTTATTTTCAGAATCCCAAAGCCTGGAAAAGAAATCGTAAAAGGTGCCAACACCAGGTGTATCACCAACTTCAAAGCCGCTGACAATAGCATACAAAGGATTAATTTTAAGCTGTGCAGCCCATTCAGTTACAGAAGTAACTTTAAAATCAATGGAAAGCAGGTAGGAACGCTGCATACATGAAGGATTTCTGGGAGCAGGTCCATACTTGGAATATTTGCTCATCATCATTTCATCTGTGTAGGAAAGAACGAGATTCCAAAAACGATCGATAATATCCCAAGTGTCACGGGAAATGGCATCAGGATTCGGATAATATTTGCGAAGATTTTCAACAACAAAGTTTTGGTAGTCGGAATGACTGCCGCAGTTAACAGGTAACAAAAAATCGCCTCCAATCAAAAAACTTACCGGCTGTGCTGGAACAATATGCTTCTTGATTAAATAGGCGCGAAGCGCCTCATTTTTGGAGACATATGTCAAGTGTTTTTGATGAAAAAAGTGGGGGATTTTAATAAAAATGGAATCTGAAAGCCTTATATTTACTGGCTTAGAGATTCCGAGAGATTATAAATGTATAAATGGAGGAAAAATAATGATGGGATTAAAAGGTAAATTGGGGACAGCTTTATTATCAGCAAGTATGTTAGGAATGTTAATTGGAACACCTGTACAGGCAGCAAGTAGCGTGTCAGGAAAAATCAATAGTTCAACATGTTCGGGTAGTGTGTCATATGCGTATGCACCTGGAGGAGCCTGTAATGGAATACAGGCAAAAACAATATTTGGAAATGGTGGCACACTAAAAGTAAAAGCTACCGTATATTACAAGGTAAATGGTAAAAGTTATACCAATCAAGCATCGGATTCATCCAGAGGTGGCGGAGTTTCTGCAATAGCCAGAAATAAAGATTTTGGAAATGTTTATGGCGGCACAGGATGGCATTACATAAAATCAGGTGCGTATACCTGGGAAAATAATACAAAAATAGGAACGACATGGTAAATAATAATTAATGATTTAATAAGGCGGTTAACAAGGACCGCCTTATTAAGTAAAAGAGGGATTTTTATGAAGATAAAAAGAATTAAAGTATTGGTAATAATTATGCTTATGGCGATTTCAATAATGGGATGCGATAATGCTAAGGACTATAGTGGCGAGTATAATTTTGAAACAGATGATCAGTATTCATATGCAACAAGTATAGTATCATGGAAGAAATATCAGTCAGATGGTAATGGACAATACATTTTGATGAATGATTATATATATTATTACAACAATGAAACAAAGCAGATGAATCCATTGTGTAGTAAGGCAAATTGCCTTCATGATATGGAAAATGATAAGGAGAGACGAGTAGACTGCAATGCCTATTTGAATAGAGGTGGTGATACTGATGGAGCTTCAGTTGATGTAGAAGATTCAGGCTATAAGTATATACAGTATTATGAGGGCAAAGTATATTACTTTATGGGATCAAGCCTATATAGTGTCAGTAAAGATGGTTCAAGTAAAAAGAAAATATATATGGTAGGAGAAGGCAAGGAAGTTGGTAGCTGGCTCATCCATAGAGGAAAACTATATTATGGGCTTAAAGAGTATACTTATGAAGGGGAAAGAGTATATTCGAAGGGTATTATCAGCATGATAAAATTAGGAAAATCAATGGACGAGAAGAACTCTGAAGTTATATTTGAAACTGAAGATGAATTAAATCTTCAAGAAATGGGAAATATACAAGCCTATAAGAATAAATTATTTTTTCAAGTATCGTGTAATAGCAAAGATTTCACTATGACTGACAATGAATCCTGGATAAAATCTCTAGAATCGAATTATTACATGTATGATGTTGATAGCAATCAATTGTCAGTAATTGATGTTCCTGACAAAAAAAGCAATACTGATGCTATTGGAGCGATAGCATTTTTAAAGGACAAGCTGCTTATAAAAAAATATGATGATATGCAAGATTTGCAATATGAGACACCGATATATGCAATGAACTATGATACGAAAGATATTTCTGTCTGGATGGACGGGATACCACAGGATTCAGGGATCATGACATATGATGATTATGTGATAATAGATGATGCAGACATACAATTTTTCAATAATGATAATACTGAATCATGTAATGTGAAAATATATTCTTCCGATGCAAAGCAGGTATCTGATTTTGAATATGAGCTGAATTCAGTAGGAACATTTGCAGGATTTGGTCCTGATGGAGTTTCTGTTGATGTTATTCAAAATGATACATCATGGAGTGTGTGTGAAATTAAATTTGATGATGTTAAAAAATGCAATGGTGATAAAATAACTCCTAAAATAGTTAATGTACGTGATTTTGGGGAGCTTAATAACATTGTATGGTAGTTTGGGGGATTTGTATTGTTTATTGGAGAAATAAAAAAATTAGTAAGAAATAAGAAGTTTATAGTTGTTGTCAGCATCATGCTGCTTGTAGAGATAATGACAATTATATACTGTCTTGGTGAGAAAAATGCGGAATATGTGGATTATAGAAATAGTCTGCAAAAAGAATACATAGAAACGTATGATATATTTATAAATGGCATAGATGAAAGAGCGCAGACACTTCTTTCGTCATTAGGAAATAATAATGATGTCTATTATAAGCGCAATATTGACAAAATGGTATCAGATTACAAAAGATTATCCGGTGTACAGATTGATCAAAAATATAATTGGGGTGTCGAAAAATACGCAGACTATACATACGGAATATTTTTTTGTATTGTATTTACGTTTGTTTGTATGGAATACATATATGTTTCAGAACGTAAAAGCGCAATGCTGGGTATTATTAGGGCGACCAAAGAAGGAAGAAGCAGAATTATTTTGTCAAAATGGACAGTGCTGGTTGTGATGACAGTTATTTTTTCACTTGTTCAGGAGATAATGGTAATTGTCTTTGATTCATTTATGTATTCAACGGGAAATCTTAAGTGTTCAATTCAGAGCTTACAGATATTCAGGGATTGTCCATATGAAATCAGTATGTTTACAGCGATTATAATATCAATATTAAATCATATGTTTATTGCAATAATTATTTGCAGTATTGTTTTTGTATGTTTTGTATCAATAAATAGCAGAATAATGGAGTGTGGTATTCCAATTGCTATTTTTTTATTAGAATTTTTGAGTTTAAACGATTCACCGAATAACATATTTTATGCATGGAATATGAAAAATGTTATTGGGGTGTATCAAAATCTTAATATTGCAGGAACCCCGGTTGATAAAAATTATGTTAATTTTATTGTGGGATTAGCGATTATTGTATTTGCAACGCTAATTGGAACCATATTGTTCAGTATACGCTATGTTAGTGAGATTAAGGTTGTGTTGCAATATATACGGGAAAAGATTCGTAATATTTTTTCACGGCTATTATGCGTTGAAAATATGTATGTTAATGAATTTTATAAGCTGATGATTGTACAGAAAAAATGGATATTACTGTTGTTTTTATCTATTGGTATTATAGGTTCATATAAGACATATATGCCGGCCAATACCTATCAGAGTGCATATGAAGCGACATATCATATGTATTTGTCTGCTATACATGGAAAAATTGATGAGCAAACTGTGGACTATATTGAAAAAGAAAAGCAGTATATTCAAAGCGTGGAAAATCAGATAGAATTGGCGATAGAAAATAATGGAATTGACACAGCCGAGATAACAGCAGAGTTAGACAGTAGAAAGAGAGCGTTTGACAGATTAAATCAGCAATATGAAAAGATGACAGATGATGGCAGCGTTGGATATATGATAGACGAGATGAATTTGAATTCGGTAATGAAAAATTATAGGAGCGATATAATTATTTTTATGACCGTATCAATAGTGCTTGTTATGTTTATTTCGGGACTGTTTGCCTCTAAAGATGAAATGCAGGTTAGTCTGTTGCTAAAAACTTCAAAAAACGGAAGATACAGGCTAATGAGAGTGAAAAAAAGCTGCGCTATAATTATTGGAGGTATAATATATCTGACCGGCCTTATACCATCAATTGCAGGTTATATGCATGTTTTGGGGATAGAAGAACTGAAAGTAAACGTTAGTAAATTATATGAGCCTCAAATATCAGCAGGAATATCGTTACTTGTATTTCTGGCATTAATCTATTTGATAAAAGCCTTGTGTTTTGGACTTATAGGAGCTATTACAATTGCTCTTTCGAAGAAAACAGGCAATGAATTTGTAGTATCGGTTTTTGTGACATTGTTTGTTATAGTTATTGCTTTAATTCTTTACTTCTCAAAAATCAATTTAACAATGATATTAATAAAGCTGGCAAACAGGGGGATTATATGATGGAACTGCGTATTAAGAATATCAGTAAAACTTATGGAAAAAGCAAAAAAGCTCTTAGCAACGTAGACATAAGTCTTACACCGGGAATATATGGGTTACTAGGCCCTAATGGCTCTGGAAAAAGTACATTAATGAATATTATAACGGACAATTTAAAAGCGGATCGGGGATGCGTCTATTACGATGGAGATCCGATTAGTAAATTGGGAAGTAAATATCGTGAAAAAATAGGATATATGCCGCAACAACAGGAGATTTATGACAATTTTACTGGTGAAGAGTTTCTGTGGTATATGGCAGCTTTAAAGGGATTAGAAAAAAAGTATGCAAAAAATAAGATAGATAACCTTTTGAAAGTGGTGAATTTGACTTCTGAGAAAAACAAAAAAATAGGTTCGTATTCAGGTGGAATGAAGCAGAGAATATTGATAGCACAGGCATTGCTTAATGATCCGGATATTTTGATAATGGATGAGCCGACTGCAGGGCTTGATCCGAGTGAAAGGATTCGCATTAGAAACTTTTTGAGTGAAATGTCGGAGAATAAGATAATTATAATTGCTACACATATAGTCTCTGATATCGAATTTATTGCAAAAGAAATAATATTGCTTAGTCACGGAGAAATAATTGAGCATGGTACTCCACAGCATTTACTAAAAAAGCTAAATAATAAGGTATACGAGGTCGAAACATCTTCTGAGGATGAATTCAAACAAGAAAATGTCATGATTGTTAACATAAAAATGGGAGCGAATGGAAAAATATACAGAATAATAAGCGAAAGTGAACCTAGAGGTTATAATTTTTCTGTTGTAAAGGCAGGTCTTGAGGAATTGTATATGTATTATGTCTCATTGCAGAGCTAAAGGAAGAATAGCTTAGTAATCCATAATTAAAGTACAATTATTTCTTTAATGAAAGATAAGTTTGTTGACTTACAACAGTTGACAATTTAAAAACCACATGCTACTCTAGAAATGTATGAGATAAAAGCGACGAAAAAGAGAGTACTTTTATGGCAGATTCACAGAGAAATCCCACACAGGCTGAGAGGGGATGACCTAAAGTAAGAGGAACATGGCTTTGGAGCAGCAGTATCGAACCATTGGCTAGATACTGACAGGAACCGCCTGTTATAGCGGAAAGAGGCGTAGCAGTGCCGGTATATGATGTCTGGTGATTTTGATAGCTGCGTGAAGAGAAGTGGTACCACGATATAATCGTCTTCTTGGGAGTTTTCTCCTGAGGAGGCGTTTTTTAGCGTATAAAAGAAGTATGATGAGCATAAAGAACGCGCAAACTTGTTTGCATAAGTGCTTTATGCGAAATCAGACGGCATAAGTTATGTATTTATACGCATTTTAAGAAAATTAGGAGGAAACTAAATTGGCAAACAAAGGTAAATATTACATGACAACAGCCATTGCGTACACATCAGGCAAGCCTCATATCGGAAACACATATGAGATCATCCTTGCAGACGCAATCGCCAGATACAAGAGAGCAGAGGGATACGACGTATATTTCCAGACAGGAACAGATGAGCACGGACAGAAAATCCAGGAAAAGGCTGAGGCAGCCGGAATTTCACCGAAGGAGTTTGTAGATCAGATTTCAGGTGAGGTAAAGAGAATCTGGGATATGGTAAATTCATCATATGACAATTTTGTCCGCACAACAGATGAGGACCATGAGAAATGTGTAAAGAAAATCTTCAAGAAGCTGTACGATCAGGGCGATATCTACAAAGGTTCATACGAGGGACTTTACTGTACACCATGTGAGTCATTCTGGACAGAGTCACAGCTCGTGGACGGAAAATGTCCGGACTGCGGACGTGAGGTACAGCCTGCAAAGGAGGAGGCATACTTCTTCAAGATGAGCAAATATGCAGACAGCCTCATCGACTATATCAACACACACCCTGATTTCATCCAGCCGGTTTCAAGGAAAAACGAGATGATGAACAACTTCCTGCTTCCGGGACTTCAGGATCTTTGCGTATCGAGAACATCATTCAGCTGGGGAATTCCGGTAGATTTCGATCCAAAGCATGTAGTGTATGTATGGCTTGATGCCCTCACAAACTATATCACAAAAATCGGTTACGATCCTGACGGATCATCAGAGCTTTTCAAGAAAAACTGGCCTGCAGATCTGCACCTTATCGGAAAAGATATCGTGCGTTTCCACACTATTTACTGGCCTATTTTCCTTATGGCACTTGACCTTCCGCTTCCAAAGCAGGTATTCGGACATCCATGGCTGCTTC